>Ga0307375_10003934_pt1 | contig 14373 bp, 8 predicted proteins | sample TR1MG_FD_202531 | JGI IMG/M metagenome (GOLD analysis project Ga0307375, IMG submission 202531) | Soil microbial communities from Risofladan, Vaasa, Finland - TR-1 | ecosystem: Environmental > Terrestrial > Soil > Coastal area > Acid sulfate soil | place: Finland: Risofladan, Vaasa | collected...
CTGCGGGAGTTGCCGCGCATGTCGCAAGAAGCTACACCGACGAGAAGGCCGAAAAACAAAGCCAAAGACCCAGGAGCGGCTCTTGACATTCCGCAGCCTTTCATGAATAGGGCGGGTTCAACCCGCCTTCTTACTGCATGGCGTAAGCCGACATGGCGCGTGCAACCCGAGCTGCATGCCTTGCCTGTCAATGCGCCGGGTGGCCCACCCTTTTAAGGGTGGGGGACGCGATGACTGCGCCGGCGCCCCGTTCCTTCCAGGAGCGGGGGACTGACGCCGTGCGCGCGACGCCTTCCGCCTACAGCTCAACAACCTGCCCGTCGTAAGCCAGCGCCATGTTCGCCGGTAGATTGGCGTTGGTCTCGGTGTGGCCCAGTTCGTGGGCGATGTGTGTGAAGTAGGTCTGTCTGGCGCCGATCCGGGCAGCCGCTTCGACGGCCTGGTCGAGATTGAAGTGCGTCGGGTGCGGCCGCTTCCGCAATCCGTCCAGGACCAGCACGTCCAGACCCGCCAGCAGCTTCCATGACGCATCCGGGATGCGGCTGCAATCGGTGCAATAGGCCAACCCACCGAAGCGGAAGCCCAGCACCGGCAGCTCGCCGTGCAGAAGCGGTATCGGCTCGACTCGCTGCCCGTACAGCTCCCACGGCCGGTCGATCAGACGCGGCTCGAGCGCCGGCTTGGCCGAGGGATAGTCCGGATCGTGTCGGAAAGCGTAATCGAACATGACGGCCAGCCGGTCGAGCGTGTCCCGCGCCGCGTACACCGGCAGCGGCCCCTGGCCGGACACGTTGAAGCGCCTCAGATCGTCCAGGCCTGCGACGTGGTCGGCATGGTGATGCGTGTAGAGCACGGCGTCGACGTGCTCGATGTTGCAGGCCAGACACTGAAGCCGCAACTCGGGCGTGGTGTCAATCAGCACGGTGCGGCCACCGTACTGCACGACGACGCTGGGCCGCGACCGCTTGTCGCGCGGGTCGGGCGAGCGACACACCGAGCAGTCGCATCCGATCATGGGGATGCCGTGCGAGGTCCCCGTTCCCAGGAAGAGGAGCTTCACGGGGCTTCGGTCCGTGCCGGCTCGGATCCCAGCGGCTTGGTGTTCTTGCATTTGGGGTAGGTGCTGCAACCGAGAAACCGCCCCGCCCGACCGGAACGAATCACCATCTTGGCCCCGCACGCATCGCAGTCGATGTCGGTCGGCTCGGTCTTGGCGCGCGCCGGGGCCGGGCCGAGTTGCTCCTCGGCCTGTTTCATCGCGTCGCCCTTGAGCCGGACGGTCTGTTTGCAGTTGGGAAAGCCCCCGCACGAGAGGAACGGACCGAAACGGCTGCGCCGCACGATCATCTCAGCCCCACAGGTCGGGCAGGCCACCGCCCCGTTCATCTGCTCGACGTAGGGGTTGCCCTTCTTGGTGTACTGGATCGCGCCGCTCGCCGCGGCACTCTCTTCCCGCGGCGTATCGGCTGCCGAGTCGACGGGCTCCTTGCCCTTGGCCGTCTTCTTTGCTTTCTTCGCGGATCGAGCCTTTTCTGCCGGCGCGGGCGGCTCGGCAGGCGCCGCCGACGCGTCGCCGCCGGCCCTCTCAGCGGCCGCGGCCCGCAGCGCGTCGAGCTGTTCGATCGGTTTGGTGTTGCGGCATCGCGGGAAGCCCGTGCAGGCGATAAAACGCCCGCGGCGACCGCTGCGAATGACCATCGGCTTGCCGCACCCATCGCAGGCAAAACCGGCCATTTCGGGCGGCTCGGTCTTGCGCTCCAGACGGACGTCCTTCGGCAGAGGCTGCGTGTTCTTGCAGTCGGGATAGTTCGAGCAGCCGAGAAACGCCCGGCGCCCTCGACGTTTGACGACCAACTTCCCGTCGCACTGATCGCACGGCGTGGTCAGCTCGGCCTCGGTCACCAGCTTGAGCGGCTCGCCCTTCTCGTTGCAGGCGATGGTGTTGGCGCACTCCGGATATCCGCTACAGCCCAGAAACAACCCGTGCCGGCTGCGACGCAGCATCATCGGCTTGCCGCACACGTCGCAGGGATGCTCGGTGGCCTCGGGCTTGATCGGCTTGCCTTCGTCGTCGATGTCGGACGACGTCTTGCAGTCGGGGTATCCGCTGCACGCCAGAAACCGCCCGCTTGGTCCCCAGCGATAGACCATCTCTTTATCGCACTCGGGACAGGTGTACTCACTGGGCTCGGCCTTGGCCGCCGTCATTCCCTCATGGGCCTGATTGAGCGCCTGCTCGAACGGATCGTAGAACTCGTGCAGAACCTTCTGCCAGTCGAGATGGGCCTCCTCGATCTTGTCGAGTTGGTCTTCCATGTGAGACGTGAACTTCACGTCGAGAATCTTCGGGAAAAACTCGACCAGCTTGGCCGTCACCGTCTCGCCCAACTGCGTGGGATGGAACCGTCGATCCATTTGCTCGACATACTTGCGGTCCTGGATGGTCTTGATAATCGCCGCGTAGGTGCTGGGCCGGCCGATGCCTTCCGCCTCGAGCGCCTTGATCAACGAGGCCTCGCTGTATCGTGGCGGCGGCGAGGTAAACTGCTGCTGCGGGTTGATCTGGATCGGGCCTACCGGCTGCTGCGCCTCGAGGTGTGGCAGAATCTGCTCGCCGTTGCCCGTCTCCACGCCGGCCACTTTCAGAAAACCGTCGAACACCAGTTTGCGGCCCGTAGCCCTAAACACCACCTCGCCCTGGCCGGTGTCGGCCGTGATCAACACCGTCGTGGCGTCCCATTCGGCCGGGTTCATTTGACACGCGACAAAGCGGCGCCAGATCATGTCGTACAGCCTGTAGTGGTCGGACGACAGTTTGCCCTTCAGCGACTCGGGCGTGCGCATCACGTCGGTCGGGCGGATTGCCTCGTGGGCTTCCTGCGCCCGCGCGCTCTGGCTGTATCGCCTTGGGGTGGGCGGCACGTAGTCCTTACCGAACTGCTGTTCGACGAAGCTGCGCGCCGCCTCGACCGACTCACCCGACAGATTCGTCGAGTCGGTTCGCATATAGGTAATCAGGGCGGTCGGCCCGTCGCTGTTGCCCAGGTCGATACCTTCGTACAGCGCCTGCGCCACCCGCATCGTTCGCGATGCGCTAAACCGCATCCGGTTGGCGGCACGCTGCTGGAGCGTCGCGGTGGTAAACGGTGGCGAGGGATGGGTTCGCGTCCGCTTCGTCTCAATCTTGCTGATCGCGAACGGCGGCGACTGGCTGGGATCGGTCTTGCCTACCAGCTCGATCTTCTTCAGACCGTGAGCCGCATAGGGTTCCCAAATCTCCTCGCGCACGTCCTCGCAGACGAAACCGAGGGCCTCCGCCAGCCCGCGGACCTGTTCGGCCGAAGCGGGGTCGAACGGCTTGCCACCGACATGAGTCAGCTCGGCCCGAACGCACTCGTGCCGGGTCACCCAATCAGCCTGTCGCTGCTGAGCCTTGACGCGGTCGAGCGACTCGCCGTCGGCCAGCAAGTCGTGCCACTGCTGACTCAGCGTCTCGATCTGATCCAACGCGGTTGTGAAGTAGGCCGTCACACGCCACTGCTCCTGAGGAACAAAGGCGCGGATCTGCCCTTCTCGCTCGACGATCAGACGAACCGCCACCGACTGCACACGCCCAGCCGACAGGCCCTTGGCGATCTTCCGCCAGAGCAAGGGGCTGAGCTGGTAACCCACAATCCGGTCCAGGATGCGTCGCGCCTGTTGGGCGTTGACCTTGTCCAGATCGATCTGGCGCGGGGTGGCAAACGCCCGGCGAATCGCCCCCGCGGTGATCTCATTGAACACCACGCGACGGACCTTCTCCGGCGGCAGCGACAAGGCGTGCACCAGATGCCAGGCGATGGCCTCGCCCTCGCGATCCAGGTCGGTGGCCAGATAGACCCACTCGGCGGTGTCAGCCCGTTTCTTGAGCTGACCGACCGCCCTCTTACGCCCGGTGAGGATCTCGTAGGTGGGGCGGAACTGGTCGTTTAAGTCCACCCCGAGCTGCCGCGGCGGCAGGTCGCGGACGTGCCCCAGCGATGCCTCAACGACGTAACCGACGCCTAGATAACGCTTTATGGTCTTGGCCTTTGCAGGCGACTCAACGATGACCAGGCTGTGCGACTGGCTGGCTTTGCTCGAGGTATCCTTGGACTTGCCCATCTTCCCACCCACGATCCGGCCTCGGACTCACCTGACGAAGCCGCCCGCAGTGTTTGCCTATATCGGAATGCGCGTTGGCTTTCTACAGGGGACATTATAGGCCCCAGGTCGACACGCCGAGGGCGGGACGCTAGCAAGGGCGGGTCTGCCTGTCAACCAGAAGCGGCGCAACCAATTGTGGGCAAAGCCTTTTCGCTTGCTTTTCTCACCTCGTATGCCTATCTTCTGCCCCCGTCCGCTTTCTGAAGAGATCCGGGAGTAGCTAGCCATGATGAAGTGGTTTCGCAAGCACAACAAGAAGCTCCTGGCGGTATTCGCCTCCGGTCTGTTGGTCGTCTGGCTGGGTGGAACGGCCTTGCAGCAGACCTTTAGCCGCGACCCAAGTAAGGAGGTGCTGGCCGAAGTCCTCGATCAAAAGGTCAGGATGCGCACCTGGCGGGTGAACCTCGCTAAGGTCAATATATTACAGAACTTACGGCTTCCCTGGCAGATGGTAGCCTACCAGATGATCCCCGGTGACTTCTACAGCGGCGCCCCGGAGGTGGACACGTACGACTGGCTGTGTCTGTCGCGCGAGGCCGAGCGGATGGGCGTGCAGATCAGCCGGGAGCAGGTCGAGCAGTTCCTTTCCGGTCAACAGGGCATGGCCCAGCGGATCGACATGCTGCGGGAGAACCGAGAGGTTGCGCTGGCGTTCGTATACGACTCCGTGGCCGACTTCCTGCGCGTGATCACGGCCGCAAGGCTGGCCATGCAGGGGGTGGATGTCGCTGAACCGCGTGTTCGGCTGGGGGTCCGCGATGCCTACGAAAAGGTGCACGTCAAGCTGGTGGCGCTGCGGGCGGACGAGTTTCTCGATCCTAACGAAGTGCTGACCGACGCAGAACTCCAGGAACACTTCGAGACGTACAAGGACGTGTTGCCGGGTGAGGACGAGCGCCTGGGCTACGGCTACCGCTGGCCCGATCGCGTGCGGGTGGAATACCTGGTAGCCGATATTGACCAGATCAAAGAGGCCCAGCCGGAAACCATGGTCCGCCGCGTGGAGTCGCGGGCGCTGAAGTACTACCGGGAGCATCCGGACGAATTCACTGTCTCCGAGCCGGCCACGACGACCGCCGCCGCGACCGAGCCAGCCAGCAGCATGCCCACCACATCGAGCCAACCCGTTACGCGCCTCAAGAGCTACGGGGAGGTGACGGAGCAGCTTGTCGACCGGCTGATGACCGAGCAGGCGATGAAGGTGGCCGGGCAACTCATCCAACGCGCAAGCGAACGTCTGCAGGAGCCTTGGTACGAGGTGCGCCCCGACAAAGACGGATACAAGCAGGCGCCGCCGACGGCGACCGAGGCCGGCCACATGAGCGACCTGGCAGCCGAAATCAGCGGCGAGGGGGTTCCGTTACTGTATCGCTCGACGGAGTTGCTCACCTCGCGGGACGCCGCCGCAGTGCCGGGCATCGGCATGGCCTACGCACGAGACGAAAACAACCGCCCCCTGCCGTTTTCCCAGTATATCTTTCGGGTGAAAGGACTAGCGGCTGCCCCAATGGGCCCGGGAGCGTCGTTGAGGCTGTCGCCGTACGAGCCGACGCGTTCGCCGCTTCGCGACGGCTCGCCCAACAATCCCCGCAACTTCTACATCTTCCGGGTTACCGAGGTCAGCCCGTCGCAGGTTCCGCAGTCGCTGGAGGAGGTGCGCCCGCGCGTGGAGGCCGATCTGCGCGAATACAAGGCCTATTTGCGGGCGGGCGAGCAGGTCGAGCAGCTTGCGGCTGCGGCAGCCGATTCCGACTTGTCGGCAGCCGTGGAGCAGGCCGAGGTGCTGAAGGAGAAGCTGGGCGATCAACTCCGCGCGCTCGAACCAGCCCCGTTCCCGCGCGTTCAACCCTTGTCGATGCAGATGGTTCAGTTCGGCATGACGCAGCAACGGCCGCCGCTGGTAACCGGCATCGGCAGCAGCAAGGAGTTTGTTGAGGCGTGCTTCGATCTGGCCGAGGCCGCCGAAAACGGCGTATCGCCGATCCGCACGGTGGCGCTGCCGAAGCTGAAGCGGCAAGCCGTGGTGCAATGGGTCGAGACCGAGCGGGTTACCGAACAGCTTTACCAGGAACGTCGCGCGCAGGTTGCCCAGACACTTCAACTGGAAGTGGTGCGAACCTTCCGCAACGACTGGTTCGACTCGCAGCGCATCCGCGAGCGAACCGGATTCAAGCTGATTTCAGAAGAATAATTCGCACAGAGCAGGGCCCAAGCGGGCTTCGGCCGGCCGCGGGTCGCCGGGGCTGAACCGCTGGGTGGTATCGCTGTAACCTCTTGTTGGAAAAGGCCTTCGGCTTCCTCCAGCCCCGGGGCAAAGTCAACGCCTGAGCGGGCTCTGCCGTGCCGACAGCCACCGAGCTGGCAAATCTGATCGATGGCGTGCCCTTGGTTCGCTCTCGCACTCGCCCGCGATTCGCAGACAAAAAAGCCCATTGGAGAGCCTTTCGGTGAATGGTTGCCTGCCGACGGGCCATTCTTGTCGGACCTATAAGGCTTGGAACAACAGACAAAAGCGGCGCTCGTGCCCCCGAAGCACGGGCCAGAGCGGCTATAATATGCTGTAGATGCGGGGAACGCTGTCTGTGCATCCCCGCACATGTCGTGGTCTGAAACCACGGAGGGGAAGTCGGTGAACTCCAGGTACTGGGCAGCCGCGTTGACTGTCTGGCTAAGCGCCTTGCCAACCGGGGCCGACGAGCTGCTCGTGCCCGCTCCCTATCCGACGATCCAGGATGCCATCGATGCAGCCCAGCCGGACGACACCGTCATCGTCAGCCTGGGCACCTACCGCGAGCAACTCCTGTTCGGCGGCAAGAGGATCACCGTCCGCAGCACCGACCCCACCGACCCACTGATCGTGAGCGCCACCATCATCAACGCCGACCTCGACAGCGACCCCAACACGCACGAGGGCGTGGCTGTACGCTTCTACGGGTCGGAAGGACCGGGGACGCTCCTCAGCGGATTCACCATAACCGGGGCCGCCCACGACGGTGACGGCGGGGCCATCTACGGGACGCTGAGCTCGGCGACCATCCGTTACTGCGACTTGGTCGACAACTGGTGTCGTGACATCGGCGGCGGAATCGTCTACCACAACGGGGCGATCGAATACTGTCGGATCATCGGCAACGCCGCAGTGGGCGGAGGCGGCTTGGGCTACTGTAACGGCGCGATCACTGGCTGCCTGGTCGACGACAATCACACGCGGATCAGCGGTGGCGGGATTGTCGGCTGCTATGGACCGATCACCGACTGCATCGTTCAGAACAACTCGACCCAGCGAAGCGGCGGCGGCATGTATCTCTGCGCTGGCGCGATTACCGGCTGTGCGATCCTGGGCAATCAGGCTGACGACGGCGCCGGCGGCATGGCGGCATGCAATGGCTCGATCAGCAACTGCATTATCAGCGGCAACTCAGCGGACGAATACGCCGGCGGGATCCGAAGCTCCTCGGCGCCGATCACCAACTGCCTGATCAGCCACAACACGGCGGGGATCGCAGGGGGGGGATTGGCCTGGTGCTACGCCGTGGTGCGCAACTGTACAATCGTCGCCAACCATGCACCGCTGGGGGGCGGGTACTACATGGGCTTGATGCCCTCGACCGAAGACCCCGCCTCGCTGATCAATTGCATCCTATGGGGCAACACGGCCACGACGGCTGCAGCCATCGCCCTGGAGAGCAATGCGTGGGTGAACGTGGCTCATTGTGATGTGGAGGGCGGGCAGGCAGGCGTTTACCTCGACCCCAACAGCACGCTGGTGTGGGGCCCGGGCAACGTTGAGGTCGATCCAGGCTTTGTCGATCCCGACGGGCTCGACGACGATCCAAACTCCTGGCAGGATAACGACTATCATGTGTCTGCGCGTTCGTCTTGCATCAACCTCGGCGATCCGGACCTCACGGTCGACCCCAATGACGTGGACATCGACGACCAGCCGCGCGTGCTCTACCTGCGCGTCGATATGGGCTGCGACGAGGCGTCGCCCATCCAGGCCGACCTGGACACCGACGGTGACGTCGACCTTTTCGATGCGGCTGCGGTGCTGGTGGCGATGGAGGGGCCCGATCAGCCGCTGCCCGATCCGACCACCGACTTGGACGGCGACGGCGACGGCGATCTGCACGACGCAGCCATTCTGTTTCGCTGGTTTACCGGCGAGCCGTAGCCATCGCCGCAATTATACGGCGCGTGCGCCTGGTCTGCGAGTTCCCAGTCCGCCCTCGCCCGGATAGACGTCGGGGCGGCCATCACTTCGGGAATGGGGACCGAATGTTTATAGTAGTCGGACACCCCTCTCTTGCCGTGGGCGACATGTGTGCGTATCCAACCTGCATTGCCTATGAGGCGGTCCGTTCGTCCGCCGGGGGGCGTTGCGGCAGACGCAGCAGATCACGGGAGCGACCGCGCTACCGGGCCGAGCTACCTGTCAGCCGAGTCAACTTCGCCGGCAAAGGCCGAGGGCAGCGGCAGCGACTGCTTGACGAAGACGTGCTTGCCGCCTCGCACGGATGCTCGTTCGGCTGCCGACCATACAGACGCGAAAATGGCCGGGTCGCCCCAAGACATCGAGGCGTCAACGGGAACTTGCCACAGTTAGCGGTGGTATCCGTTCGTCCCCTTGGCGAGTCGGCGTCTGCTGGATATCCTGTCCGGCTAAGGTAGAGAGGGGCCCACCGCGATTTGCGGCGCGGACCCAGATTATCAGACGAGATCGGTGGCGACCGTGTTTCGTTATCTGAGGTGCAGGGGCGCCCCCGCGGGGTGGCAGTTGACAGACTCGCAGCCGCTTGAGAGACCGATGCGCATTGCGGTGTTGGCCGACGCCCTCCGGGCGGCTGGGGGGCTTTCTGTCGGCAAGAACATGATTGCCGCCATGGGGCGGGTGGCTCCGGAGCACACGTACTTGCTCACGCTCCCCGCCGGCGTGGGATACGAGCCGATTATCGAGCACGTGCCGCGGTGTGAAGCCGTTTTCCGTCACGATAGGGGCAAACGCGTGCGTCTGTGGCTGTATCGGACGTTTGAAGAGCCCAGGCTGGTTAAGAGGTTCGGTCCCGATGTTATTCTGTCACTGGGCAATCGCGGGCTTCTCGATCCGCCCTGTCCCCAAGCTATCCTGGTTCAGGATGCGCACCACTTCTATCCCTCCGAGCAGTACGGCCAGGAAACGCCCATGTTGAGGTTGATCTGGCGGTATCATGCCCAGCATCTAAGAAAAACGCTCCGTCGAGCACAACTCGTGCTTTGCCAAACGGCTGTCGCCGAGCGCCGCCTTCGGCAGACCCACGACTACAAAGGTCGGACTGCCATCTGCCCGAACGCGGTATCCACGGCGCTCTTGGCTCGCCCGGCGAATGCGAGCCCGCCCCCGGCGCTTGTTCCGTTTGACGGCTTTACAAAGTTGCTGTGCTTGACCAGGTACTATGCGCACAAGAACCTAGAAAGTATTGTGGATACTTTTAGCCGTTTTAAGGAAGAACTGAGCGAGGTCGTCGTTGTCTTGACGATTGCACCCGACCAACATCCCCGTGCGGCGAGGCTTCTGCGAGCGATCGCCAAGCGGGACCTGACTGATCGCATCATCAATGTGGGTCCCCTGTCCCAGGAGGTGCTGGCGTCGTATTACGCGAACTGCGACGCGCTCCTGCTGCCCACACTGCTGGAGTCATTCACCGGAACCTACCTGGAGGCTATGCACTTTGGCTTGCCAATCCTGACAAGTGACTTGGACTTTGCGCACGGGCTGTGCGGCGCCGCGGCCCTATATTTCGACCCGAGGGATCCTCGTTCTATGAAACGTGCGATTCTGCGTATTAAGGACGACTTTGAGACACGGCAACAACTCCGCCAGCAGGGACGAGCGCGTCTTGGAAGCATGCTGAATGATTGGGATGACATCGCCAACCACGTCATCTGCCTGCTTAAGCAACTCTGAAGGTCGTGTGACTAAGCAACGGCGGAAACGAGGGTGGCGTTTTGGGCGCCGTACCCGTATAATAACGGTCGCAAGATGCAGCGTGAGGTGAGTGATGTACATCCTTGGTAACGCCTGGCAAGACGGCTATCTCGACTGCCATTTGTCGAGAACGCAAGTGCGAGTAGCGGTATCAGCGTGGTGGCCGCTACGAAGGATCAGTGATGTCTACTTCGAACAGCCTCGCAGCCTGCGCCGGATATGGAACTACCTCTGCGAGGTCGGCGTCAGAACGCTGCTGCGAAAGGTGCGGTCTCGCCGGGCCGAGTCGCTGCGGGATCGGCGGGTGTTGGCCGTCGGGATCGGGCGCGTGCTCGAAGCGGGCGAGGCGGCTCATCAAGAGGCCGGGGCCCCCGTCGTTTTCGTTGCGCCCTGTCATCCCGAGTGTGTGGAGCGCGTGGTGCTCCCGGCGGAGTGCGTGGCGCTTGCCGCCCCGGGCCTTTCTGAGCGATTTCATTGCGAAGGCGCGATACATTGGCTGAGCGAGTCCGCCCCCAATGCGACCGACGAGTGGCACACGGTAGCGGGATGGAGCGAGTTCAGCGGCCAGGATATCTCGAAAGCGATTGCAGGGCTGCTGCAGTGGGCCCAAGCGGAGCTTCGGCGAATCGATCCAGGCAAAGCGGTAAGACTACCGCTTGACCGACCCACGCCGGTTCAGGAACGTTTAATCACCAGCGCGGATGGAAGCGACAGTCTCTCGGCTGTGGTATTCGGCCTCGGCAATTACGCGAAGCAATGGATCATGCCCTACCTATCCGGGCGTATTCGCCTTCGCTGTGTCCATGAGATTGATCCTACACAGATTGGCAGGCTCGACGGGACGTCTGTTTCCTATGACACGTGCGACCGCCTTCGCGACGATGAGCGGTACGACGTGTACTTCATCGCGGGGTATCATCACACGCACGCGCCCCTTGCGGTCGCAGCTTTGCGCCGCGGGGGACGGGTCGTAGTCGAGAAACCGCTCGTGACCACGTCCCAGCAGTTGACGCAACTTTTGGATGTTCTGCATGACTGCCCTGGACTCTACTTCGCCTGCTTCCAGAAGCGATACAATCCCCTCTGGCAAATGGCTCGGTCCGACCTGGGCGTGCACGAGGGTGACCCCGTCCACTACCACTGTACAGTCTTCGAGGTCCCGCTGCCTCGCCGGCATTGGTATACGTGGCCCAACTCAGGCAGCCGATTGATCAGCAATGGCTGTCACTGGCTGGATCACTTCCTCTTCATGAATGGGTTCTGCGAACCGGCTACCTGCGACCTTTGGCGGGGGGGCAACGGCGATCTTCATGTGAGCGTCGAGCTATCCAACGGCGCGGTCTTCGGCATGTTCCTGACGGATGAAGGTAGCCCTCGGATCGGTCTTCAAGACCACGTCGAGCTTCGAGCCAAGGGCAAGACCGTAACGGTAGACAATGCAGGGCAATACCGCGCCGAAGATGCCACGCGCGTGCTGCGCAGAAAACGGATCAACAAGACAATCGCTCACAAGCGCATGTACCGGACAATATGCAGCACAATATTGAATGGCGGGCAGGGCGATTCAATCGAGTCCGTACAACGAAGCTGCGAACTTGTGCTTCAGCTGGAAAACATGTACCAGAACCTATAGTCGACAGTTCCAGGATGTAGCACCCGGCCGAGCGATGCGTCACCTCACGCCCCGTGGATATGGTGGACCTCAATGCTCCAGGACGTAACGAACGGCGTCGTCGAAAGCTCTGGCCATCGCCTTTTCATTGTACCTCCCATCTATCATCCGGATGCAGGCTTGCCTCATCTGTGCCCGCTTGGCCGGATCGTTCATCAGCGTCGCGGCGCATGCTGCCAGGGACGAGGGTTGCTGATCTCTGAAGAACATCCCCGTCACACCTGGTCGGATCATGGCGACCTCCGGACCGTGAATCCAGAGATTGTCGCTGGTGAGCACGGGCACCCCGTAGGCGAATGCATGGTTGACCATGAGTCCTATTCCGCCGGCGGACACGGCCAATTCCGCGCACATGAAGTACAGTGCCAACTCCTGCTCATCGAACACGGCGCCTACCATATCCACGGCACCGGTTGTGTCCAGGCGTTTGATGAGCTTGGCAATCATGTCTCTTTCGGGGCCGTCGCCGATAATCACAAGCTTGGCGTCCGGGACGCGGCGCCGTAGATGGGGCATGGCCTCAACGAGCTGGGTGACTCTCTTCTCCGGCAGGAGGCGCCCCACATAGAGCAGAATCCGCCGACCGACGAGCCCCTTCTGACCGCGAAAGTGGGCCAACATGCTCTCGGTGAGTGCGCCGCGTAGAAGCCGGGCCTGACGTGTGTCCAGCGCGTTGGGCGCGACGAGCACTTTGTCCATCCGCATCCCAAGTCGGGCGAGTGCCTCACGCTCGCGTTCACCATAGAGCAGCACGCCATCCGCGAGTCTCATCACTTGTCGACGAATGGACCACTTCCAGTCGCGCTGGGGGGTCCCTTTGCCAAGCGTGTGTCCCCAATGGATCACCTTCTTACCACAAATGCGAGCCAGCACAGACGCGACGACATATGAGACAACATGCAGATCGGCACCAAAAATCAGTACATCGAACTCATGACCGAACGCGGCACGGACTTCCGTTGGCTGGAACCGCAGGGGTGCTCTCATCCCGGGCAAACGTAAGCTTCGTGTTCGCGCATAGCGGCACGGCAACGCCCGCTCACCAGCAGCCACATGGAGGGCCGGCTCTCCCCGGCTACTACCGAAGTGGAAAGTGTATTGGTAGGCTTCGCTATCGGCGATGGCCCGGAAAACGCCCACCCTGTAACTCGGCAGTACGGTCTGAAAGACGGCTACGCGCCTCCTTCCAGAGTGTATCATAATGGGCACTCCAACCGCTCGATGCGCTGTCCGGGGCCTGTGGTGTCTTACATTTCCCCGTCCGCCTCTGCGTGCCGGAGGGAAGACGGGCTTGACCAGCTCTCCCATTGCTCGTCCGTGAACTCGTGTCGTCGCGCCCTGCTGCCCTCCCTGCTAAGCCCAGCCTCCTGCCAAGTGGCACCATCAGATCAGCAGTTTAACGAGTTCTCAGGCAGAGCCTAACTTGAGCCTCGCGTTGTCCTCCAGCAGACGGAGCTACGGCAGTTCCCTGATCCCATGTGCACCGCGCACGTAGGCCACGAAGTGTCGCGCCCAGTACGGTGAACGCGCGTCGAACGCATGGGGGAAGAAGAACACAGCCGTCGCCCTGTTCCACGGGGCATACTCCGCGGGCCGATCTCCATACCACGGGTTGTTCAGTTCGGCCCCGATCTGCCAGGAATCGCGGAGATCGTAGTTCCACCCGAAATCGAAGCGCCACTTGGCGTCGGCCGTTCGCCGATAACCCGATGCCATCGCTACGAAGGGAATGATCTGCTTGACGCCGAGCCTGTTGGCCACGCGCACGGTTCGGCGGAAGTACCCCCGCATATCCGCAATGTCCGGCACGCGAAAGAGGTCACAGGAGACAGCGTCGCCCTTCTCCTTGAGGGTGAAGCGACTACTAAGCCCGCGCGCGTACCAAATGACCTGTGCGTCGGGAAACATCTCCTTGGCGACGTCGTAAATCTCGTTGTACTTGCGGGTCATGGCGTTGTTCCACGCATCGTCGCCCGGCTTGACAGTGAACTGTTCGGAGTCGAACACCAGTGCCGACACTCGCACGTCCGCGTGGTGGCGTGCATTGGCTGCGGTGAGCCACCGCTTGACCAGAGTGTGTTTCTCGCGAAAGAACTCGATCTCCGCGCGGTGCGACGGACCGAAATCGGTCGGGGGCCGATCGTCGCCAAACTTGTAGTGCCATGGCGACCACACGATGCTGAGCGTCGCCGGGATCGACGGCTTGGTGGCGTTGACGGCGCGGCACGTGATGACGGCTGACCCGATCTCCTTCGGCGAGGTCCAGTAGCTGCTAAGGGGGAAGACGTGCGTGATCCTCACGTAATGGTATAAGCGAGGGTCATTCGGAGTCACGGCAAGCGGCCTCTGGATCGACCAAGCGTAATGGACCTTCGGCAGAGGCTTGAGAACTTCCAGCCACTCTGCAACCTGCGCTGCTGTCGGCGGCTGACTCGCCGGAAGCGTCTGTCCCGACGCGACGGCGCTGGTAAACACGGCAAGCAGCATCCCCGTTACCAGATTATGGCCGCCTCCCGTTACCGTAGGCTTCAAGCGGCGAAGGTGACTCATA
>Ga0307375_10003937_pt1 | contig 14366 bp, 12 predicted proteins | sample TR1MG_FD_202531 | JGI IMG/M metagenome (GOLD analysis project Ga0307375, IMG submission 202531) | Soil microbial communities from Risofladan, Vaasa, Finland - TR-1 | ecosystem: Environmental > Terrestrial > Soil > Coastal area > Acid sulfate soil | place: Finland: Risofladan, Vaasa | collected...
AACGCCGATTTAAAACAGAGCTTTTTATTAAAAGAGCCGGTCCAAGTTTAATTCTCTTGGAAATTGGAATTCCATTGGGTAATGTTGCTCAATTATATGAAAATTTTCAGGAGATCGGAAATAATGAGGGAATTGAAATTGGTTTTTGTTGTATTTTAGGTCATCATACCAGTATGCTTTGTATGCCCTTCCTTTTAACTGATGAACGGAAAGGGATGGATTACCTCAAAATACTTACCTTTAGTCGTAAATTACTAAGTAATGCAATTAAGAGTGGTGGTATATTGTATGGAATCGGCCTTTGGGGGAGTAGTTATTTGCCTTATATCTATAATCAGGAAAAATTGAACATTTTTAAAGATATTAAGCATCTTTTAGATGAGAAAAACCTTTGTAATCCTGGTAAGATTATTGATGATCGAACTCCAGAACAAATGCGTCCTCTTAAACCATAATTTCGTGATAAATATGAATGTTGATAAAAAATCTCTCTCTAAAGACCTTGTTGATTTAGTTGGAGAAGAAAATGTTATTTTTGAGGATAAAAAATTAAAAAAATTTGGGACAGATCGCTTCGGAAAGGAACATACGCCCCTTATTGTAGTGAAACCTTCTTCTCCATCACATTTCAAACGCCTTAATTTTATTCTACGCCGATATCAGATCGATTCGCTAACTCCAAGAGGGTACGGGTTAAGCACAAATCTCAGTGCTTTTTCAGAAGATTTGGTCATTGATCTTACATATTTAAATAAAGAAATAGAAATTGACATTCAGAATTTATTAGTAAATACGCAAGCGGGTAATTCTTTTCTGAATGTTCAAAACAAATTAATAAAAGAAGGATATCGGCTTCCAATTGAACCAATTCTCAATGGAACAATTGGTGGATTTATTGCTTCTGGGGGATATGGCTATGGGACCTATCGTTATGGGTCCTTAATGAATATTTTACACGATATATCAATATTTATTACCAATGGACAAATTATTCAAACTGGAACCCCAAATTTACCCCCGTATTCATGTGGATATAACTTAAACAGCTTAATTTGTGGCTCAGAGGGATATTTTGGAATTATTACTGAAGCTGTTCTCGAAATAATCCCTATAGCACAACACAGCTATAATCTATTATTTTCCCCTAAAAATAATAGCGATCTAGTACAAATAATAACAAAAATCACGAATCTAACCTCATTAAATAATATTTCTCTTTATAAAGGATTGTCAGGTGTTAGTTCGGATACTTTGAATGTATTAATTCGATTAGAAGGATCTGAACACACTATTAAAAAAGACCAATCGCTTATAGAAAATATCCACAACGTCAATCATTGTGATTCAAATAAAGCCAATAAGTTATGGGAAACAAGGATAAAGAACTCTTCTCAAATTCCCGAATCGAGTATGATATTAGAAGTAATAATTCCCCTTAAACATTTTTCTCAATTTGTAAGTTTTTTGGATTCGCTTAATTCTCCTCCTTATTTCGGAATCTTTTTAAATTCCGGTACTATACTTCTCTCTATCTTCTTAGCAAAAAGTTTAACTGATTCGCGAAAAAATGAGATCTTGACAAAACTTATGAAGAGATTCAATAACTTTCAGGCGTATCCTCCAACAATAGATAATATTCTTAAAAATTTTGTTTTGAATTTCCACCCAAACTTAAATCTTTTAAAGAAATTTAAACCCATTTTTGATAAAACCAATCGAATGAAATCCAGGAAGCTATTCTTTTGAATTTTATGACCTATATAACAGAAAAAACTAAAATTATTGAAACTAAAATTCAACAATTCATCGCAGAGTGGAATTTTCAATATCCATTAAATAAGGTTATACCGTATATATTAGAATCCGGTGGAAAGCATATTCGTCCAATTTTATCTCTACTTTCATGTGAGGCTGTAAATGGTCAAGTTGATGCGGTCATAAAACCCGCAATTGCAATAGAACTAATTCATAATGCTTCATTACTTTGGGATGACGTAATTGATGCAGATGAATTAAGACGTGGTAAAATAACTGTTCATAAAAAATGGGATAAAAATGTAGCTCTCTTAACAGGGGGGTTATTAGCCTCAAAAGCTCTAGAACTCATTTCAGACAAACCCGAAATTCTTGATTTATATGTGAAAGCAATCGGAAAAATGATTGAAGGACAAGTTCTTGATATTTCAAACAATTTTAACAAAAAAGAACAAATATTTGAGTCCAAAAATGAGAAAGAAATTTTTGAAATTTTACGGAAACGGTTTCAACAGAAAGCCCTTGAAGGAATAGAATGGGAGGAAAGCGGAGATCTCTCTTTAATTGCTGACTTTACCGAATTTGAAGAAGAACGGGATTATTTTGAAATGATCTCCTATAAAACTTCTGCGCTGATTAAATTGGCGGCCCGTATTGGTGCAAGCCTTGGGGGTGGAACTCCTGAAGAAATCCAAGCTCTTGCTAATTATGGCTTATATCTTGGTCTGGCTTTTCAGGTTAGAGATGACTTAATAGGAATTCTCTCGAGCGAAAAAACATTAGGAAAACCCATTGCATCCGATCTTCGCCAGAGAAAATTGAATTTATATACAATTTTTGCATTAAGAAATCTAAATGATGAAGAATTGCAGGAATTTTTAAATTTAATGCAAGATTCAACCCTTCCTGATAACCTCCAAAAATTAAACAGCATTTTAGAAAAATCTGGTGCCTTTGAATATACAAAAACTAAATTAAAATTATTAGCTCAAAAAGCTCGGAGCTCTTTAGATGCTTTACATAATTCTGAAGCCAAACAAATCTTAAATCAGTTAATAACCTTCACAATTGAACGGGACTTTTGAAAGGTGAAATGAAGTTTGACAATTCAATTGAAAAAATTTGAAGATGAGTTATTCATCTGTGCTAAGTGTGGATATTGCAGAACAGATTGCGCTATTTGGAAAGTGGTTGGATATGATACCGTTTCACCTAGAGGAAAGATTCTCTTATTAAAACATTTCTTGGAACAAAAGAAGGAAATACCACCTGAATTAATCCAGAATTGGTATCTCTGTTGTACCTGTGGGAAATGTACGGAAATTTGTCCCTTAGAAATAGATTTTCCTGAGTTGGTGCGTACTTATCGTATTGAATTTGCAAAAAATCCCAAAAATATACCTGAAGCATTTTTAAAAACCACCGAAAATATTCTGGCGACAGGAAATCCTTTGGGTAAAAATAGTGAAGATCGCAATGATTGGCGTCCAGATGACCTTATCTTGAAAAAAGATTCCAAACACCTTTTCTTTGTAGGTTGTATGTCCTCATATTGGACAATGGAAGTAGCGGAATTAGTTTGTCGGATTCTAAATAAAATTCAATATGATTTTACGATATTAGAAGATGAGAGTTGCTGTGGTTATATCGAATTTTGGTCTGGCGAGATTGATCAAGCACAAAAATTTGCAGAATCTGTAACAAAAAAAATTGAAGATGCTGGAATCGCGACTATTTTCACGGCATGTCCTGGATGCTATTCAACCTTAAAGTATGATTATCCAAAATTGAACATTAAATTAAATGCTGAAATATTACATATTTCTGAGCTTTTTGCCCATCTTTTGGATGAAGGCAAACTAAAATTTACAACTCCAATAAATGTCACTGTAACTTATCACGATCCTTGTCATCTTGGGCGATTCCATGGCATTTTTGATGCCCCTCGCTATATTATTCAAAATATTCCCGGTATTAATTTCGTTGAAATGGAATATACCAGAGAGAATTCAAATTGTTGTGGGGGTCCAATGCGAACCGTATTTATTGATCATGCCCAAAAAATTGGGAAGTTAAGGGCCAAGGAAGCAAATGATACTGGAGCGGAATTTGTTACTTCAATTTGTCCCCAATGTGTGATTAGCCTCCGGCAATCTTCCTCTAATTATAATTATATTGTGGCAGATCTGGTTATCCTCGTTGCTAAGGCACTCGGAATTAAGGAAGCCGACGATTATCTGTGATTTATTTCTTTTTTCAGAAGTTTTCTAGTTTTTTATTTATCAATAGATCTTCGAATATGAGGAGTTTTTAAAGGAATTTTTGAACCTACTTAAAATAATTGAGCTTTTTGCAATGAAATTAAATGAGGGACATGCCACGGTGTATTAAAAGTTGCTGCAAAATATAAATGTACATGAAGGATATAGAAAAGAATTTTCTAATTTATTTGAATATCTTGCTTTTTTCGCTAATGAGTTAAAAAAAGGAAAATCACAAGAATTAGCATTGGCGAAAGCCTTCGAGATCTATTATAATTCTTCAAAGTTAAAAAAAGATAATTGCGTTTTGGAAAATTTTCGTCTAAATCCTAATCCTTGCTCATTCAAAGAAAGATGGCGTAAATTTATAGCGCAGAAATATCCTAATCTATTGATTATGTATCTTATTGATACAATCACAGAAATGTTAAATGTAAATTCTAAAGAAACTGGAAGGCGGCTCGAGATATTTTTACCCCTCCTTAAAGGATGTCTAGAAGATAGTGATGCATGGAACCTAGTCTGTCAAAAATCCGCACTAGATTTCTTGAAGGAGGCCTTTGAGATTCCAGTTGTAATTTCTAATCTAACTATTGGCGAGGCATGGATGCTAGTCTTTCTTTTATTGCATTTTAATGTAACCCCCGATGATATAAAGGATTGGAAATTCGATTGCTCAGTTCTGGATTCGGCGATTCCTGTAATTATAAGAGATTATGCTCAAAGACTATTATTTTTAAAATATGCCTCCCCTAATATAAATGTGAATAAAAATCCAATTGAGATAGAATGGAGCGAACCAATTCCGATCCAATTCCCCTGCCCTCAATGCCGCCCTATATCAAACCTTTCTAAACAAGAATGGGGGTATATTCAACTACATACTCCTGATGCTTTAATAGATTATCATAAATGCCCCCTCTGCAAAAAGATTTGGGCGATTCGACGCATCCATATTGATGAAAGTTTGTGGAATCTGAAGTAGGGAATTTAAACAACGTAGGGGAATTAAAAAACCATTTAATTTATAAAAATTTTCTTTTCTATTAATTATCAAAATGTTAAAAGCCGTTTTTAAAAATCTAAAGTTTAATGTGTACTAGTTTCTAATGTAATTTTAAAAATAAAAAAAGAGGTTTAAAAAATGGAACCAGAAGATTCTAACCCTGATTTTATAACCTATGAGGATCTTAAACATGAATTTGGCGAATCTATGTTTCCTGGGAGTCTCTATCTTTACTCCAAGGAAGAAAATGATTTCCGTTTCAAATTAAGGAAATATGCTCAAGATGAAATTGCTCCCCTTGTCCCAAGAATCGAAAAGGAAGCCAATTTTGAGCTTTGCCTTGATGCATATCAAAAGTTAGGTAAAGCGGGATACTTAACCCTTTCCTTTCCTAAATCTATAGGTGGACAAGGAAAAGGCTATGTATATCGAACGATTTTTGGGGAAGAACTTGCAGCAGTGAATTCTGCAGTGGTCGTAACATATGGTGCAAGTGCTAATTTATTTGCTGCCCCTATCATCCATTTTGGAACGGAAGAACAAAAGAAGAAATATCTTACAGGTATTATGAAAGGGGAAATACTTGGTGCAATTGGAATAACCGAGCCTAGCGCAGGAAGTGATGCAGTCGGTGGAATGAAAACTACAGCAATCAAAAAAGGAGATAAATATATTATTAATGGTGAAAAACGGTATATCACGAATGGTAGTCGTGCTGATTATATTTTAATATACGCACTAACAAACCCTAAGGCTGCTAAAAAACATGAGGGCATTAGTGCTTTTATATTTCCTACTGATACACCTGGTTTTGAGCGCGTTAAAGACTTTGATCTCGCAGGCCGCCGTGGCTCTATTAATTCTTATTTAAGATTTAAGAATTGTGAAATCTCAGCAGACAATTTAGTAGGCGGTCCTGAAATGGAAAATAAAGGGCTAAAAATTATGATGAGCGGATTGGATGGCGAACGATGTTTCACCTGCAGCCAATATGTCGGTATTGCACGAACTGCATTTGAAATTGCAACAAAATATGCTGATAAAAGAGTTCAATTTGAAAAAAAATTGAGAGAATTTGAGGGCATAAGCTTTAAAATAGCAGAAATGTATGCAAAACTTGAGGCAGGAAGGTTAATGATGTTACGTGCTGCCCGGATGCTTGATGACGGCCTGAACGCCACCAAGGAAGTAGCAGCCGCTAAATTTTCCTGTGCCAACTATCAAATGGAAATTGTTGTCGATGCTATGCAAATATTGGGCGGAATTGGCTATACAAAAGAATTTCCAATGGAACAATTGTTAAGAGATTCTAAAATTTCACAAATATCTGCTGGGACTGTTGAAATTTTAAAATTTCTATGCCAACGAGAAATTTATCAAGCGTTTAAAAAATAATTTCTTAAATTATCATACTTTTACCATTTTTTCTTTTAGATAATCAACTATTTTATCAATGGAAATCGGTTCCTGCTGTTCCGTTGTCATATTTCGAACGATTACTTCATTTCTGATCATTTCTTCTGGTCCAAATATTATTGTATATTGCATTTTCTTACTAGCTACAAATGATAATAACTTTTTAAGTTTCTTTCGTCCAACATCAAATTCTATATTAAAATTATTTTTCCGAAGAGTTTGCAAAAGTTTAATAGCTTCTGGCAAAAGATTTTCATCAATACACGTTAGCATAATCTTATTCTCAAACTTTCCTTCTGAAGAACCATCTAAATTCTGCTCTTTCATTGTTAATACAATCCTATCGATCCCCGGAGCGCAACCAACGGCAGGAGTTGAATCTCCATGAAAAGTTTCAATTAATTTATCGTAACGACCACCACCCCCTACCGCAATTGCTTTATTTGGAATAATAATTTCAAAAATCATCCCTGTGTAATATTCTAACCCCCTTGCGAATCCGAGATCAAGAAATATGCGTTCTATTTTGCTAGCACTTAAATAAAGCGTTAAAATTTCCTTTATATTTTGGATAGCTTGTTGAGCTTTAGGATAATTTTTTACGAGTCCAAGTGCGCGTTCGATAATTTCATGAAGATGTTCCCCCTTCAAATGCATCAATTCCTTAATTATCTCTACGGAATCATTCGATAGTTTATGTTTCCGGAAAAGCTGGTAGGCTTCATCAAGTTTATCTCTATCAATAAGACTAAACACTTTATTCTGAATTTCTTCCCCTAAACCTTCTTGTTCAAGAATTTCTCTTAAAATTCCTACATGCCCTACTTTGAATTTGAAATCATCAAATCCCAAGCGACTCATTAAATCATCACATACAATTAAAATCTCTGCATCAGCTTCAGGATAATTTGAACCAATTAATTCAAAGCCAGCCTGGCGAAATTCCCGATATCGCCCGTACTGAGGGTTATCATAACGATAGCATGTTCCAATATAAGCGAGCCGCAGTGGTTTTTTAGCAGACTTCATGAACTCATTAATATAAAGCCGTGCTACTGATGCAGTCATTTCAGGACGGAGTGCAAGTTTACGGTCAGCTTTATCTTTAAATACATACATCGTATCTTTTATTTCTTCACCAGATTTTGCGGCTAACAGCTCAAAAGACTCCACTATTGGCATAGCTACTTCTTGATAGTTATAAAGGTCGAAAAGTTGTCGGACAACAGATATCACATGTTTAAATAATTGAAAATCTTCTGGCAGAAGATCTCGCATCCCTTTCACAGTTTGGAAATCCATCTTCAATTCAATTCCGTATTGTTTAGGCAATTTTGATTAATCTTCTAAAGATCTACTTCTTGGGCTTTATAAAATGTTACTTCTCCAACTCTATCCACGACAGCTAGTACCAATTTTTTCCGATTACTCTTAGCGATTTTCGTTATTTTATCAAGGGAATCTAAACTCATTGGCACTCCCTCTATAACAGTATGAACCAGATATTGCGCCGCGTCGACTCCTGTCTGCGCTCCGCGATCATATACGCGATAATCAATATCTGTTCCGTATCCTGCTCTCACAATATATCCGCGAGAACGAAGATCCTTATAAGATAGATATTTCACCCATATTCCAGGGAATAGATTGATAAATTTTTTAACAATTTGTGAAAAATCATATTCTTTCCCTTTGTTATCAAGAATTTTTATACGTTTTCGTTCGCATAGGAGGAATATTTCAACCGGATCAAGTCTTAAGCTTCCATCATCTTGTAAATTTCCATAGTATCCTTTTTCATAAATTATTTTGGCTTGTTCTTTCTTTATAATAACCATATCATTCTCTAATAGGGCAATTATTTCTTCTTCTTTCTCTTCCTCTTCCAACTCAATATCGTCGTTCTCTTCATTCAAATTGCTAATCACCAATTCATTCTTTAAAGAGATGTTCAATGCTTTTTTCATAAGGTGGATGCAGGATTCCCCTCTCAGTTATTATTGCAGTTACAAGTTCAGGAGGGGTAATATCAAACGCGGGATTAATTACTGAGATTCCGGTGGGGGTTATTTGATGATCCCCTATATGGGTCACCTCATGAGAGTCGCGTTCTTCAATAATTACATTTTTATAATCTGTTTTTAGATCGAATGTCGATTTTGGAGCTGCTACATAAAATGGAACATTATGATATTTTGCAAGAATTGCTACAGAATACGTCCCTATTTTATTTGTAACATGACCCGTTTTTAAAATTCTATCTGCCCCAACAATCGCACAATTTATTTTTCCCTGAGAAAATAGCCAACCCGCCATATTATCAGAAATTACAGTAACTGGGATATTATTTTGTTGAAGTTCAAAAGCAGTGAGGCGAGCTCCTTGCAATCTTGGACGTGTTTCATCGGCATATACATGAATTTCTTTTCCTTCTTCCGCAGCGACTTTAATTACTGCAAGAGCGGTGCCATATTCCCCGGACGTCGCTAATTCACCTGCATTGCAATGTGTTAAAATATTAAAATTATCTTTGATTAGAGTAGCTCCATGCTGACCAATAGATCGATTGATATCATAGTCTTCTTGGGCAATTGCATGTGCTTCATTTATTATTCTTTCTTTTATCGTTTGAAAATCCCCAGATTGATTAAAAATATTCATTATTCGTTCAATGGCCCAAAATAAATTGACTGCCGTAGGGCGGGTTTTTCGTAATCGATTAGCTGCTTGAATCATCTCTTCTTTAAACTCTTCAATATTCTTTTTCTTTGTATGATAAGCATTTAACGCTAAACCAAAAGCAGCAGCTACCCCTATAGCAGGTGCCCCCCGAATGTTCATAACCTCTATACATCGGGCCACATCTTCGTAATTTTTACAGGTTATATATTCCATCTTGTGTGGGAGCCGTGTTTGGTCAAGAATTTTAACAGTACCATCTGAAAACGAAATAGTCTTCATTATTTTCGATAACCTTTTGTGCTGTCTTTTTCATTGAAATATATGAAAAATCTACAATAAAAACAAATCTTAAAAACCTATCTGCTTAAAAATTAATAAGAATTAGTATTATAATCTATTAAGATGGTTCTTGAACATTGACCAAAACTTCAGGAACGCGTTCTGTTACTGTTTTTATTTCTTTTTTCCACGCATTTCCAATTGCAACGATTGCAAAAATACCTACTAATGTTCCGCTAGATTTTTTAACTATCTTCACAAGCGCACTCTGAGTAACACCTGATCGAATAATATCATCAACAATCAAAACACGATCTTTGGTTGTTATTTCACTTTTCGGGATATACAGCGTTCGGATTACTCCCGAAGTTCTATGCGAATAATCTTCCTCATGAAACTTGGTAACACCTGCCTCTCTGTTTTTCTTTGCTAAAGCTATATTTACCCCTAATTCCCCTGCTACAAAACTTGATAATGGAATTCCATCGGTAGCTACCGTTAAAATCTTGGTGATTTTTTGATCCTGATATTTCATAGCAACGATATTTGCTATAAGTTTTAAAAGGAGGGTATCACACACTAAATCCGTATTGTTAAAATACCCATCCTTATTGAACTTAATTCGGTCACTTATTTCTTTTTTAACATCAAACTTTTTCCGGAATACCTTCAAAAGTTCATTAGCTCGTTCTGCACTAGGGAGTACATGCCCTTTTACATAACGATTTAATACAGTAATTGGTAAATTTGTTAATTTTGCTAAATGGTCATATGTATATCGCTTTTTCAGAATCTTAAGCATGTCTATTGCACGGATTCGATTGCTAATCTCATCTAGATGCGTCTGTTTCACTAATGCTACCTTCTCCTTCTCTCTCTTATAACTCCATATATGAATTCATCACAGATCTACTATGGCTCTCCTAATTCCACATTCATTTTCGTTACGATCAAATAGGAATCTAAAAATCCTATTTAAACATGTTTGTGTTAAAGATTGATATTTTCATATTTAAATTTATCAGAGCGAAAGATAAGGAAAAATTCTTTATAGTTTTATAAGTGTATAATAGTAAATTTTTAATTAGAAAAGTACAAAGATTCTCTATTAAATAATTATATTATTATGCATTTGGTCGATAATACTTGCGAAAAATTAAAGAAAAATACGGTACTTCTCTTTTTTTAGGCGAGTTACCCATAGGTTGCAAATTTTGTCATGCAGGAAGCAAAATTGTCCTCTTTATAACTGGAAATTGTGAACGCCCCTCTTGTAGCTTTTATTGTCCTATTTCGTTAGAGCGCCGAGGAAAAGAGGATGCTTTCGCGAATGAAGTGCAAATCACTTCTGAGCAAGATATTATTGATGAAGCAAAAATAATGGATGCAGAAGGAGCTGCAATTACTGGAGGGGAACCATTATTTCTTTTTAATCGAACGTTAAAATATATCATTTTACTGAAAGAAGTTTTTGGGAAAGAATTTCACATTCATTTATATACAAATGCTATAAAATTAACTAAATCCAACTTAAAACAATTAAAGGAAGCTGGTTTAGACGAAATTCGTCTTCATCCTGATATAAAAAATTGGGGGAAAATTGAGTGGGCTATCGCAAGCGGAATCGATACAGGTGTGGAGATTCCAGCCATTCCATATCAATTTCAAAAAGTGAAAGCCTTAATCCGCTATCTCGATAAAATAGGTGCGAAATTTCTAAATTTAAATGAATTTGAAATAACTGAATCAAATGCTGAAAATTTGAAAAAGTTTGGTTATCAATTAAAAGAAAATACAATAGCGGCTGTTAAAGGCAGTGAAGAATTCGGATTAAAAATTTTGAATTGGGCTAGATCTTTTGATCTAACTATTCATTATTGTTCTATTGGTTATAAAGATGGAGTTCAACTGAAAAAAAGATATTTACGAAGAGCTCTAAATATTGTTCAACCTCATGAAGAAATTACCGATGAGGGTCTTCTGGTTAAAGGGATTTCTTTCAATAAAAATCTGACTTTAAAAGGATTAGAAGATTTAAGAAATCAAATAATATTAAAATTCGGGATTGCTATCTCACTGGTTATTGTCAATGATGAAAAAACACGACTTGAAATTTCAATAAAGGTATTAAAAAGAATTAAAATATTTCTTCAAGAAAAAAATCTCACCTCTGGAATAATTGAAGAATTACCATTAGACGGGAAAAACCGAATTCAAATGACCTTCACTCCCATTTAAATTAATTATTGAATTATTAATATATCTTCAAAATCCTCTGTTGAATTGAATGTCTATGAAAATTAATCTCTCAAAAAATACAAAAATTGCAGTTGAGGAACTACGAAATAATATCACAAATCGCACTTTATTCTATATCACAAAAAAATCAAAGATACCTTTAATTGGTTCAATATATTTTGGAATCATAGATCGCGGAACAAACCTAATTCAAGTTCGGCCTCTCACTGGTTGCTTACTAAATTGTCCCTTTTGTAGTGTGGATGAGGGACGATTCTCAAGAACCCGAATAACAGACTATATTATAGAAGATTCGTATTTGGTCGAAGAAACCAGGAAAGTAATCGATTATAAGGATATCTCTGATATTGAAATACATATTGACGGCCAATCTGAACCTGCCTTGTACCCTAAATTACCTGAATTAATAGCTGCGTTTACAAAAGATCCAAGAATTGCGGTTATTTCGATGCAAAGCAATGGGGTTCCACTAAATCAAAAATATATCGAACAATTAGAACAGGCAGGATTGACTCGAATAAATTTATCAATTAATTCTCTCGATCCAAAAAAATCAAAATATCTTGCGGGTATCCCTGATTATAATATTGAAGAAATTAAACAGATAGCAATGAATATTGCTCAATCTTCCATAAATCTTTTGGTTTCGCCATTATGGATTCCTGGAATCAATGATAAAGATATTGAAGAAATTATCTCATTTGTATTAAGTTTGAATATTGATAGTAAATATCCTAATCTCGGCATCCAAAATTATATAAAATACAAATTTGGGCGTAAAATACAAACTGTTAAAATGGTTAATATGAAGAGATTTCAAGAAAAATTAAGGGAATGGGAAAATAAATTTGGAATTCGCCCTCTTATCTTATCCCCGCGCGATTTTGGAACTCACTCTGCGAAAAAAATTCCGAAAGTCTTTCAAAAAAATGATAAAACTGATGTTGAAATAATTCTACCAGGGCGAATACCATCAAAATATGAAAATAGACAAGAAATGTTGGGAAAAGCTAAGAATAGGATAATTCAAATAATGAATTCAGCATCACAAGTTGGCGATCGTGTAAAAGTAACTCTGATTAGCAATAAAGATAATATTTACTATGGTCGCGAGATAAATAGATAACTTTAATAAACTGGAAATCGTAGCAACGCTGCAATCCCCCCCAATGCACTAAGCTGCTCCCCTGAAGGATGAAGTGTACTGAGAATAAAAACCTTCCCCTGATTATATTCAATATTTCTTATTACATCATCTAAATCCTTCCGCTTTTCTACAGATTGTTCTCTTAAGAAAATATCCGTTAATAATAATTTATCTATTGCATTCCCAAGGGATAAATTTTTAATTTCCATAAAGCCATAAGCCACATCTTTTTGATTTTTTCCTAATCTCAACAGCACTTCCTCCATTAACTCACTTTCCATTTTAATTCGTAAGCTTCCTAAAACTTTTGCAGTTGCCCCTCGTTTTATTACCTCAAAAACCCCACTTTTATCGGCACTTGACGCATTTTCTGTGATGATAGGAACTTTAATGTCTAACTCCCTTTGATTTAGATATTTCACGAAATGTTCTTTTGTAAAGCCTGGTCCTGCTACAATGATTGCTTGAATATTATATGTCTTACAATTTTCAATGAGAACTGTACTAATTTTTTGGAAAAAATCATGCACTGACTGATCATGATACGATACTTTAAAATGCTTACCTGGAATATTTTCCTGAAGATGCATTATAATATTTATTCCAATATTCGATACTAATCCAATCGTTGCCTCCCGCTCATCCAAGACTGTAATTAATACGAGCTGGGTTTTTGAATCTGATGTCGCATCATGAAGTCGTATTAAATGAAATTTTGACCAAGTGTCCTTTTTCAACAGAAATTTCGTAGAGATTTCCAAATTAATAGTATGATGCGCATTTAATGAAATAAGATCTTCTGGCCCTTTAATAATAATTCCTCTAATCCGCAATCTATTTGTAAATGGATGAAATTCTGCGCCAATAACCTGGACTCCTAAATACATTTTTACTTTTTCCCCTGAGTCCGGTCTAGCTGTTTCGTTTTTTTGACGAATTCGTCTAAAAGTTTCAGCGAAAACAAAATCCTCTGGTTCAATTATGTTATATAATTGCCAAAGATCATCTAAATTTTCAATCTGTAATTCAATTTCTCCTGATTTCAAATTTTTCTTAATAATTTTCGTGCGTTTATCCTCCGTCTTAAATACAAATCATATTAATTTGAGTAAGATAGAATAAGAATTTGATGGAAAAGATTCTCAATTCCTTTTAACTTATATGAAAACATATCCTATAATAGTAGTGATTTGGTATGACAAAAAAATATGGAATCGCGGCTGAACGACAATTGGTGAATTTATTTTGGGAGCATAATTTTGCGGCTATCCGAATACCTGCCTCTGGTGCTGGAGGTAAAAACTATCCAAAACCGGATCTAATTGCTGGAAATGGGCAGAAATATTACGCCTTTGAATTAAAAACGAGCACTTCTGCTGAAAGAATTTATCTTCACAATAGTGAAGTTCAAGAATTATCCTCTTTCTCTGAAAGGTTTGGGTGTATTCCGTATATTGCAGTAAAATTCCCACAAAAGTCCCGCGAATGGAAATTTTATAAAATTCCCGACCTTCCAAAAACTAGTAGCGGAAATTATAAAATAGATTTTACAGAAGACTTT
>Ga0307375_10003938_pt1 | contig 14362 bp, 6 predicted proteins | sample TR1MG_FD_202531 | JGI IMG/M metagenome (GOLD analysis project Ga0307375, IMG submission 202531) | Soil microbial communities from Risofladan, Vaasa, Finland - TR-1 | ecosystem: Environmental > Terrestrial > Soil > Coastal area > Acid sulfate soil | place: Finland: Risofladan, Vaasa | collected...
GCATTTGAAAGACGAAGCATTTTGAACATGCTGTTGTGGAGCAGGAGTAGTGTCTTTCCTCTTCCTTGTCTTGGTAGGTGTGCGGAGAGGAGGTGTTGCAGGTGTTGGTTGGGTAAGTTGAGTGATTAGAGCAGGTTGAGGGGGAGGTGAGGACGACGATGTGGTTTCGACGATTTGCGTATTCACGACTGAGAGTGAGACCAGATATGGACTTTCTCTTCCTCTTCGGCACATCTGTTGTAGTGCTCAAGCCCTGTGCCTCCTCTGCCCCCGCTTTCCCGAGCCGACGACCAAGAATGAGATGTATCTGTCCATGGCAATTGACATTCAGGCAACCAAATTACATCCAGACTGCTATCAGCCGTTGTACTTCTGTATGATAAGGAGGGGGAGAAGCGGCACGTTGAAAGATCGGCATCGGAAGTCAGGTGATGGGGTATCCCTTCAAATAGGTTCCGAATCTACATTCTTACAACATTTTCGGTGGTTTTAAGCAGTTCCAAATCGTCCTTCTGCGGTGAGAGGGTTGGTTTGTGTAGTACGAGAAGAGTCCAGGTCTCCTTGTGCGAGGCTTCATGTGCGATGCCGTCAGTCTCAATCTACAGTTCGTGCGTTTTAAGGTAGCTAGTCTGTTTCATGATTCTAGCGGGCATCTTTCTCTCTTTGGTGGGGTACAGCTCTTGAAGCGATCGAATGTAGTGGAGCGTGATGGCGGATAGCATCTCCTCGGCGGGTCTGATTTTGTACAGAACTCTGACGTCATTGTCGTCGTAAATGTTGACTACTCCGCGAGTGAATTTGCTGTCTACGACAGTTTCAGTTGTGAGTTTGAAGCACTTGATGGAGTGAAGGTGTTCTGGATTGAAGGAGGTCGGCATCGTGGCGGGCAAGACGTTGTCCGGTTCAATTTTCTCCACGAATATGTACATAGAGGTTCCGCTGTCGAGTTGCTGTTGAGTCTTGAGCATTACGCGGAGAGTGTCACTAGCTTGGTAAGAGGAGGTGGCGACTTGGAGGATCTGATCCAGCAGTTTGAGAGTGACGTCAAAGGTGATGTCTGCCATCCGTTTGCTTTGGAAGATGCACTGTTCCATGTCGTCCAAGTTGATGTGTTCGAATCCAAACACTTCTTTAGTGTTGTGGAAGGCGACGAAGATACCAGCCATATCTCCGATGCGCACCTGAAAGATGTTCCTCAAGAAGGCCGATCTCGTCATATCGTAGTATTCTCGCTCGAAAGAGTTCGTGGGGCCCATGAGACGTGTCAATTTGTAACCTAAGTGCATTGACGGGTCATCGTCGGCGTAAATGCGGATCGGATTGGTAGCTCGGCTTTTCAAGTCGAATACACCTGCCTCAGGGTCATAGCAGTCCAATTGCGATCTCAACATGTAGTTTCCGATGTGTAGATAGTTGTAAGTGTCCTCAGCTGAAGAAGTGACGTCCATCCGCAAACCAGAAGTCTTCAGAAAAGTGCCTTCAAACTCATCTTGATCCATAGTCACCATGCGCTCGTAGCTCTTACCAAGGGAAGAGAGAATCGTGTCAGGACGTTGGGGGTTCTGACGGTCGATAGCGTACGAACCATCCTTCGGAATGAGCTTCAAGATGATAGGACTTCGCGAGGCCGGAGAGAAGCGAGAGGCTTGGTGTTGAAAGTGTTCGGATAAGTTGTGAAGATTCACCGGTCGGAACCTCGCATAAAGATGATACAGCTGAGAAAGCGCACCCGAAACAGACGAGGTAGAGCCTTTCCAAATGGTTCGATTCTGACGCGCGTATTCATGTAGTTTCTGCCCAGCATTCAAGCACGAAATCGTCAGTACATAATGGTTCAGTCCCAATTCACGGAATGAAAGAGGAACAGCGCCCAATGCAACAGCAGGGGAATGAGTTGGAAGGTGCGGACCGGAAACACACAATTCTAGCACTAGATGGCAATCAGGGTGATCAAGACGACGAAGACAGAAGAGAAAGGAGTACATACAACGTCTTTACTTGAGGTGATGAAGGGTGGCATGCGTTCGTAGTCCACTTGATCGGGTTGATGCAGATTGCCGATGTAAGGCGGGAAATTATAGTCACCAGACACCGGATCCTTCACAAAATGCACACCAGGCTGCTTAAGCGCAATATCAAGTCCATGAGATAGTCTAGCGATCGATTCGGGAGGGCCGCGGGTGTAAACGCCTTGGAGAGGTTCGGGCTGAAGTTCCAGATATCCGTCTCGCTTTGCAGACGCCAATGTGTAGTTGGGCACAAACAACTGAGGATAATGTGCAGGCAAACTTCTTCCTCTATACGATAATCCTCGTTTGGAAGCCCGTGGCTGGATGTGATTCGAGAGATGCCGATTGCCTTGATTCCACAGCTTTTGAGTGTCGGGCTTGTGAGCAAGGATTGGAGCCCACTTTGCAAAGCCTCCTGAGATGGAAGACTGCGTTGCGCCTCTAGACATGAGGTAAGAAGTGGACCAGGCACCAACAGAGACTGCTACCCGAGTAGTGTTTCCAAGAAGAGGAATCTCTCTCTCTCTCTGCCTGTCTGTTGCCAAGATCTTCTCTGGCAGTCGTCAGTACCAAGGATCCAGTCTCCGCCTGGTGTCGCGCTGGTCTACACCGTCTTCCAACATGGCAGTGGTAGAGGTAGTTCCACATATACCCGCAGCGCCTGTGGCAGTGAACCAGGGAGCATGTCAGTTGTACATCAAAGTTCTGGAAGGTGCGCCCTCTCGCAATTCATTCCCTGGAGACCTCCTATTCCCCAATTTTGCCCATTTTCCATCAGTTACCGTTGTATTGTATGCTTTTCCGCACTCTAACGTCCTCCATATCTCCTTTTTCGCACAGCGCGTGGTGTGAAGGGTTTGGACAAGAACGGCCTCTCTGATCCCATGGTGGAGGTATATCTTGGACCAGTCCGCCGTAATCCTCTTGCCACAAAGGTGTATAACAAGACCGTCAATCCTCAAGTACGCCAATGCCTGTCCATCATCCATGTTGCGACGTTCGTGAAATGAGCGGAAGCCTCTCGGAACCCAATTTCCCTGCCCCCATTCTGATTCCTTTCTCAATCTCCTTGTGTACAACACTAGTGGCATGAAGAATTCATCTTCACGCTGCCCGAACAAAACGTTCCTATCACCTTCCACGTCTGGGACTACGTGCGCATCTTCTCAAATGTGTCTCTCGGTACTGCAACGTTGGATCCCGCTGCAATTGCGCCCAACTCTGCTGTAGACCTGTGGTTGCCTATTACTGGACAAGGAGAGTTGCACATCTTCGCACAGAGCACGCCGTTGACGGCGCGTAATCCGGCCAAAGGAACGCGTCTGAGCACCTTCCGTATGATTCTGGAGCGCACTGTGTTCTTCCCTGGAGAGGTGGTGAGAGGAGCGTTGGTATTCAATGTGGGTATGCCGCTGAAGATTCGTGGTGTGCGCGTGAAGTTCGAAGGTTTCACCAAGACGAGTTGGAGCGAAACGCGCGGTACTGATCAACAACGACGCACTGTGTGGTATCATTCTCATATTGTGTACTTTAACCCCGTGGCTACGTTGTATGGTAATCCAAAGGGTATGCGTGGCGACATGGTGATCCCAAGCGGCGGCTACTTCTGGCCCTTCGAATTCGTCCTCCCCTCCAACTTGGCTCCTTCATACCAACACAGCTATGGCCAAAACAGTTACTTTGTGAAGGGATACGTTGATATTCCCATGGGTTTCGATCGCACGGTGACTGAGCCTCTTACGATGACCGTTCAGTATGGAACTCTCCAACCCACCCTGTACACCAAAACGAGCGGCAAGGCGAAGGCCATCTTTGCTTCCGATCAACACATCTCTGTATCTGTGACTACCGCACCTGTTGCTTACATGGGACAGCCATTTGAAGTCACTCTCACCATCGTCAACCAAGGCACCAAAGCCGTACGCGAGGTTCTCATCACTCTTCAAATGAAGGCCTTCTTCACCGCCTCTTCCGTCGAAGGTCGTGAAACCAAGACCATTGGTGCCGAGATTCTCAGTCACAAGGTTGCAGGCATCGCTGGATTCCCAGTTCCCCCTGGACAAACATGGAGCGGCAAGATCCGCGTCCAGATCCCCAACAAGATCGCTCCTTCCATCCCCGCTAGCTGCTCTCCTCTCATCCAAATCTTCCACACTCTCAAGACCCGCGTCAACACCGAAGGCAATTTCTTCACCAAGGCATCCAACGAGAAGAAGTTCCCCATCCTGATCGGTGAAGTCTATCCCTTTGCGCCTCAGATCGTCGTCCAGTCGCCTTCTGTACAACCAGGCATGATCGTAATTGCCCAACCTCCTCCCGACGTCTACAAGTACCTTGCACCTGCACCCATGGCCGGAGACGTCTACAATCCCGTTGGTCACGTCGTTCCTCATGACGTTTTTGCCGCACAAGGTGTCGTGCAATGCGAACAATATGTAGAAACTGTGCCCAACTCTGTGAACTACGACCCCTCGCAGTCATATGGACCCACTGGGTACTCATTTGGAGCATCCGGAAACGTCGCACAGCAAGGTTATCTCCCTCCCCCTACTGCATCCCCTGGGCCTCAATATGCTCAACAGCCCACTGGAATGGTGGCTCAGCAAGGTTATGCTGCTCCTCAAGCTACATATGCTCAACAACCCACTGGAATGGTGGCTCAGCAAGGTTATGCTGCTCCTCAAGCTACATATGCTCAACAGCCCACTGGAACGATGGCTCAGCAAGGGTATTCTGCTGCCTCTCCTCAGTACGCCGCTCAACAGACCCCTGGAACGATGGCTCAGCAGGGCTATGATGCCTCTTCTCCTCAGTACGCAGCACCGGGACAGGCTGCTCCTTCTCCTCAATACGCAGCACCGGGACAGGCTGCTCCTTCTCCTCAGTACGCAGCACCGGGACAGGCTGCTCCTTCTCCTCAGTACGCAGCACCGGGACAAGCTGCCCCTCTAGGCTACCCCGTGCAACAACCAGGCTACGCAATGCCGCAGCCTTCAGCACCCTCTCCTCACCAATCTCCTGCACCTGGAATGATGTCACAGCAAGGCTACGCCCCTCCCGGAGTCGTTTCGTCACAACCCTACTCTCCCACTCAAGCCCAACAAGGTTACGCCGCACCTGGAAACAACGGCCCATATATGACCAACAACCCATATCAGCAGCAAGGTATGCCGTCTCAAGGCACACCAAGTCCTGCTGCAGCTCAAGGAGTTCCAGCCCAAGCCGGCTATCAGCCTCCTGCTGCCGGTGGCTACTAGTGCCACAACTACGTATTGTATGGAATGTACCTCATCCCTCATTAATCAATCAGATAATGCCACGCATCCTTCAAGCCCGCCTGAGAGCTCTCCTAAGTGACACAGGGATCTTTTCTCTTCTTGAAATTGAGAGGGCAGGGCTCCATTTCTGTCCGCCATTGCCACCTTAAGCGGTCTCCGCTACACTTCGCTCTGGTACGAGTTGTACTCGAGCGAGCAACATGACGCTCCACGTGCGGCGCACGTTGCTCGGTATGGCTGCCTTGGGCGTTTTTACACTCGTTTGGATCGGTTCTCGGTATGGCCTCTTAAATGAAGGTGGTGAGGTCGAAGGCAACAAATGTTCAATGGTGCATATGTATCCGTCATATTGGAGGATTCAGATGGAACACGAGTCTCGGTACAGCGGCAAATACGAGCTCTATTTCTACCAGGACGAGTTTGTCCGTCGTTCATCCGTACGTCCCTTTCAAATCACTTTCAGATCCCCTTTCCCTTGATTTAGTCATATGCGATGTCTATTAATATACACAGAGTGGAGATTATCGGCGTAGGATGCCATACAGGCGCATAGGCGCTCAGACTTTTGAACAACTGCTTCGGGACGGCATCAATCAGCTTATGGTGGCGCTCTGAGTGGTGGAATGTGTAGTAAACGAAATGTGCAATGACTAACGCGGGTTCATTGGTTTGCGTCTAGTATGAATGTGTCAAAACGCTGAGTGGTGTTCCCGTGCTGTTCATTCCCGGTAATGGCGGCTCTCGAAGGCAGATCCGATCAATTGCGTCCACGTCAGCGCGTGCACACAATGCTTCTTTTTCTCAAGCTGGCCGAATTATGATGGCTGAGGTATGTGTTGCGGCGGAAAGCGCCGTGCATGTCGTTTGACTCCCATACCGTTATTCGGTGCCTCGTGCTGACCCCTATTTGCCCTCCTTGTAGGATGTGAAACGTGAAAAGCTCCAGCTTGGCGTCAACCACTTCGATTTCTTCTCGATCGACCTTGGTGAAGAGCTGTCCGCATTCAACGGAGGCTTGTTGCGAGATCAAAGTACCTTTGTCGCCGATTGTATCAATGCGATCCTCAAACTCTACGAACGCTCGATATCAGACCCAAAATCGCGTCCCACCTCCGTCATCTTGCTTGGGCACTCCATGGGAGGCGTTGTAGCTCGCTCCGTGTTTGCCGCGACTACATACAAACCTGGCACTGTGCGCACCATCCTCACTCTCAACTCGCCTCACACCTCCGCGCCGCTCCTCTTCCACCGCGGTGTCCACACGTTCTACTCTCGCGTTAACGATATGTGGAGGACACATTGCGATGACCAATACGAACTACAGCAAACTGCGCTCGTCTCCATAGCCGGCGGACTCAGAGACACTCAAGTTCATGCCTCACTTTCCAATCTTGATAGCATCATCCCTTGCAAAAATCACATATCCGCCATTACTACTTCGATTCCTGACGTCTGGATATCGATGGATCACACTTCGTGCATGTGGTGCCACCAACTCACCACCGTCATCTCTTCTGCTCTCGCTGGTCTGCTTGATCCCAACACGCGCCAAGCTCACGAATCCATCTCCATTCGCCTCGCCAATCTTCGCCACTACTTTGAATCCACTGCCCCTGCCGCTCTGCAACTCGAATCCCCGACGCCGCTCTCGTCCCCCACCATAGTGCTCTTGGAGCCCGTCGTCGATGGCTCTGACACTCATGACTCTTCCCACAACAAGGCCTCGCGCGATACTCTATCTTCAACGTCAAACGACACCACCAACGTCGCTGACGGCACTCAGAACGATGGCGAGGAAGACTCGGCCGCGAATCAACAACCTCTGCCTGGATCGAAACCTTCTTGGGTCGCTGCTCTTCCCATCGAAACGAAGAAGACCATGGCGCGTGTCTCCGGTTGGCACAAGCTCGCGAACTTCCACGTGAAGTGGGATCTGTTCCAATACACTCAGCTGAGCAAGTTCCAGTTCCTGACTACCGTCCCCCTCGACGATTTGGACGTGTTCCTGTGCGATCCTAGTGGCGTAGAGTGCCTCGACCTCCTCAAAACTGCCGCGCCTATTCCGTATTCCATTAAGCAGACTGGCCCCCAGACTTGGCAAACGCTGAAGGCGCATGTTATGGTAACCAACTTGAAGGACTACAGTCTGGGTGGATATCGCTACCTCGTCGTCTCCTCCGTCCACAAGTCGTCTCAATCATCCCCAAACAGTGGCATCTACAAAGGAGAATACGGTCCAGAGATATTCCTGCTCGCCCAACTCACAGATCCACTCGACATCATCGCTATGAACGCCAACCTCTTCGCCGATAGTGAATACCACCTGGGTCCGAATTTGGTCTCTCACATGAGCCTGTTGGACGCAAACAAGTACCTTCTCTACCATGCGAAAGTGGAGCGCAACGAATGCAGCACACACCCCATCTTCACCCCTCTCATTCTTCAGTACTCTCCTGCTCTCCGAGAAGAGCGGTACGAGCAGAACCACATCGCTCTGCGTTTCCATGAACAATTCCTCTCCTACAATTACCGTAGAACTGTACATGATGCCACGCTTGAGTCGAAGAACCGAGTGCCCATGGTATCGCAAGAAGCCCTTCACGTCTTCGTCTTCTCTGATCCCATCTGTTCGTATTCTCTCGTACTGAAACCCGATTGGGCTGCGTCAATTGATGTGGTCTTTCGCAACTTTGGTGTTCTCATCATTGGTGGGTTCGCAACGCTGGCGGTGATGGTTGCAGCACTTCAACAGCGCCACGCAGAGGAGAATCCGGGAAAGGAGCGCAAACGTGTCATCAGTGTTCTTGCGTACATCCTCACTTCCCCATGGATCCTACTTCTCCTCGTCCTCTATTCAATACCTGTCAAGTTTGCTGACTTCTTCGACTCGTTGAACTCGCCTTGGCTGAGAAACCACAGCTTCTCCAATATGGCTCGGCCGTGGCCTGCTCCACTCGTCGCTCTCATCCTCATCGTCACTTCGATCGTTGCCCTCACTGCGTGGTCCGTTTCTGCAGCCGTCATCTTCTTCGCCACTCACACTTTCCCTGGACTCGTGAAGCGCGCCTACCAACACATCCTGACGCACGGACACACCACTGACACTTCGCCTCGCTCCTCCAGTGGCTCTCCAGTCCCCAACAACGGAAACAATAGAGCCAACAACAACAACAGCAACAATGGCACTTCCGTGGCACACACGACGCAACACCGCAGGAACACGTCCACCGAAGTCGTCTACGGCTACTGGCCTGGCGCTTGGTGCATCAGCCAACCCAAGACTGCCCTCTCCATCTTCATTCTCCTTACCCTCGTCGCTGTTCTCTTACACTCCTCAATTACAGTGATCATAGCCCTCATCATCCTCGCAACCCCTCTCTCAAATGACTTCCTCGTCTCCCCCCAAACGGAGTCCTCAATGACACACTACCGACATGCCATTTTTGTCCTGTACTCCCCGGCACTTGTCCTCTTAATCCCCGACCTATTAGTGTGGATCAACAACATGCACTTTGAATACCGAGTCTTCGATTCCTACGAACGATTCGCCATCTTCATGACTCTCCACATCCTCCTCATCAAGTTCACATCACCCAATGTGGTACTGCAGAGAAGCGCATTGAAAGTTCACTGGGTTCTGCTGCTCATCGTCGTCTTCATGACCTTGTATTGCCTCTTCCCTGCGTATCGCGCCACCGATGCGCTCTTTTTCTGCGCAGTCTCATTCTGCTTCGACCATCTCTTCAAAATCTTCGTCACCCCACCTCAGGAACGGTTCATTAAGGCTCAATAACTCGAACAACACCTTGTAACATAACAACACTATCTGGATCATCGTCTCTTCAATCATCCCTTATCACCCTTATCTGTCTCCGATTTCCTCGCCGTATTGAACTCGCATGAGTGTGCTCTATGCTTTTCAGAGGTGGTTGCAGGATTCGCCTCCAAAGAAGCTGGATTCATACTGCCACATGTAGGCGATCTCCGGGGGCAGCTTGCCAGTTGCTATTGGGGGTACTTTCCGTTCTGTTGGCATCCATTCATAATAAGAGAGGCCGTGCTAGCCGATTTGAAACATTGTCCGACATTCAGACCCCCCAGAAGATCATCCCCGGGAGCCTGGCAGCAGCAGGGCAGCGGGGCAGCGATGAAGTGTTGTCGGTTTCCTTCCCTATCTCCCTCTTCGGCTCCAAGATAGTCCATTCTATGCTTTCGTATGCTATTTTACTACGAAAGATACCCAGAAATTGGTTGTGTGGGGGCAGTTAGGGCGACAAAGGGGGCCGGAACTTTCCAACTCAAACATCCTGTCGTTTCGCGAAAGCTGACACTCTTTCCTCTAGCCTCATACATGCTGTTTGCAGTCTCGCCCTCGATTCACTCTCCTCTTTACTTGTTCGATTGTAAGGCGCCGTAAGGTCTTTGCGTAAACCTTGCGGAGTCCGTATTCCAGCGATGGTAACTGTTGGTGGCCAGCTGAAGCCTCTTCTGCTGAAGCAATGGTGGGTGAACAAGCGCAGCCCCGCTAAGAGTGTTGCATGTTACATCGTGATCCCTTTTCTCATGGTACGAGTCCTCTTTGAGTCTGTTATAACATGCCTTGGCCGTTGCTCCATACGCACGATCTTGCCCCAGAAGTTCTCCTGTTTTTATCCATTCTGACTCATCGATTGCCCTCTTTCACCACAGATTGGATTGTGCCTATGGATGGTATATCTCAACTTCAACCTAATCAAGGTGACATCGCATTCAACTGGCAGACAGTCCATTCTCTCTTTTGAGACGTCCTCTCCTTCAATCAGTTGCGTTGCTCGGCAGTCAGGCATCTGCAGCATCGGTCTCGTCGCCAACATCAGTATCTACTCTGGATCTGCTACCTATGTTGAACAACAACGAGTCTTCAACTTGTGGATGAAGCTGATCAATTCGAGTTTCGTGTTCGCATCGCCTACGTTGGTCGTTTTCAACTCTACTGAGGAAATGGAGGCCGAGTACATGCAATCTTCAAATTTGCTTGCTGGTCTTGTCTTGGATGCGTCAAGGTGTCCCAACAAGCTGCACTATGACATTCGCGTTCCTTCTTCTTCTCTTCCGAGTCCCATCGCCCCAAGCCACCCGTCTCTGTTCTTCCCTTCCCTCTCTGATATACTTGGTGGTACCTCGCTCTTCTCCCAATCCGGGTTTGCGTCTTTGCAAGTGTTGGCGGACCAGGCGATCGGAAACATTCTGGCCTCTGATACCGCTCGTTTGTCCTCTTCTCGTGCCTTGGACTTAGAACTTGAATCTTCTTCTTTGGTTTTTTCGCCGTTACCGTTGTATCTCAATGCGTCATCCGGAAATTGGCCCCAATCGAACATGTTTAGCGCCATTACCATGATCCTGGCGCCGGCGTACCTGGCGTGGGCCTTCTTTGGCGCCGTGTACTTGTGTTCTGCCGATATTGTCATCGATCGTACGAGCAAGATCAAGGAGTACCTCAAGATCATGGGAATGCGCGAAGTCTCGTATTGGATTGCGAATGCTCTCTTCATGGCGTTCGTCTCCGTACTGCCCTTCCTCTTTCTGCTCGGTGGCACTCTTCTCGTCAATCTGTTCGGTCCTAACTCCGCCCTTGGCATTCTGTACCTCTTCTTATTTGCGCTTTGCTGCATTGCGTACACCTTGTTCATCGGAGCGGTCGCACCGTCGACACAAGTTTCCTCCGCCGTCTCCTCACTCTACTTCGTAGTCCCCTTCGTCGCCGTGTTCCTTGTCAACCTCCCTCTCCCGGCGCGCATTGCGCTCTCACTGATCGCTCCGGTCAACTTCCAATTCGCATTGATCGAACTTATCAGACTCAAGTGCATCCACGAGATTGGATCGGTGCGCCAACTCCCTTCCGCCATCCTCGCCATCTCGCCATACCCCATTGGCGGCGCAATCGCAATGTTCTTCGTCGATATGATCTTGTATGCATGCTTCGCATGGTACTTTGCACAAGTTCTAGGCGGATCCGACACGTATGGTGGCACGCCCAAACGCTGGAACTTCCTCTTCACGCGCGCCTACTGGTTCAAGAGCAGCAGCAGCAATAAGAAGAAGAATACGGGCTCCCTCTACTCAAACGATCAGAGAGTAGATGAAGAAGAAGACGATGCCGACAGCGCAATCGACGAGGCAACGGGCCTGCTTCGCGTGCCCGGCTCCAACTCTCACCTCAACACCTCCGCGATGGACCTCAGCAAGCCCCGCAATCCTGCGCACTTCGAGCCCTTCCAAGGCGATCCCTCTCATCTTCGCATCCGCACGCGCCATCTGGTCAAGCGTTACAAGGGCGCTGAAGTGAACGCCGTGAACGGACTCGATCTGGACATCTTCCAGGGCATCTACGTACTTCTTGGCGAAAACGGCTCTGGCAAGTCCACTACCATCTCCATGCTTACTGGATTGATTCCACACACTTCTGGGTCTGCGGAAGTTGATGGCGCCGACCTGGACACGCAACTCGATTTCGTGCGGCACTCCATCTCCGTCTGCCCGCAGCACGACCTTCTCTCGGAACGCCTCTCTGGTGCTGAACATCTTCGCTTGTTTGCATTGCTGAAGGGCGTGTCACCTGACGAGCTGGAAGCACGTGTAGCGCAAACTCTGGCCGAGGTTGGACTCGCAAAAGACGGAGACGCGCTCACTGAAACCTACAGCGGTGGCATGAAACGCAGTCTCTCGCTTGGCATCTCCCTGGTGGCCCAATCGCGCGTGGTGTTCATTGACGAAGCCTCTTCGGGCATGGACATGGAGAAACGCCGCTCTCTGTGGGACATGCTGCTCCAGAAGAAGAAGGAGGGCTCCACCCTCATCTTGACTACTCACTACATGGAAGAGGCTGAAATCCTCGGCGATCGAATTGGAATCATGCACAGAGGGAATCTGGTTCGCGAAGGCTCGTTGGCATTCCTCAAGCGAGAACTCGGGTACCAAATCACCGCTAGCGGTCCTCGCCATCCTGATTCTGCTTCCGCCTCATCTCCTTCTGTTTCTCAATCTGCTTCTCGCTCTACTTCTCACTCTGATAATGAAGCCTTCGAAGCCCCGACAACGACTCAACTACTGCCCCTCGCTGAGCGCGACAAACTCCCTGGTCTTCTCTCGTCACTTGAGCAGTCCTACGAGCACGTCTCTCTCACTACACCCAATTTGGAGGAAGTATTCATCTCTCTCGGTAAGAGTCTGGACTCCAAAGAGGAAAACGCTTCTGCTTCTCTGGACCAGCACTGGACAAGGGAACTCGACCTTCATCGTTCGAATGAGACAACTCTACACTCACATTCCCCACCTCAAACACATCCAAGACCCGCTAGGCCAATGCAGCAATTGGGATCGCTGCTTAAGAGGCGCACTAGAATGGAAATGCGCGATACTGGCTCCCTGATGTGTTTCCTGCTCGTGCCTATCATCTTCACCATCTTCGGCCTTGCCGTCTCTCGCATCTCGGCAAGCTACATGGCAGAGTTACCTCATGCTCTTACGATCTCAAAGGCGAATTCAGACCCTCAACCCATCACCTTCGATTCGGCACTCCCGCTCCAAATCCCCTTCTCCAGCAGTTCCAGCCTCGCTGGCCCACTTCTCTCCAACTTCACTTCCTTGGATCTCTCATTCAAGTACCTTGGTGCTACCCTCGCCGACTTATCGAACTATCTTTGGAATGGAAGTGATGCGACGCTCGCCAAGATCGGAGGTGTGTACATGGGGAAGGTTGCTTCCATTTGGCTCAACTCCACTCGCTATGACTACAACATTGAGTTCAACCAAACGGAAGTCTACTCTCTCCCTCGTTTGGTCAACCTCCTCAACAATGCCATCATTCGCAACTACGTGGGCTCGTCTGTCTCAAACAACGTATCGGATCCTCTCATCACTGTTCGCAGCGTTCCTTTCCCCGCCAAGTCCAGCTCTGATGACTCCTGGAAGCTTCAAGTGCTCACCAATAACTTGATCACGATGGATACTCAGTTTGGAACCCTCATATGCATCATCATCTGCATTTTGGGTGGCCTGATTGGCAAGCAGGTCGCGATGGACTACGAGAAGCAGATCGTTCAACAACTTCAGCGCATTGGACTCTCTTCATGGATGTACTGGGTGTCAGGAATGATATTCGATGCCGTGAGAATGACAGTGGCTGCGGTACTGATGATGGCTGTGGTGGCAGCTTTCCGCCTCACGCTCTTGCAGGGCACCGCCTTCCTCGTCTTCTCCGTCTCGCTTCTCCTCCAGTCGTGGGTCATCGTGCCGATCGCTGTTGTACTCGGAAAGGTCTTCAGCACGTCTGCGTCTGCTCAAAAGTTCTTGCCCATCATCCTCACGCTCAGCATCATCATCCCAACCATTCTGGCTAGCATCTTCCGTTCCCTTGCTGGAATCAACAAGTCCGCTGCCTTCCTCTCCACCCTCGCCAACATCGTTACACTGCTGACGCCTACCACGATGTTGATCAGCACCCTCACATCCATTGCTACGGCATACACCAAGCACTTCACGCTGCCTCCGTTCGGCGAGCTGATGACGTTCGGCAACGCTGGTTTGCCCATCTTCCTTCAGGTTCTCCACATCGTATTCTGGGTTTCTGTTCTGCGCATCATCGAAAGCTACAAGGCAACCATTCGACTGTCGCCCAAAGACGAATCTCCTGATCAAAAATTGCCGTACGCCCCATCTTTCAAGGTCTACGATCCACTCTCAGACTCTCCCGATGGCTCTGTTTCGCTGGATAAGCCTCTCAGCATGGTGTCTGAAGAAGATGGCGCTGAAAATCAGGCAGTGGAGCTCTTCAACCTGTGGAAGCGCTACCCCAACGCGCTCCGTCGCGCCGTAGTCGGTTCCTCCTTCTCCGTCCCGAATGGCATCTGCTTTGGTTTGCTTGGTCCTAATGGCGCTGGAAAGTCTACTACGATTAGCATGTTGATTGGTGATGTGACGCCCTCTGGTGGCCAGTACTTGCTGAACGGCGAGCAGGCAATCGGCTCGAACCGCGACGAGCTCTACCAACACGTCCGTCTCGCCTGCTGCCTCCAAGCCAATTCCCTCTTCGAAAAT
>Ga0307375_10003941_pt1 | contig 14358 bp, 7 predicted proteins | sample TR1MG_FD_202531 | JGI IMG/M metagenome (GOLD analysis project Ga0307375, IMG submission 202531) | Soil microbial communities from Risofladan, Vaasa, Finland - TR-1 | ecosystem: Environmental > Terrestrial > Soil > Coastal area > Acid sulfate soil | place: Finland: Risofladan, Vaasa | collected...
ACGTCGTCTCGTTGTGCTCGCACGCTTTTCTCGGCTACATTGGCTACAACGAAGCTGTATTGATCAATGTGTAGATTCTAGAGGGATACAGAGACCAACGACAGATAGATAGATCGAGAGGAGACAGTGGGAGAGATTAGAGCTTCTTGTGACTCTCTTGATGGTGTTTGGAAACGAAGTTCTTCATGTCGTCGAGGGCTTGCTGAAGTCCATCAGCGAAGAATTGCGCCTTGCCCTGGAAAGAGGTGACTGCGACGGGGATCGATTGGTCCTTGATCATGTAGCCGAGTCCGAATCCCGAGCCGGTGACAGGTCCGAAGGAGAAGTGGTCGAGGGCGTTGCTTCCGCAGTTTGAAGTGGACAGAATGGACGCGAAGTGGGTGCCATAGGAAGGGTCTGTGAAGAGGGTTGGGCGCTTGTATCCAGCTTGTCGCTGTACTTGTTGAAGAGAGAGCCAGTTAAGCACTTGGAGGTGTCTGTCGATGAGTTTTCCTTCCTTTGACTTCTTCATTTCCGCGACGTGTCTTGCCACTGCGGCGTTGAGCGCTTGCAGTTTGGTTTCAGGAGAGGCGACGGCAGAGTCGAAGGTCTGGACGAAGTGTTTGGCGTCGCTGGTGGCGCTGCGGACGCACTCGGTCCTTCCTCGGTTGTAGTGTTTGACATTCGAGGACTCGTAAGTGGATACCAACTGGCCAAACAGGCGGTGTTGCGTCAACTGGAAGGCCATCTGCACATATGCATCGGGAGAGAAGCCAGAGGAGGTGATGAACTTCTTACCATAAGAGGAGTAGTCCAGATACGCGCCGGAGAGACCCGCGGCTCTGTCCTTGAAGTCCAACTGTGCGAGTCTGATCTCGTTTTTCACCTTGTCATCGAACGTGAAGGTTAGGTGGTGAGCCCTGAGAGGATGCGCGGGTCCGTGAAGAGTGGAGATGGCACGCAGCTTGGAGGTGTCGGTCTGGTGCGAGTAGATGTGATTCACGTAGGTGAGCACGGTGTGGCCGTCGAAACCAGTGTGTTCGAAGTTGATGCCAGCACGTCCATCTTGGAAGACGATGAGTTGGATGCTCTTGTCGTAGTAGCGATTGAGAGAGGAGGGGCCGTGGAGAACGACTTGTCCGGCCTCGTTGATGCTGGTTGGCGCAGAATCCTCCAGACAGACTGCAAAGAGGCTCGATTCGAGATGTTTCAGCGTATGTGCGTTGTTTCCAAGGGAGGAGAGGTGTCCGTAGTTGAACGACCAGCGAAGACGGTCTTGTCCGGTGAGAGGCCCGAGCGAAACGAAGTTGGTGCCCATCGCGAGCGATTGCTTGTCCACACTCGCCAATTGCTCTGCAATCTCAGTTGCACCCAAAGGTTTGCCATCCACATCCAGAATGTAAACGGTGAAGTAGTTGCCACGAGAGAGCACCAAAACGTGACGAGCATTCTTCTCCGGCATGTGTTGGAAGACATCTCGAGAGTAGCCAGGAATGCGCGTAGAAGAGAAGAGCTTGGGATATTGAGACATATCGAGGGGCGTGGTCTTCTCCATATCGGGCGGGAGGGTCTCGGTCTTCACCAGCTGGACGAATTTAGCACTCGCCTCCAGCAGCTGCGCTGTTCTTGCGATCTGTACCGTCGTACCAAGCTTCGACGCCAACTTAGAAGGATCTTGATCTGGGTGTGGATTCGGTGCAAGGATGAAACCAGGGTTCACATTCGTAACGATCGGATCGCGGATCTCCAAGTACATCGAGTCCCAAAAGCCTTCGATATAGGAAGAGGTAGTCAAAAGGTCCAGTTGAAGAAGTTGTTCTTGAAGGTAGGGCCCCCACGCAGGGTTCGATTCGAAGTCGGCAACAACATGTTTCGTTTTCGCCAATTGTTCGGCAGAGACCAGCGGTTCGATAGCAACCAAGTAGCGCTGCAGAGTATCCTTCAACGTGGGAACCGGAATCTTGGGGAGTTTTGATTGGTGCTGCATCATGGAGCCAGAACGAGGGGCGCTCGTCTGGTGCAACGCACGGCGCGGTGTCTTACGGCCTCCAACAACTGTTCTGAGCAGAGTTCGGGAAACGCACGAAGAGGTGAGCATATCTAGCGACAAAGTAGAGAACTCAGAGGAGCGAGACGAGGATTCCAGAGCAAAGTGGTGCTGTCTCTCAGAATGCACAGAGGCGGAGCTCAAGGCAGAAGGCAAGGCCGCGTCGGCCCTCCGCAGCAGAAGTGGAGCCCTTGTTTTCTGTGACAGAAAACTCTGCTGCCCGCACCGCTTCTCCAGCCGCTTTCCCGTCATCGCTCATGTCGCCCTTCACATTCATCCCTTGCCCTTCAGTCCTCATTGCGCGGGCGCTTGTTCCATTGGTGAGATAGCTTGTTGGTGGCTTCCATCATTTGTCCTGTCGAAGGTTTGGCCGATCGTCATTGGAGTCCAAATTTCATATCCGAAGAGCTCGCGACTTCCGTTGCGTCAACATTCAAGTTTCTAGGCGAGGAAGGTGCTATTTAGGCGTTTAATCATGGAAACCTTTGTAGATCTGCTCAAAGGCATCTATTGCCCGGTGGCGGAGATCCGAGAACACAGTGTGGAGTCGTACAGGACGATGGCAGTCAACCAACCAAACGAACTCGTTGGTCACCTTTTGGAGACGATGGCGAATGACCTCGATGTGCAGGTATGTAGACTTCTGTCCTGTCTATCGTAGTCGAGGAATGATTGCCAGCCGGCAGGCGTTAGAGTCCAGTGTTTGCTTGCACCCAAATTACGCCTTCTGTCCCGCTTTTCCCAGTTCTCTTTCGTTTTTACACTTCCTTTCTCCCGTTTTCATTCCCTCCTTTCGGTATTCCATTCAATTCTCTTGTATATTGCGTGTCTGAGTGCCATCGCACGTGTTGGCGAGAAGACTCAAGTTTCGGAACTGTTCTGACCATCAATGTGTTCTTCTTGTGTTTAGGTGAGGCAAGTTTCGATTTTGATGTTGCGAAGAGCAGTGATTAAGCACGAGCAATCGTTGTGGCCCCATTTGACGGAGGAGATGAAGTCTGCGGTGAAGAGTGGTTTGCTCCATGCGTTGCATCATGAGACCTCTGATTTGATGAGAGCCAAGTTGAATGATACAGTTGCGGACTTGGCGGCGCATATTGCCGGTGCTGGAGAGTGGCCGGAGCTTCTGGATGACTTGTTCAGTATGAGCAGCTCCACTGATACTATGCACCGCGAGAGTGGCTTGTTGATATTTGGACAGATTCTGAATGCCCTTTCGGAGCTGTTGCAGCCTTATACGATCCAACTGCGCGACATCCTGATCAATGGTATGAATGACGCTTCCCTCTCGGTTCGTATCTCTGGTCTTCGTGCGACTACTGGCTTTATCGTTGCTGCGCGTACCTTTGAAATGAAAGAGCAGCTACAGTCCTTGGTGCCGGCAATGCTGAGTGTGTTGAGCGCTGCGATGACCGCGCGTCACGCGCAATCGATTTCTACTTGTCTGGAGGTGTTCATTGACTGGGCGATTGATCCTCTCTTCTTTGCTGGCCAAATGCAAGCCGTTCTCGAGATGATGTATGAGATCTGCAACAATCCAAACATGCCTGGTCAACAGCAAATGGCGGCCGAATTTTTGGTCTCTCTCGCGAGTCGTCAGCCGAAGTTCATGGCCAATGTTCAAGGATATGTTCCTTCTATGGTCGATACATTGTTGAAGCGCTTGATGGAAGTAGACGAGCTCACTGTGCAGGAGTGGAACGAGACGTCCGATGAGGAGATTGTCGAAGTTTCTACCTCTGATCAGATCGAAGAGTCTCTCGATACCTTCTGCCTTGCTCTCGGTGGTCGTGTGCTTGTACCACATATGATGGGACCTCTCGTACAGCTCATCAACAACATGCAAGATTGGCGCGCTCGTTATGCCGGTCTCATGGCCACCTCCCTCATCGCCGAAGGCTGTAAGAATGCGCTCAAGGCTTCTTTAGCCGATCTCGTTGCGTTGGTATTGCCAAGACTTCAGGACCCGCATCCTCGAGTGCGCTGGGCGTGTTTGAATGCCGTTGGTCAGTTGGCTCACGACTTCGCCCCAAACTTCCAAGATGATTTCCACGAGACTGTCATGCCAATGGTCATCGCAATGTTCGAAGACGATAGCAATCCGAAGGTGCAGGCGATCAGTGCGACGTGCATCGTTTCCTACTCCGAAAAGGCGCCTCCTGCCACGCTCATTCCCTACATGGACCAGATCCTTCAGCGTCTTCATCATCTCATGAGCTCTAGTAGTCGTTTTGTGTTGGAGGAGAGCGTCACTTGCATTGGCGCGCTGGCCGCGAACTCGAAGGAGCACTTCACTCCGTACTACGATGCGTTCGTCCCCACCTTGAAGGGCATTCTCTCAAACACTCACGAGTCCTCGTGGTACAACTTGCGCTCTAAGACGATCGATACCTTCTCAATCATTGGAGACGCTGTCGGGAAGGAGAAGTTCATCGCTGATGCTCGCGAATTCATGGAGGCTCTCTCTCAGACTCAGCTTGGCGAGTATGGTAAGGACGATTCCATGCGTGAGAACATGTTGTACGCGTCTGCGCGCATCTGCAAGGTGTTGGGTGAGGACTTTATCCCGTTCCTGCCGATGATCCTTCCCTCGCTTCTGGAGACCGCCAGTATGCAAGAGGATGTGTATTTGGATGTTGGTGAGGATACTGACAATGGCGATACGCATCGCGATGGATGGCAGTACTCGATCATTGGCACGAAGAAGTTTGGAATCCACAACACGGCGCTTGAGGAGAAGAACGTTGCGGTTCGAATGATCTACTGCTTCGTTGACAATCTTACCGACGGTATCATGAGCTACGTGCCGAACATTGTCTCAGTCGTTGCGCCACTCACCATGTTCCCGTATCACAAGGGTATTCGCGCTGCTGCTGCGACCACATTGCCCATGATCTTGAACGCAGCAAGAGTTCACGGACAGAAGTCTGGAGACGACACCGCCTTCAACGAGTACTTTGAACTCTTCTTCCACAACCTCATCGACGCTATCAAAGACGAAGAGTTCTCAAACGTGATGCCATGCATGATCGACTCGGTATCGGAACTGATCGAGATGATCCCGGAGAACTCTCTGCCGCCGGACTTCGTCAAGGCCGTTCTCGACTCACATCAGACCATTCTCACTGATATGCGCAAGGAAGTAGAGGAGAGGAACCAACGCGTCGAAGAAGGCAACTACACACCCGAAGAGGAGGAGGAGTGGGAGGAGATCGATGGCTGGCAGAAGGACATTTGCACCGAGCTGGCGGATCTGTACGGCGTTGTGGTGCGCCACCATCCTCAAGTTGTGCTGCCCATATTTGGCGAGTATGAGCCGTTCGCGATGACGCTGTTGCCAGAGGAAGGAAACACGGCGCCGATGCGCCAAGTTGGACTCTGCTTCTTCGACGATTCTGTGGAGCACTTGAAGGAGCCGATGCAGTCGTTGCTTGTACACATTATGCCCTACATGATTCACTACACACAAGACCCATTGCCCGCTGTCAGACAAGCCGCTTCGTACGGCCTTGGAACTTGCGCGCAGCATGGAGGCGCTGAGATGGCCAATTGGCTTGGCGAAGCGATCACTACTCTCATTGCAGCGATTGAAACCGAAGGATCGCGCGAAGAGGAGACCTTCCAAGCACCCACGGAGAACGCCATTTGCGCGGTCGGAAAGTTCATACTCTATCAGCCTCTCACCCAGGAGCAATTGGCCGAGCTCATCCCCAAGTGGTTGTCATGGCTGCCCCTGTATGTAGATCAACTCGAAGCGAGAGTGTGCCACAGCATCCTCATGACACTCATCGAACAGAACAATCAACACCTCTGGGGCGAGGGCTACCAACACCTCCCCAAGATCCTCGACGTCATCTCTTGGTGCCTCACTGGCGAGGGACTCCTTTTCATCAACGCAGAGGTACACAGCCGCATGAGAGCCACACTCCAACACATGCACCAATCAGCACCCGAGCTACTTCAATCGGCGGTCGAAACCCTCTCCCCACAGCAACAGGAAGTACTCTCTGAGGCTCTCAACTCACCTGACGCTTAAGCGCATATGTAGTACACATAAACGCCACATCGAAGAACCATTCCAAAGCACACATCCTCGGGCCTTGTGCCGGAGTCTGCTCATTCAGCCAGGCTTTCTGCTCTTGCGAGCACCAGTTTCCTGAACAGAATAACGGTGCAAAATGCTCACATTGCATCATCCTGTTGGAAAATGCCACAATCTGGGAGAGTCAAAGATGCAATCTCGCCAGACAGTTGGGAGCTCACTTCGTGCCAGAAACCAAAGTCCCGCTCCATTCGCTCTTGTACTCCGTTGCGGATCAACATACTCTTCCTCCCCTTCATCTTGTACGATAGAACTCATTTTGACGTCAACTTGCGAAACAGCTGCAATGGGGGACTTCTATTCGGAGGACAATGCTCTCGATCAGCGATTGGAGCTCGTGGATGAGAAACCGGCGAAAAAGAGGCCTTCAACGAATAGCGTCGAGTCTATGGATGCCCCTTCTGCTAAAAAGGTGAAGCTTTCGAGTCCCTTTGGGTACGTTTCTTGATCTGAAACATTCATTCTCTTTCGTCCTCATTTTCCGAGTTCTGTGTCTGTCTGGTCTCCTTTGATTGTCCTTTCTGTCTTCTCACTTCACTCTTTGATGTTCGGAATGTTAACTCTTCTCGAATTCACGTTCTTGTGCGACTGTAGTGAGGATTCACATTCTGGCCGCATCGTGGAGGCGAAACCGTCTTCTTCTGGTGTTGCATCATCTTCCCAACCCTCTGGTGATGGCTATTATGATGTGCTGTCTAGTGGTAAAGAGGCTGATGAGCTTATGCCTGCCGAGGAAGTGCAACAGAGGAAGAAAGGTCCGAATCTGTTTAAGGATGTGAAGAACAACGCGGCTACGGCGGAGGAGTTGATGGAGGAGCGTAAGAAGTGTCAGCATCAGATGTGTGTTCCTACAGGATGGCAAGGAGATAAGTGGGATGACAATGCACCTACGAGTGCGAAGCCAGCGAAGGAGTATTCGTTCACGTTGGATCCGTTTCAGAAAGTGTCGATTGCCTGCTTGGAGCGTCATGAGAGTGTCCTGGTTTCCGCGCATACGTCTGCAGGTAAGACTGTTGTTGCGCAATATGCGATTGCCATGTCATTGAGAGATAAGCAGAGGGTGATCTACACGTCTCCGATCAAGGCGCTCTCAAATCAGAAGTACCGTGACTTGTCTGAGGAGTTTACCGATGTTGGTCTCATGACTGGTGATATTACGATCAATCCCGAGGCATCTTGTTTGGTGATGACGACTGAGATTCTGAGGTCGATGCTGTACCGAGGAAGCGAGATTTTGAGAGAAGTTGGTTGGGTCATCTTCGACGAGATCCATTACATGCGCGACAAGGAGCGCGGTGTTGTATGGGAAGAGACACTCATCCTTCTGCCCGATAAGATCAGGTTCGTCTTCCTCTCTGCCACAATCCCGAATGCGAAGGAATTTGCCGATTGGATCGCACACCTCCACAATCAACCGTGCCACGTCGTCTACACCGATTTCCGTCCCGTACCCCTTCAACACTACGTTTTCCCCGCTGGATCGACCTCTCTCTACCTCGTGTTGAACGAAAGAGGACAGTTTTTGGAGGACAAGTTCGCCGAGGCTACTGCTCGCGTCGCCGCACCCACTGATGGCATCCAAGCCGAAAATCGACGTAAGAATGCCTCGAAGATGGCACAAGATACGATGCACATAGTACAAGTGATCATGGAGCGCAACTATGAGCCGGTCATCGTTTTCGCCTTCTCCAAGAAGGTGTGTGAGCAATTGGCTACCAAGATTACTGCTGATTACAATAGTCCCGAGGAGGCGAATATGGTGTCTACGATCTTCAACAACGCAATTGATACGCTGAGCGACGAGGACAAACAGTTGCCTCAAGTGGTCTCGATTCTCCCGATGCTGAAGCGTGGTGTTGGTATCCATCATGGTGGTCTGTTGCCTCTGCTGAAGGAAGTGATTGAGTTGTTGTTCCAGGAGGGTTTGGTGAAGTGTCTCTTTGCGACGGAGACGTTCTCGATCGGATTGAATATGCCCGCCAAGACCGTCGTCTTCACTTCTGTGCGCAAATTCGATGGTGGTGACTTCCGTTGGATCTCTGGCGGCGAGTACATTCAAATGTCTGGGCGCGCAGGGCGCCGTGGCTTGGACGATCGAGGAGTGGTGATTTTCATGCTCGACGACAACATGCCCACCGATGTGGCCAAATCTATGATTAAGGGATCCGCCGATACTCTCAATTCCTCCTTCTACATCGGATACTCCATGCTCTTGAATACGATGCGAGTGGAAGGTCTGAATCCAGAGAATATGCTGCGACAATCGTTCCACCAATTCCAACACGTTCAACATGTCCCACGCATCAAAACGGAGATCTTCGCTCTCACTGAACAAGCAGACAACATGCACATCGAAAACGAACAAGAGATCGCAGATCTACACGCAATGAAGACGCAAATCGCGGCCGTAAAGAAGAGCATCCAAGAGGTCATCTGCATCCCGGAAAACATCCTCCCCTTCATCATCCCTGGCAGACTCGTACACATCGTAGATGGAAAAACCGATTGGGGATGGGGCGTGGTCCTCAACTACCAATACAGAGCAAGCATGGAGCTGGAAAAGTCGAAGGACAAGGACAAGGACAAGGAGAAGACCAAATCGAAAGATACCAAGGATCCGACCAAGTATGTTGTTGACGTCATGCTCTTCTGTGCACCGCTCAAACCTGGAGAGAAACGCGCGACTTCCATGCCAACGCCGGCTTCTCAGGACGATCCCAAGGGCGAGCCCCTCGTCATCCCCGTGCTGTTGAACCTCGTCTATGAGATCTCGCAGATCAAATTGCACATGCCTAAGGACTTGAGGAGTGAGGAGAACCGCAAGAGTGTATGGAAGTTGATGAGAGAGACTTTGAGCCGATTCCCCGATGGACCTCTGCTGCTCGATCCAGTTGACGATATGGAGATCACGACCGAGGCCTTTCAATCATTGGTGCAGAAGGCGGAGGCATCTGAGGGGAGACTCAAGTCGCTCCCAGCGTACGAATTGGAGAAGTCCGGAGACGCGCCCACGCTTGCTCGTTATGCTGATTATTGTAAGAAGGCTGTGCTTTTGGATAAGATTCGCGATCTGAAGCGTGCGTTGCGCACGTTTGAAGCAGTGGTGTTGAAAGACGATCTCAAGGCGAAGCAGAGAGTGTTGAGGCGATTGGGCTACACTTCGAAGGACAATATCATCGACATCAAGGGTCGTGTGGCTTGCGAAATCAACGCAGGAGACGAGATCGTGATTACGGAGCTGATCTTTGCTGGATACTTCAATACGCTCGTGCCTGCACAGGTGGCAGCCATGCTCAGCTGCTTCGTGTTCCAGGAGAAGGGCGACGACAAGGCCAAGCTTCCAGAGGCGCTCAGCGCTCCATGCCAAACACTGCAGGAAACTGCTCGCAGAGTTGCAGAAGTGGAGGTCGAATGCAAGAAGGAGGTCAATGTGGACGAATACGTCGCGCTCTTCAAACCAACGCTCGCGGAAGTAGTCTACGCATGGGCAAATGGCGCCACCTTCCTCGCAGTATGCAACCTCACCAAGGTCTATGAAGGAAGCATCATCAGAGCCATGAGAAGGCTAGAAGAGCTACTCAGACAACTCGTTTCCGCGTCGAAGGCAATCGGAAACACCGAGCTGGAGAACAAGTTCGCTGAAACCATCGCCGCCATCAAAAGGGACATCGTGTTTGCTGCATCCTTGTACCTCTAAAATGTACAGTCTACTATTCGCGCATTCCAAAGAGTCTGGACCCCACCCCCACGTTCCATAAAGCGTCACAAATCGTCTTGAAGAGTGTCAGTGACAGGTTGTTATCGTTTCTAAGTATATTGGTCATGTTCAGGCGGAAGGAGGAGGAGAAGAAGACGTTGGCCCAGGCGCTGACGTTTTCTCCTTTCCAGTCTTGAGGTCTTCGTTTCCTTCAACTGAGTCATCTTCAGAAGCCTTTCCATTCATTGGAGGGGAAGTCGATCTTTGAGAAGAGATGCTGACATCTTCGGAAGGAGTGAGGTCGTCGGTGGTGATGGACACGTCGCTCTCCATTTGCTTCGATGCAGAGGCAGCAGAAGCAGCAGAAGCAGCAGCTGCGGCAGCGGAGGATGAGGACGAGGAAGATGAGGGTTTGGCATTGGAGCCAACGAATATGGTGTGGATGAGGTACTTGCCCTTCTTCTTGACGGAAGTGACTCCGGAGTCGATGAGCATTCTGATCTTGTCGGAGGCCTCTCGTTCTTCGAGACCGATCATGAGCGATTGAGGCGATGCTAGGAATAGTCTTACCTTAGGGGTGTCCTCCACGACGCCTTTGAACATGATACAGATGAGGTTGATGAGGAGTCCAGCGTGTCGATGTAGTACTTTGAATCCGTTTGCGCACAAGTCCTTGAATCTCTCCCATTCTTGGGCATTCATGCTTTCCTTCAAGTCAGTGGGGATGGAGAAGCGTGGTGCATCGATGGTAGGCTTTTCGTTGAAGATGTGACCCAAGTCGATGTGGAAGAACATGTTGCCGTGTTGAACCATCATGTTGTCCTGATGACGATCGCGCACACCCATGACCCAACCAGCGACGTAGGAACCGGCAGCAGAGCGCAGAAGCGTAGACTTGTCCTCCTCGGTGTATTTCGGCCAACTCGACGCGAAGCTGAAGGTTTGCAGCGATTCCGAGTCTTGCACAAACTCCACGCAACCGGTATCGGGTCCCATCGGAATCAGACGGTATTGATGGATAAAGGGCTTGTCTTCCACGTCGGAATGCAACCAAAGCACGTTGAAGAGGTAGAAGCACGCCTGTACCAACAGATCCTGTCTCAGATCGTCTCCCTTCTTGAATATGACTCTACGGGAAGGATACTTTGAATCAGCGGGGAAGAGCTCCAACAGGCAGGGTTTGGCCTTCGAGGCAAACACTTTCAAAACCGTCACGGCACCGATCGGCAGATTGTGCCCATCGACATCATGCATGGGGTCCACGATGTCCAAATCAGTGTAGCGCTTACCAACCTCGACGGTTGGCATGAGAGCGGCGAGGGAGGCGAAGAAGGCGCGCGTGGATTCGAAGCGAGTCGAAATCGCCCATTCCAAGTCGAACTCCTTCTCATCTACCAACGCGGAGATCTTGAGCCAAAGCGAGAACTGTCTCAGGTACGAGAGGGGCTGTAGCTTTTGGAGGAGAAGGTTGATCGTGGCACGGAGCGTGGCGTTCGCGTGACTGCCTTCCTTTGTGATCCTGGAAGATTGCAGCGTTTGAAATACCAGGGGCAGGAACCAATACATCTGATCCGTAGTTGCGTGCTCGATGAATTCAGGGTCCAACGTGTGCAGTGCATTCACTTGATAGAGGAATTGAAGCACTTCAGAGTCGGAATGCTCCAAATGAGTAGGCGCGCTCTTACGAACGTCAAATGACTCGAAGGTCTCCACAGGACGCTGGTAGAAGAAGGTATCCATGCCAAAAAAGGTGAGAGTCTGAGAGGACCACTGCCTGACCTCAGCGCTGGAACTGAGCAGATTCTTCGAAAGCTTCGGTACGGGCGTGTATGTTGCCAACAGATCTCTCATTGAAGTATCGGTAGAAAGGTCATGGAACAATCGTACAGATGCATAGGCAATGTCCATATCGCAGACATTGAGGAGATTGGAGAGGGACTCGAAAAAGCGTCCAAATGCGATGTAAGTTGAGGATGGACCGGGAGGGGCAGTCACCGTAACAGGCTCGCCAGAGAGATAATCAGCGTGCTTTGAGTGTTTCGAGTGCTTGGGATCGATGGAAGCATCGTCAAAGGTATCGGAAGTGAGTGTCACCGCGCGCGCTCCGCCAGACTTTTGATGCTCCTTATTGCTCTTATGGTCCTTATCTTTGCCTTCCTTCTCCACAATGCTAGAGGTGGTACTAGCGACGCTGCCAGAAGAACCCTTGCCGAGGGACAGGAGCGGTCTCGTGAACTCCATCACGTCGATCTTGTTTCCCGCTTTGAAGAGGTACGTTCGCAATTCTAAAGTGTGTGGTTGCAGTTCCTGAAGCGATTCGAGTAGTTCCCTCTTGAGGAATCCTAATTTGGAGGTGACGATCTCGTTCGCCTGAAGAGGGGAGGATTCAGCAGACTCGGACCAATCGACTCTGATTACGATGGAATCTCCCTTAGAAACGTCAGAGAAGATCTTGGAGTTGGAGTTGTGTACGTCGATGGTGTTGTTGGTGTTGGTGGTGTTGGTATTGCTGGTGGAGGATGAGTTGGCGCGAGTTGCCTTGAGAGCAAATGGCGCTTCCGACATGGACTTTACGGTGAACAGGAATGACGATGGGATGAGGGATTCGTAGAGATGCTTTCCAGTGAGGTCCTTTCTGCGCACATAAATGTAGAAGGGGATGAAGTCGGGGTTGGATTTGCCCTCGACGATGAGCAGTTGGACGTACTTGCGTTTCCATCCTGCGGGCATGTGGTAGGCTACGTTGTAGGATTGTTGCGCGAACATGGTCGTGAGCGCGTGCGAGTCGTCGTGAGACTTGACAATCTGACCGTTCATGACTGACTTGAAGGCAATCTCCTCGGGATCGACTTTCGCCTGGAGACAGAACTCGGTTCGTGCGTCTTTGATGCTCTGCAATTTGGTCGAATCGAGGCTGATAACGCGGCTAGACTTCTCGGGGTATTGCATATAGAGAATGGGGAGAGTAGGAGGCATCTCGCGAGCTAGTTTGGAGACGATGGACATGCGCCAAAGTTCGTGCGTGACTCCCGCGTCTGCCACCGACATCATGTCCAACAGCTGGCGTGTCAACTTCTTCACATCCTCGTAGATCGGCGCTTCGAGCGGGGCCAAGGAGGAGACGTGTTCTGTCAAACGGGAGTAGGATTCGCGCACAAACTGAATCAGCTTCGCGACCGGAGTGTTGAGGTAGGAGACCATCGTCAATATCAATTGCAGCAAGCTTCGAGTCTCTTGAATAGGCCGATGAGACCGAGACAAGTAGAAGAGCAGTTGATCATAGCCCTTTTGCTCGGAAAAGGTCGCCAAAATCTCGTACAAACGTCCAAAGCTTCGAATACGCTTCGATTGAGTAAGGTGCTCTCGGCTTGAGGAAAATCCTCCTGAGGATGCAGAATCGCGGCTACTCGTGACTGCAGACAGGGCGGGAGCAGAAGAGGAGGAGGAAGAAGGTGCGGCAGCACTCGCGCCCACACCACCAGCAGAGGCAGCTACGGAGAGCTCAGCGGAGATGATAGATGATGAAATCGGAGAGGGGGAACCAGGAGCCAAGGCATCTGCGCCAAGAAGCTGAGTGGAAACTTCGGAAAAGTGAGGATGCCCGAAAAGCTCGTTGATCAGTTTACAGCTTCCATTGAGCGACAAATCCAAACCATCCAATGCAAATGTCAACGCCTTTTGAACCAGCTCCGTGATCTTGCGCTGGAAGGTAGCCACGAGATAGCGAGACTCCAGAATGACCGCCAACATATCGGGAAGACCAATCTCTAGCAAGAACAGCTTTTCCTTGTCTCTTTTGACGTCGTTCAACTTCTCAATAGCCTCATCAAACTGCTTCACTCCTTCCTCAGGAGATACTACGTGAATAACGGGGGAGAAGGCACAAAGAAGTCAGAAAGGGGCAGGAGACAGTTGGCAACGAAGAGCTTCAACAAGTCGAAAGACCTGCTCCATGCATTGAACTGAAACAGGGATGAAAGGGAGTCAACACATGACGTACACTTATCGGCTTCCTTTAGAGACTGAATAATGCCATCCCACTTCTGAATGAGCTTGAGATGTCGAGCAGTGTGTGAATCGCGATCACCTTTGCTTCCTGACCTTTCGGGGCGCGTTTGCTCCACCTTCTCATCCTTATGATGCTTCTTAGTCTTGTGATGCTTCGAATCAGCCTGAGAATCCGACATTATGAACACAGAACGAGCACTACGTCGGTGAGAGTATGGAAGCGTGTCTTTCTAGCACTCCAGTGATCCAACACAATGAATGGGCTATAGTAGTTGGCGAAACCAGTTACCAGTCGTGTGGAGAGCGCACTTACGATGGGTTGTGAACCGCAAGGGACTGCAGCTGAAAATGGTCAGCACAACGCGCCACGCAGCTTTATGCGCAACGATTTCACCCTCCTTCATCCCTTGTTGGACAAAGAACAGGCAGTCGCTCTTGGTGAGGGGGTGAGTAGTACGGAAATGCTCGTAGCGCAGCAATCATCGCTCAAAGGAGGGCGGAAGAGACGACGTCTCAACAGTCTCT
>Ga0307375_10003942_pt1 | contig 14357 bp, 11 predicted proteins | sample TR1MG_FD_202531 | JGI IMG/M metagenome (GOLD analysis project Ga0307375, IMG submission 202531) | Soil microbial communities from Risofladan, Vaasa, Finland - TR-1 | ecosystem: Environmental > Terrestrial > Soil > Coastal area > Acid sulfate soil | place: Finland: Risofladan, Vaasa | collected...
GATCATGTCCAGATGCGGGTGGCTGGCGGCGAGCAGGCCGCATTCCAGTCCGGCGTGGATCACCTGCAACGAGGCGGGATGGCCAAATTGCGCGGTATACACCCGCTGGCACAACGCGAGCATGGCCGAGGTCGGGTCCGGCGTCCAGCCCGGATACGCGCCGTCCTTCCATGCGTGCAGCGTATAACCGGCAGCAAACGAGACCAGCTTGTCGGCTAGTGCATCCGCGCGCGCATCGTGCAGCGAGCGCACCTTGAACGTCGCCTTGAACGCGCCGTGTTCCAGTGCGACCACGCCGAGATTACTTGATGTGTCGGTCACGCCGGGAAAGTCTGTACTGATCAGCGAAACGCCATTCGCGGCGCTGTCGAGGAAAGCGAGCAGGCGGTCGCGTTCTGCGTTGGCAATAGCACTGCCCGGGGGCGTGTCGTCATGCCTGCATACGAACGATACATCTTCGTCTATCCCGGCGAACCTTGTCTGCCATGCCTGGTGCCGATGCGTCACCCACTCGTCGATGCTCGCCGCAACGGCGGCAGGCAGCGCGCACACGGCGTACGCCTCGCGCGGGATCGCGTTGCGCGCGGTACCGCCCTGCAATGCAACCAATCGCACGTCGCTGTGAGAGGACAGATCGCGCAGCGCCTCGGCGAGCAGCTTGATCGCATTGCCGCGGCCGAGATGGATGTCGATGCCGGAGTGGCCGCCGCGCAGGCCGGACAGGGCGAACTGCAGCAGCGCATAATCCGGCGGCACCGCTTCCTGTTTGCAATCATGGCGCACCTCCACATCCACGCCGCCCGCGCAGCCCAGATAAAAATGCCCCCATTCCTCGGTATCAAGGTTGATCAGCGTCTTGCCGTGCAGGGTGCCGGGCAGCAGCCCGCGTGCGCCGTCCATGCCGCATTCCTCGTTGACGGTGAGCAGCACCTCCAGTGCCGGGTGCACCAGGTCGGGGTCTTCCAGCGCGGCCAGCGCGAGCGCCACGCCGACGCCGTTGTCCGCGCCCAGCGTGGTGTCCTCGGCGATGACCCAGCCATCGCGCACCACCGTGCGGATCGCGTCGCGCGCGAAGTCGTGCTGCGTGCCGGTGTTGGCCTGGCACACCATGTCGAGATGGCCCTGCAGGATCACGCCGGGCTGCGCTTCGCAACCGGGGCTGGCGGGCTTGTTCAGGATCAGGTTGCCCGCGGCATCGACGCTGGCGGTGATGCCGCGCGCCTGCGCCCACCCGGTCAGGTGATCGATCAGTGCGGCTTCGTGCAGCGAGGCCCGCGGGATCGCGCACAGTGTCGAGAAGTGCGCCCAGACCGGGTGAGGTTGCAGATTTGCGAGATTGTCGGCGGTTGCCATCTGGGAGTTCATCGTGAATCGCCTGGGCGAGTTTGAATAAATCTGGTGCGTATTTTAGCTCAGTGCGGCATCCCGGAATATCGATTTGATACGCAACGTTTCGTGCAAGCCACTGAAGGCAGAAATGACACACCCCGTCTGCTATCATCGCAGCCATGCTCAATATCCAGAATCTGTCCTACCTGCAGGGCGGCATCCCGCTGCTGCAGAACGTCAATCTGCAGGCGTTCCCCGACCAGCGCATCGGCCTGGTCGGCAAGAACGGCTGCGGCAAATCCACGCTGTTCCGCCTGATACGCGGCGAGATCAAGCCGGACAGCGGCGACGTTTCCATGCAGTCCGGCAAGACCATCGCGTTCGTCGAGCAGGAGATCGCCGGTTCCGACCAGCCCGCGCTGGAGTTCGTGCTCGACGGCGATGTGGAACTGCGTATGCTGGAAAAAATACTGGCGAAGGAAAATCACGACCCGGCATGGTTCGATGCACAGCAGCGTTTCGAGGCCATCGACGGCTACGGCGCCAAGGCGCGCGCCGCGCAACTTTTGAACGGGCTGGGTTTTGCCAACGACACGCTGGAGCGACCGGTGACCAGTTTTTCCGGCGGCTGGCGCATGCGGCTGAACCTGGCGCGCGCGCTGATGCACAGGGCCGACCTGCTGTTGCTGGACGAGCCCACCAACCATCTCGATCTCGAAGCGATCCTGTGGCTGGAACAATACCTCGCGCACTATGCCGGCAGCATCCTGCTGGTCTCGCACGACCGCGAATTCCTCAACGCCTGCGTCAACCGCATCGCCCATGTGCACGACCAGACCCTGGACTGCTACACCGGCGACTACGACGACTTCGAGCGCGCCCGCGCGGAAAAGATCGCGCAGCAGAACCAGGCGTTCAACAAGCAGCAGGAAAAGATCGCGCACCTGGAAGATTTCGTGCGCCGCTTCCGCGCCCAGGCCACCAAAGCCAGACAGGCGCAAAGCCGCATCAAGGCGCTGGACAGGATCACGCGCATCGCCGCGGTGCATGTCACCGACGGTCATTTCGAACTGGAGATCGAGGCGCCGGAACGCAGCCCAGATCTGTTGATGCGCGCGGAGAAGATGGGCTTCGCCTATGGCGACAAGACACTGTTCAAGAACATCGACCTGGTGCTGCGTTCCGGCGCGCGCATCGCGCTGCTCGGCCCCAACGGTGCGGGCAAATCCACGCTGATCAAACTGCTGATGGGCGAGCTGCAACCCACCTCGGGCAAGCTGGAGATCACCCCCGATATCCGCATCGGCTATTTTGCCCAGCATCAACTGGAAAATCTCGACAGCGCGGCCACGCCGCTGCAACACATGGAACGGCTTGCCCCAAAAGAAACAACGTTGGCACTGCGCAGCTTCCTCGGCCGTTTCGGCCTGGCCGGTGACAGCGAAGACCGTCCGGTCGAGAGTTTTTCCGGCGGCGAAAAAAGCCGCCTCGCGCTGGCGCTGCTGGCCTGGCAGAAGCCGCACCTGCTGCTGCTCGACGAACCCACCAACCACCTCGACCTGGACATGCGCGACGCGCTGACCATCGCGCTGGAGGAATACACCGGCGCCGTGGTGATCGTGTCGCACGACCGCAGCCTGATCCGCGCGGTGGCCGACGAACTGTGGCTGGTCGCCGACGGCGAGGCGAAATTATTCGACGGCGATCTGGAAGACTACAAGAGCTGGATAGAGACGCGCCGGCCGCGCGAGGCAGTCGCCCAACCCAAACAGGAAAAACCGAGCGCGCAAAACGCGCCCAAGCCCAACCGCAAGGCGCTGCAGTCCAAACAAACAAAGCTCGAAACCGCGCTGGCGACCGCACAGGCCGAACTCGCCGCGGTCAACCGGCAACTTGCCGATCCTGTTACCTACGCCAGTCCCGACCGCGACAGGATCGCCGAACTGAATGCGGCGCATGCAAAAATGGAAGCGAAAGTGGCAGAGCTGGAAGAAAGCTGGCTGGAGCTGGAGATGGCGCTGGGTGAGTGAGGTTGCATTCCCCGCAGTTGCGCAGACTTGAACATGATCTGAAACAAACAATGCCCGGCATTCGCCCGAAGGATGAAGATTATCCGGCCAGAGGTCGCGGGCGCGAAATGCCAAAACCCTGCGCAAAGTCGACACCGATCTCTCTCAGGCTGGCAATTGTCTCTTCGCTCTCCACCAGTTCCGCAATGGTTTTGACGCCGATCTTTTTTGCGACATGGCTGATGGCGGTCACCTTGGCAAGTTTCGCCGGGTCACGAAGAATTTCAAGAATAATGTTGCCGTCAATTTTCAGGAATTCCACCCGGAAGCCGCGAATCAGATCAAATAAAACCTGGTCACGGCCGAAGCCGCTGAGCGCGACACGGCAGCCACGCTGTCTGACCTGCCGGGCGAATTCGGCGACGTCGGCAGTTCTCAGGGCAAGTTCCGAGTCCGGAATCTCAAAGCACAGGGCAGTACCGGGCACACCGTATTCCAGCAGTGTCACATTCAGGAATTCCGGGAAGCCGGGATCGGCTATCGTAGCCCCGGACACATTGATGAAATACATCACACTTTTCCGGTTTTCCGCGGCTGAATTTTGGCCTGCGACCCATTCCGCAACATGCTGTATTACCCACCGGTCCAGGTGCGGCATGAGTCCATATTTCTCCGCAAGCGGAAAGAAAGTACCGGGCGGCAGCATGCTTCCCTCTTCCTCATTCAACCGAACCAGAATCTCGTAGTGTCCGCCCCCACCGGAATTGGCCGCCAGGGGAGTGATCAGTTGGCAATAAAGGCTGAATTCGCCATTCTCGATCGCCTTCCTGATCATGCCTGCATCATGTTGCCCGGTGGTCTGTTCGGAGTATTCGTCGATAAACAGGTTCTGATCATCCGATGACTCATGCCCGGCCGACACACTCACATCAGCCGGTTCGGTGATGTCATTGATCAACATGTAGAAACCGCTGACTTGGCCATCCTCATCAAACTGTGGAAGATGTTCTACGGCCAATCTGTAGACTGCGTCATTGGACATCGTCTGCGTCCGTTCGTAATGCACCCCGTGTCCGTTCAGGGACTCGCGGACCGCCGCCGCGGATTCCTGGTAGACCTTGCTACCCAGAACATCACGCATATGCCGGTTATTGAGCTGTTCGGGCCGCAGTTGCAGCCATTCCAAAAATGCCCGGTTATGGTATTGGCATCGGCCCTTCCTGTCCACGAACGCAATCATGGTCGGCAATACCTCGTCGATCAAATGTAGTCTTGGTTTGCCGTCAGCAACGGTCTTCTCGGCTGCTTTACGAAATTGCGTTTCGCGTTCCAGCTTGGCTTTCATTGCTGAAAGTTGTGCCGTGCGGCGCATGACAGTCCACTCCGCATGTGACCTGCGTGTTGCCTCTGCGAGTATCGCGGCTACCAGTACCCCGGTCAGAAATGTGATCCATTCCGGGCCAAGCTGGGTAAAGTAAATTGCAATGACGAGAACAGTGGCAGTAGCAATGACGGCTATAGCCGAGATGAATGGTTGAACGGCGCGAAATAATTTGTGGTTTCCCATTTTGTGCCCATAGATACGTTATTTTGGCTTTCCGCGGTAAAAACACGACCCGTATGAGCCAGTCTGGCTTGTGGTTAAACTAACCGAAACCGGTCGATCGTGAAGTTCAGCCGCCGACACATATGCGACGCTCATGGTTGAACAAAGCGGATAGTCACTGTGTGTTCAACTCAACTCAAATAGATCAGGCAGAACCCTTCGCGCAAAACCCAATAAACGAGGCCAGATCCATCGGCTTGGCGATGAAGTAACCCTGCGCGGTATCGCACCCCATGCGCTTCAGTATATCCCAGTCCTGCTGTGTCTCGACACCCTCGGCTACGCTCTTGACCTTGAGCTTGTGCGCCATGTCGATGCTCGATTCGACCACGATGCGCAGTGCTTGGTTGTCGGCGATGTCTTTTACGAAAGACTGGTCGATCTTCAGTTCGCTGAAGGGTATGCGCGTGAGTTGCTGCATACTCGAATAACCGGTCCCATAATCGTCGATGGAAAGACCGAATCCATTCATGCTCAAACGCGCCAGATTTTCCAGCGCGTGCGCGACATCGGTCATGGCCGCTGATTCGGTAATTTCCAGCATTATGTAACGCGGGTCAAGCCCGGCATTTCGCACTACCTGAATAATCCTTTCCGCCAGCTGCGTATCACCCAATGTGACCAGGGAAAGATTGACCGAGATGGTCAGTGTGAGACCCTTGTCACTGCATGAGCGACAAGATATCGCGGCTTTTTCCAGCATCTGAAAAGTCAGCTCGTCGATATTGTCACTTTCCTCAAGCAGCGGGATAAAGGCATAGGGGCTGATTACACCCTGCTGCGGATGTATCCAGCGCGCCAGTACTTCGGCCCCCACTATCCGGCCCGTTCGCGGTTTCAACCGGTCGATGCAACACATTGCGGCCCGGCGAAAGCCGGGGAGTTACACGGTCAGCACAGTCGAACCGGTGGTCTTGCGCGCCTCGAGATCGCGGTGCGCCTGCGCAGCGTCCTTCAACGGATAGGTCTGGTTGACGTGGATCTTGACTTCGCCCGAACTGACAACAGAGAACAGGTCAGCCGCATTTTCTTCCAGCAGCGGGCGGGTTGCGACGAAGGTGGCGAGCGTCGGGCGGGTGATCATCAATGAACCCTTCTGCGACAGCAGCGACAGATCGAACGGCGGAACCGGGCCCGACGATGAACCGAACAGCACCATCAGTCCGCGCGGCCGCAGGCAGTCCAGCGATTTCATGAAGGTATCCTTGCCTACCGAATCGTAGACCACGGAAAGTTTTTCGCCGCCGGTGATACCGAGCAGCCGCTCCTGGAAATCATCGCGGGTATAGACGATCGGATAGTGGCAACCGTTGGCCCTGGCCAGCGCGGCCTTCTCGTCGGTAGACACCGTGCCGATCACGGTCGCACCCAACGCCGCGGCCCACTGGCAGACGATCAGGCCGACACCGCCGGCCGCGGCGTGTATCAGTATCGTGTCGCCCGGCCCGACCTTGTAGATGTCGCGGATCAGATAGCGCGCGGTCATGCCCTGCAGCATCATCGCCGCCGCCGTTTTGTTGTCGATGGAATCGGGCAGTTTGACCACCCTGTCCGCCGCAATAACCCTCGATTCGGCATAGGCGCCGATCACCGATGAGTAGGCGACCCGGTCTCCCGGTTTCAGATGGGTGACACCTTTGCCTACCGACTCGACGGCTCCCGCCGCTTCCATGCCCGGCACGAAAGGCAGCGGCAGCGGATACAGGCCGATGCGGTGATAGACATCGATGTAGTTCAGTCCGACCGCAGTTTGCTTTAAACTGATCTCGCCGGGACCGGGTGCGCCGACCTCGATCTCGTCCCATTGCAACACCTCTGGACCGCCGGTCCGATGAACTCTGATTGCATGTGGCATGAGCGTACCCTCCTAAGGAAAAAACACGGCAAACAAAATGCATTTAAGCATAACTTCAAACTGCTGTCTTTGGCGCGGCACAGGTTTGCCCTCGACAGCGTGCCGGGTGTTGACAAGATACGTGCCATAGCCGCATTGATGGCGTCGACATGATTAAAACGTGGCTGTAACCTTGAAAATGAGCCAAAATCAGCATAATCCAATTCTTATATACTGTTGCGGCCCAAACAATTATGAATACTCCTATCCCATCCGATGCAAAGCTGCTGATGCGCTCCATCATTCAGCGTATCGCCACCGGTCCCGAACTATCCAAGGACATCAGCCGCGAAGAAGCCCGTCTCGGCACCCTGGCCATCCTTGAAAACCGGGTCGACCCGGTGCAGGCGGCGATCTACTTTATCGCGCTGCGCATGAAACGCGAAACGCTGGACGAAAACAAGGGCGTGATGGATGCGGTGCTGGAGACAACCAAACGCGTCGTGGCCGGCGTCGATGAGGTGGTCGACATCGGTGATCCGTACGATGGTTACACGCGCTGCCTTCCCGCCGCACCTTTCCTCGGTCCGTTGCTGGCCGAGCTTGGCGTGCACGTGGTCAGCCACGGACTGGATCGGGTGGGGCCCAAGTACGGAGTGTGCGCACGCCACATCCTGCAGGCAGCCGGTGTTCCGGTGGACCTGACCCCGTCACAGGCCGCCGCGCGCCTGTCCGATCCGGCACTGGGCTGGACCTATCTCGACCAGGCGCAATCGAATCCCGGCTTGCACAACCTGGTCGGATTGCGTACTCAGATCATCAAGCGGCCGGTGCTGACCACCGTCGAGGTGCTGTCCAAGCCGGTCGCCGGCCGCAACAAGACCCACTTCATCACCGGCTTTGTGCACAAACCCTACCCGCCGATTTATGCCGAGCTGGCGCGCGTTGCCGGCTTCGACAGCGCGTGCATCATTCGCGGCGTGGAAGGCGGTGTGGTGCCGTCGCTGCGCCAGGCCGGCCGTTACTTTTACTACCATGACATGGGCCCTGAAAGCGAAGTGGCGATCGATCCGGCTACACTCGGCATCCAGCAGGAAGTGCGCGCCGTGCCGCTGCCGGGTTCGGTGACCGGCGCGGAAGGCGAAGATGAAATCGTTGCCGCGATCGACATCAATGCCACCGCACGCGCGGCTGCCGAAGCGGGGATGCTGGCACTGCAGGGAGCCAAGGGCGCGTTCTACGACGCGCTGGTGCTCAGCGGCGCGATCGTGCTGCACCATGTCGGAAAAGCCGCCAATGTTGCCGATGCCGCCGCACAAATTCGTGCCGTGCTCGATTCGGGCCGCGCCGCCAAAAGGGTGGCGTGATGGATGGCTACGTTGCAGTTGCCGCGGCGGATGAACTGAAGCCGGCACAGATGAAGCGCATCGCGGTCGGAGGCAAGCGCCTGCTGCTGTGCAACTCGGCGGGCACCCTGTATTGCGTGGATGAAATGTGCAGCCACGAAGATTATTCCCTGTACCTCGGCTGTATCAAGGATGGAAAAATAAAATGCTCACTGCACGGCAGCTATTTCGATCTCGATACCGGCGAGCCAAGCTGTGAACCGGCGGAAGAGCCGATACGCACCTACCCGGTGAAGATAGACGCGGGTCAGGTGTGGGTCAAGGCATGAAGCCCGCGGAAAATCACCGGACTCCGCGTTGCGCAACACAGTAATATTGCCGCACTGCTCAACCTTTGCGTGAAGGGCTGTCGATGAACAATAAATCAGTGGTACTGGTTACCCGCAAATTGCCGCAAGCCGTGGAAGACAGATTGCTCCGGGATTACCAGCCGCGGTTCAACCGGGACGATAGTCTGTACAGTACCGATAAACTGATCGAACTGGCGCAGGGTGCCGACATCATCCTTCCCTGCCATACCGAGAAGTTCTCCGCCGATGTGATCGCGCGCCTGCCGGCATCCGTCAAAGCCATCGTCTGTTTTTCGGTCGGCGTCGACTACGTTGACCTTGCCGCGGCCAGGGCGCGCAACATCATCGTCACCAACACGCCCGACGTGCTGACCGACGCCACCGCCGAGATCGCCATGTTGCTGATGCTCGGCGCGGCGAGGCGCGCCAGCGAGGGCGAACGCCTGATACGCGCCGGAAAATGGCAATCGTGGAGCCCCACCTTCATGCTCGGAACACAGGTCACCGGCAAGCGGCTCGGCATCGTCGGCATGGGGCGGGTCGGGCAGGCCACGGCACAGCGAGGCCGCGGCTTCAACATGACCATTCTGTATTCCAACCGCAGCCGCCTGGCACTCGAACTGGAAAAGGGTGCGACCTATTTTGGTAGCGTCGAGGCGATGCTGCCGCACTGCGATTTTCTGGCCCTGCATTGCCCGGCCACACCCGAGACGCACCACCTGCTCAATGCCGAACGCATCGCGCTGCTTCCCGACGGCGCGATCGTGGTGAACACCGCGCGCGGCAGCGTGGTCGATGATGATGCGCTGGTCGCCGCGCTGCGTTCCGGCAAGATCGCCGCGGCCGGGCTCGATGTGTTCAACGGGGAACCGGGCAACATCCATCCCGGCTACCGCGAGCTGGAGAATACTTTCCTGCTGCCGCACATCGGCAGCGCGACGGTCGAGACCCGTGATGCGATGGGCTTCCGCGCGCTGGACAATCTCGACGCGATCGCCGCCGGGTACGAGCCGCACGATCGAGTCGCCTGAACGGTTTGCCGATACGGATTTCGGCAACGCCGGAAAATGGCTGAAGGACACAGGCGGAATATAATCGCCGCACTTTGCTGTGCTTTATCTGAAGGGATCAAAGTCATGTATCAACGCATATTGGCAGCGGTGGACGACAGTCCCGCATCGGATCCTGCGCTGCAGGAAGCGATCAAACTGGCAAAGGATCAGCACGCCAGACTGAAAATTGTTTTTGTCGTCGACAGGATCGCCATCTACAACAGCACCCAGCTATCGCCCGAAATCGAGAAAACATGGATAGACATCGGGCGCGGGATATTGGACAAGGCGCAGCGAACGGCTCGCGCCGGCGGAATTGATGCCGAAATAAAATTGCTTGAAACCGAAGTTCCCGGCACGAGGATCGCCGAAGCCATCGTGGCGGAAGCCGGCACCTGGCCGGCAGACCTTGTCGTGGCGGGCACCCACGGCAGAACAGGCCTGGATCATCTGCTGATGGGCAGCGTGGCAGAAGGCATCGTGCGCGGTTGCCCGGTGCCGATCCTGCTGGTGCGTAACCGGCAACCGAAAAATGCGCACCCTGGACTTCCGCCGGCCAACCCTGATCAAAAGTGAGCGATGCCCGAAGCTATTCCACTGCAGGGACTGACCAGCACTGAAGCCCGGCAACGGCTGATAAAGTACGGCCCCAACATGGTGGCGGAAGATCGCCCGCATCCGTGGCTGCTGTTCCTGAAAAAATTCTGGGCACCGGTTCCCTGGATGCTGGAAGCCACCATCGCATTGCAATTCGCCATAGGCAAGTTCGACGAAGCGGCGATCATTGCCGTCCTGCTGGTATTCAATGCCGTGCTGGGTTTTGCCCAGGAGCATCGCGCCAACAATGCGCTGGCGCTGCTCAAAAGCCGTCTGGCGATCCAGGTGCGCGTGCTGCGCGACAAAGTCTGGCAACAGATGGCCGCGCAGGAACTGGTGCCGGGAGATGTGGTGCATCTGCGCATGGGCGATCTGGCACCTGCCGACATACGCCTGCTGGACGGACAGACATTGCTTGATCAATCCGCACTCACCGGCGAATCCCTGCCGGTTGAGGCGGGGGCGGGGGCAACGGTGCACGCCGGTACCATCGTGAAGCGCGGCGAGGCATCGGGTGAAGTCATTGCGACCGGCTCAAGCACCTATTTCGGCAAGACGGCCGAACTGGTGCGCAGCGCCAGGACGAAAAGCCACCTTGAGATTCTTATCATGACCATCGTCAGGTATCTGGTTGCGCTTGACGGGATACTGGTTGCCGCGTTGCTGATTTACAGCCGGATGTACGGCATTGCGATAACCGAGGTGCTGCCCTTCGCGCTGATTCTGCTGGTGGCTTCGGTGCCGATTGCGCTTCCGGCAACTTTTACCGTCGCAACGGCGCTCGGCGCGGTTGAGCTGGCCCGGAACGGCGTGCTGGTGACGCGGCTGTCGGCCATCGAGGAAGCCGCTGCGATGGATGTGCTGGCCAGCGACAAGACCGGGACCATTACCCAGAACAGGCTGGCGCTGAGCGCGCTTCATTCCTGCTCGCCCTATACCGACAACGACCTGCTGTATTGGGCCGCGCTTGCCTGCGACCGGGCAACGCAAGATCCGATCGACCTGGCCATTCTGGATGCGGCGCGATCGCGCGGACTGCTTTCCGGCATACCGCAACGCTTGAACTTTATTCCCTTCGATCCGGAGACCAAGCGCTCGGAAGCGGAATACCAAAGCAACGGCGAAAAGTTGCGCGTGCTCAAGGGAGCGCCAAGCGTGATCGTCGCGCTGGTCGGGGGTGAGTCCGGCATCGGCGCGGATGTGGAGCGGCTGGGCGCGGATGGCTCACGGGTGCTGGCGATCGCCACCGGGACCGGCAGCAACGGTTTGCAACTCGCCGGGTTGGTGGCGCTGCAAGACCCGCCGCGGGAGGATACGCAGGCACTGATCCGCGACCTGCAAGACCTGGGTGTGCGGGTGCTGATGGTCTCCGGCGACGGCCCCGCGACGGCCCGGGCGGTGGCCGCACAGGTGGGCATCGGCACCCGGGTATGTGCACCGGAAAATCTGCAGCAGGCGATACAGCAAGGCGTGCTGGACTATGACGTGTTTGCACGGGTATTGCCGGAAGACAAGTTTCGTCTGGTCCGGGCATTGCAGCAAAGCGGGCATGTGGTCGGCATGAGCGGCGATGGCGTGAACGATGCCCCGGCGCTCAAGCAGGCCGAGGTCGGCATCGCCGTGGCCAGTGCCACCGATGTCGCCAAGGCCGCGGCCAGCCTGGTGCTGACCAACCCCGGATTGGCGGACGTCAAAGCGGCGGTGGAAACCAGTCGGCGCATCAACCAGCGCATGCTCACCTACACCATGAACAAGATCATCAAGACCATGGAGATCGCCGTGTTCCTCAGCGTCGGCGTGATGCTGACGGGCGTGTTCGTGATCACGCCGCTGCTGATCGTGCTGCTGCTGTTCACCAATGATTTCGTCACGATGTCGATTGCCACGGACCACGTTTCCTTTGCACGCAAACCCGAGCGCTGGAATATTCCCGGCCTGATGCGGACTTCGGGCATCCTGGCGGGGTTGGTGCTGGTCCTTTCGTTTGCGGTATTTTTTGCCGGGCGCGACTGGCTGCATTTGCCGCTGGGCCAGTTACAGACGCTGATCTTCGTGATGCTGGTTTTTACCGGCCAGGGCAATGTCTATCTGGTGCGCGAGCGCAGCCACTTCTGGAAGTCGACCCCCAGCCGGTGGCTGTTGCTGGCTTCCCTGCTGGATATCATCGCGGTGGTTGTGCTTTCCACACAGGGGATACTGATGACGGCCATTCCGCTGTGGCTGGTCTCGGGGTTGATGATCGTGGTGCTGGCGTACCTGGTGGTATTGGATTTCATCAAGATCCGTGTATTCAGGCAATTCGGTTCCTAGGCAAGCGTGGCAGCTTCCAACGCCGGGAGGTTGGCGCGCTGGGAAATTGATTCAACTTTTTATCCAGCGCAGTGCTTCCTCACGTTTGCTTGCCGGAAAGTTTTTTAACTCGCCGCTGATTGCGACGGCGCCGATCTTCAAGCACCACTCTACCCATTTGGGGCCGCCGATCACGCCCATCTTTTCGAAGTCGTTCATGTGGGCCAGCCCGAAGCGCGCGTCATCCCACGCTGCCGCAGCTTCCCAGCCATGGAACTCGTCGCCCATGTCCAGCAGCAGGCGCGCCTTGCCGTGCGCCTGAATGATCGTTTCGAGGCGGGGGATGAGCACTTCCTTGTAGTCCTGGTCGGTCAACTTTCCGGTGACGCTGATGACAAGAATGTTTTCCCTGCTTTGCGGCGATATGGTGATCACGGGATGCTCCTTTCGGATTAAATTCGAACCATGCTGCCCAGCCGCATTGCGCGCGCTGGCTTGGCTTGCGGAACAATCCTGGCCTTGACCATCTTCACAGCTTGATCGCCCGGATCAACAGGTATTCGTGGCGGACCACATTGTCCTGCAGGTATTCGCCCAGCATTTCGTCCATTTCGTTGCGCCAGGATTCGAGTTTGGCCGGGTCGTGCTGCAGCGCTCTCACGGTCTGCATGAACGGCCCGGTCTTGGCTTCCAGGAGGAACAGGCGCAAATGTTTCGGGGTGAGCGCCGGAATGCCCATGATGCCGCGTTCGGCATGCAGGCGTGTCACGCTGTCGCCCAGACGTTGCCGCACGATGGAGACATCGCCCCACTGCACCGGCGAAACAATGCCGGGAGGCGGCGGGACATACTTTGCATTCAGGCCGAACATGCGGCCGATCAACTGCTCGCCGGGCCAGGTCGCGAAGGCAATGGTGCCGCCGGGTTTAAGCACGCGCAGCATCTCGCTGACCACCACATCGTGGCGCGGCGCGAACATGTGGCCGAACTGGCTCAGCACGGCATCGAAAGAATCGTCCGGAAACGGCAGCGCCTCGGCATCCCCTTCATGCCATTCGATATCGTGATGCCCGGCAACTGCGGCACTTTCCCTCGCTTGCGCGAGCAACGCGGGCGTCAGGTCCAGACCGGTCACTTTCGCGCCGAGATTGCGCGCGGTGATCGCAACCACACCGGTTCCGGTTCCGACATCCAGCACCGCCTGGCCGCCCGTTATCCGGGCAAATCGAACCAGGTGGCCGGCTACCGGCGTGGTGAACACCGCCATGTCGCCGAAGTTGCCCAGTGTCCATGTTTCGCGTTGTTTGTTTTTGAATTGCTCGATCGGATCAGTGTTCATGCTTGTCTCCCAGGGAAAACAAATCAAAAGCCGGACTCAGGTCACGTTTGCCCCGCCGCGACCACTATCCGGATTGCCGGCGCTCGAATACGGTTTGCGCCTGGCGGTTCTTCGCCACCGGCAAAAATTGTAATATATCTGTGCAGGCAGTGCTTGTCCTGCCCGGCTGACTTTCATTTCTGGTGTCATTGTTCTGTCTTGCTTGCCGGCGACAAATATACCCGCCATTGAGCGCCCCAGCGGTGCAGGCACAATCCCAACAGAATAAATGCGGTTCCGAGCCACACATTCGGCAACACGGTTTCGTTGTTCAAACCATGCCCCAGCAGCAGCGCCAGCACCGGCGTGATCAGCGTGATCAGTGCGATACGCCCCGTGTCCATATGCTTGATCATATAGTAATACAACATGAAACCCAGCACCGAACCGAACACGCCGAGATAAATGATGGCTGCAGTTGCGCGATCCGGCAGCACGGCGGGCCAGTGTCCGTCGGCCAGCCACCAAGCCGCAAAGAATAACGGCAAGGCGACGGATAACGACCCGAATGTGGTTGCCAGGGGCGGGCTGTCATCGGCCACTTTTTTGATCCACACCAGCCCCAGC
>Ga0307375_10003943_pt1 | contig 14354 bp, 19 predicted proteins | sample TR1MG_FD_202531 | JGI IMG/M metagenome (GOLD analysis project Ga0307375, IMG submission 202531) | Soil microbial communities from Risofladan, Vaasa, Finland - TR-1 | ecosystem: Environmental > Terrestrial > Soil > Coastal area > Acid sulfate soil | place: Finland: Risofladan, Vaasa | collected...
CGACTGAGTGTCGGCTTCTGGCAGCATAGCAGTCATTCAAATGCGCAACTTCCAATGACAGCTGAGTGTCGAAAGCCGCCCGTGACGCTGCATTGAGATCAATGGCTGCTGTGCAATCAGAAGCGGCCAAATTGACTGCGGAAGAAAAATGCAGGCGCGGTACTTGAATTGCGGAATTACATGCTCTACACTGTGCATGTGCTGACCATGTTCATAAAAGGAGAGATATAATGTCAACCGCTACTGAACGAATCCCGGTGCTTGTTACCACGAGGGAAAAGGGGCAAATTGCCAAGATGGCGAAAGACGAGGGTCTTTCGATGGGGGAATTGCTTCGTCGGGCCGCCTCGTCGTATCGCACCTCCGAACAAGACAAGGAGCTTGAGGGAATGATCGACCAGATGAACAAGACCACTGCGCAGGCGAGTGCCGCGATCGACAAAGCGCTGGCGTTCGTCGAGGCCTCGAACAAGCGGATCGCTGCAATGGAACGGAAGGCCGCCTGATGGGGGTCGCTGACAAGATGTGGGACGCGATCACCACGGTCATCAAAATGAATGACAGGGTCGAACGAATGGCAGCAACGATGATCACCCAGCAGCAGAAGATCGAGAGCCTGACAGAACGGGTTATCCGCCTCGAAACAGCACTGGAGATTGGTTTGGCGCGTAGGGGCAGCGAAAAGCCGTCCCGCCGAATCGAGCGCAAGACTTAACCAGAGGACAACTTTTGATTACCTGGCTGCGAATCTGGCCGCTGTTAATGATGCCTACCGCTATTTTGTCGGCGATCGCTGCCTTTCCGGCTTCCCTGATCGGGGGCAGGGTGCTTGGCGGTGGCCCGGTGCGCGAGTATTACCTGAACCACTTTCTCTTGCCGGTGCTGCCTGCAGACGCTTCCGCTGCATTGGTTGGGTGGTTTTCTACCGCCAGCGCCCTGCAGGAATGGCTCATGGCTTTTGCCGTATCCGTGAATCTCAATGCAATCCTGTTGCCGCTGTTGTATGTCCTGGGTGCTTTCGTAATCCAGGTTTCTTCGTGGGTCGCTAAAAAGGACATTCAGCTCAAGCGCGATTCCATTCGTTAGATAGTTACAAATCCTGGTGGTAAATCTGCAGGCCAATACCTGTAAGTATTGCTTGGGTATTGCTGTGTTGCGCATTTGTAAATGCTCCGCAAATTAGTGCAAGACCATAATGTCCCTGTGGTATCATCGTTGCATTATTGCATCGTTGTACCGTTGCGCCCGTTGCCCAATCACCCCGGAGACCGTTTCATGAAAAAGTTTTTAATCCTGTTCGCTTGTGTTGCTGGGGTGTTGTTGGTTTTGCCGGTCGAGGCGCTCACCCTCCCAAATTACGCGACGGGGGGTAACTTGTCGCAGAGCATACAAAGCAAAGGCAAGGCCATTACCGACATCATTTCCATGATCGTGGCGATTTTGGCGATCATAGGCATGCTGGTGGGCGCGGGCAAATTCGCTGTGGGTAATGGCGAGGCAGGTAAGACGTGGGTTGTTGGTGGCGTTGTGGCGCTTATCATTGCCGCATCGGTTTACGGCATAGCCGCGCTAGTAAACACCTGATGCCGGCATTCAACACAAGGTTGAAGTCGAAAGAGATTTTCGGCATGCCGTTTGCTGCCGCTATTGGCCTGGCGGTTGCGTTGATATTTTTTGTTTTGTCTTTAATGCTGCCCCTTGTCCTGAAGTTCGTCACCATCCCCATCATGCTGGCAGGGCTGGCAGTGGCGGCGGCGGCGTTTTACATGGGCGATGAGCTGCAATGGTTTGGGGTCATGCGTTTGGGGCGCTTTGTGGAAAACAAGCGCATCACTTCAGAGCTGGGGCGGCGGGAATAATGTCTCGCCAGTATGCGGACCTTTATACCTGGTCGCACCCTTATGGCGAGTTCGCCATCTGCCACCAGGACGGCGCAAGTTCCGTTTCAATTGCCTGGGACGGCTTCGATGCGGAAATGCTCACCACAGGCGAGAACGCTATCAAGTGGACTGAGCTTTACACCCTTATCGGTCAGCTTGGTTTGGAATACTGTGCCGAGTTCCATTGTTGGCGTGAATCTGATGCCTCGCTGGCCGACGAATACCTTGAACACAACAGTAAAATAATCAGGGGCCGCGACATTGCCGTTGCCGTGCGCTGCGCAATGGCTGCGCACCTTGCCCCGTATGGCATGACGAACCGCGTTTCATTGGTTCTAACCAGACTGCCGCACAAACGCGCGGCCTTTGGTGCGAAGCGTCAACTGATACAACAGGGCAAAGCCACCGATGAGTTGTTGAAGGCGGCGAAAACGCTTGCGGCCAAGCTGCCGGGAGGGCGCATTCAGTCAGTGGATGAATATGCACAAAGCATTGTGCAGAGCTGCAACCGCGCCTCTTACCTGCGCGGTGCGGCAGTAAAACTAGACCCTCGGTTTTTGATAAGCGAACAACTTTTGAGCGAAGCGCCACGGCTCGACGGCAGGCTGGTAAGCGTGGGCGACCAGCTCACCAAAGTATTGCTGGTAAGCATGTATCCAGATGCCGAACCGGGCTGGTTCGTGGGCATGGCTTCCTTGGCGATACCTTTCCACGTATCGCAGATCGTGATGCCGGTGGACACAAAACAGAGCCTGCGCGCAAGCGAGAGAGCCAGCGACCTTGCCGAAGGAACGCTGGGCAAACGAGGCCGAAGCCAGCATATCAAAACCATGAACGACCTGGCTGGATTTCAGGGCTTCGTTGCTGAAAACGGCCTCGGCATCTTCAAGAATTCCTGGATCATCCACCTGCACGGTACGCGCGAAGAACTGGACGCCAACGAGCGCGCCGTCACCGACTGGATCGAGTCGTCGGGCGGCCAGGTGCGCGCAGCGGACTACATGCAGCTACCGTATTTCCGCGCAGGGCAGCCGGGGCAGGGCTACCGCTGCCCGGTGTTTCGTCCCGACCATACTTGGCTAGTCGCAAACATGGCACCTGTGCAGGTGTACCGCACCGGCGAACGCAACCCCGAATCGTTGCGCCTCGGTGCGTCTGGTGCGCTGATCGGCTTCAGTACCAGCACGCAGATCGTGCCGCACAGCTTTACCGTCGCCATCACCGGCGGCGGCAAGGGCGTAGAGAAGGTCGCGCAGATTGCCGAGACGTTCCCCTTTGGTATTGACTGGTACATCGCGGAGATCGGCGGCAGCTATCGCTGGATCGTAGAGAGCTTCGGCGGCGTTTACTCCAAAATTGACCCATCCGAAACCGTGGTCAATCCGCTGCCACCCTACTCGGTGGCCGATCTGGCAGCCGAGCGGCCGCTGGATGCCAAGCTCGCAGGCGGCACGGTCAACGCGCTTTCCTTCCTGCTCACGGATGGGAAGACGGATTTGCCCATCCACCACGCAGCCGCCGCGCAAAGCGCATTGCAGATGCTTTACGCCTGCCGGCCGGAAGGGAAAGAAGAAGCCCCCACCCTGGCCGACTTGCTGGTCGAGCTGGAAAAATGCAGCAAGGAACGCGAAAGCGAGCCACAGCGCAAGGCAGCGCACGAAATGGCGCAGAACATCAACAGCTTCCTCGAGACCACCGAAGGCCGGATCTTTGCCCGTCCCGACAACCTGGTGTTGAGCGAAGGCATTACCGGCGTGGACTTGAAAGAAGTTGATCGCGCCAGCCCGAAACTGCTCAAGTTCTACCTGGTGTTTCTGGCGCTGCGCTTCAACCACCTGGCTTTCGCCCGGCGCAATCCGGCGCGCGTGCTGCTTGATGAAATGCACAAGTTCGTTGCGATCGCCCCCGACGTGGTGGGCAAGCTCATCTCCGAACTGGCCCGCATGGGACGCAAGGACGCGGCAGCGATTGACCTCGTCACGCAGGGCGTGGCCGAGATCGACATCATCGAGGCAGAGGTGCTCAACTCGATGCCGCAGCGCACACTGCTATACCGTTCTGACGGCTGGGATGCGATCGCCAACCGTATTGCCATGCCCAAAGGGGCGCTGGATATCTGGAAGCAATATCCCTATCCGCTCAATTTTGACTGGCGACCGGCCATCAAGTGCGTCGGGCAGGACTATTACAACCTGCATCTGACCTTTCCCGATATCCTGCTTGATCTCGCGGCTACCAGCCCGGCGGACCTGGATCTGAAAGACCGGATCGGCCTCACCGTGCGTGACCCGCTGGAACGCTTGCGCCTGTTCCGCCAGGCCAGGGAGAACAGGATATGAAGCGGCTGCCCGCATTCGTGTTTGCCCTGGCGGTCGCAAATCCTGCGCATGCGTTTTTGGGAGTCGGCGACATCACCTTCGACCCGACGAGTTACGCACAATTGACGAAGCAATATCAGCAAGCCGTCGAGCTGTACAACAATGCCAAGAAGCAACTCGACGGTTTGGCCAGTATCGAAAAGACGATCAATGACGCGCAAAAAGCCTATGAGACGCTCGCCAGCACCAATCTGAAAACGGTCGCGTCCGGATTCTCGCTGCAGTCGGGTGACAGCAAAACGGCGGCGGGCTTGCGCGCGCAGTTGGCGGGCATGGAAAACGGGTCAGCACAAACCGCGGGGTACATCCGTTATCAGCTTTCCCAGCTCAACCAGCTCGATAATCTGGCCTTGCTGCAAAAGGCGTCAGCATCCAACCTCAAGCAGGCAGCCGGCAAGATCAATCCCACCGAGGCCGCGGGCATTACTGCGCAATCTTCCTCGACCATTGCGGCGCTGGCCGCCGTGGAAGCACAGCGCAGGCAGCAAGAGGACATCGCAAAAACGGCCGCAGCACAGGCAGAGATCAGCAACCTGGACAATGCCAAAACAGTCTATAAGGCGATGGGCCAATGAATGATCTAGCCTTACTGCTGGCCAGCTTTGACGTAAAGATATTGTTCGATATTGCAAAGCGCATTGCCGATGCGGTCGGTTTGTATTTGTCGCCGGTTCTGCTGCTCATGGCCATTTATATCAGGCTGATGGAAACACAGGTGGATGCACTGGCCAGCGGTGGCAAATACGGCACCGCACTGCGCGACATGATGATATGGACTTTTGTACTGGGTTCTTATTACAGCATCGGCGCACTCGTGATCGGGTTCGTCAACCCGATCTACGCCTGGCTGGACAGCTTCGGGTCGCTGGCTAAAACGATGGAAGCCTTTGCGACGATCATGGCGAAAAGCAATCTCTCCATTCAGTCGGGCGGCATTACCCTGATTGGTCTGGCGTCAGCGCCTTATGTCGTGATCGCCGAGTTGTTTTATTACGGCACGCTGATCCTGGTCGCTTTCCTGACGGCTTTCCTGAAAATCGCCAACGTTTTGACGTTCGGCATTGCGTTCATCTGGGGGCTGATCGCAATCCCCATATCGATCAGCACCACGTTCAGGATCCTGCGCGGATGGGCTTATCTGTTGGCATTCGCGCTGGTGTGGCCGGTCGTGCAGGGGCTCTTGATGGCGATGTTTTCCATGTTGTTTGCAGGCTCGTCCGAAACCCTGATGACCCTGCCGGATGCCGATCCCATGTTGCGCATGGCAAACATCATGATGCTGTTTGCCGTGATGCACCTTCTGCTTGCCGCAGTCATGGTGGCCGCCCCTTTTATCGCCAACGCACTGGTTACCAACGCATCGGCCGCATCCGGGATCGTGATGCCGTTCGTGGGCGCGGCAGTTGGCGCTGCGGCCGGGACGGCGAAGGAGGGGCATGCTGCGGCCAAAAGCGGGTATGGCGCATTGCAGAGACTGACCGGCAATTCAACCGTCTCGAAGTCAGGCCCCACTCCGCGCAGATCAGGTGTGCCACCCGTTCCACCCTCCATGCGCGCAGCGGGGCCAGCCGCTGCCGCCAATGTTTCGGCCTCCGGCCGTGATGCGGGCGGCACACCTGCTGCGCCTGATGCAGGGCTGCAGCAGCAGAAAAGGCAGCAGCGGCGCGGCACGATCATCCGCCAGCAACTCAAGACAAGGGGCAACAAGGCATGAAGCCAACCAAAACAGAAGCGAACGAGATCCTGAAGCAGCATGGCCCGGCCGGGTGGCTGGTGCGGCGCCTGCAACGCTACGCCTTGCTGGGTTGGGGGCTGTTCTTTTTTGTGCTGTGCATGCACTTCCTGATCGTACTGGCCAGCAGCTTTTCGCCGCGTCCGGTCGTGGCCGTGGACAGCGCAGGGCACGTCCTGGGCTCGTTTGAATACCTGAAGCCTACCACCCGTTCGGACGAAGAAATCAACGCGGCCAGCATGCGCTTTGCCGCGCTGTTCATGAGCCTGAACAGCGCGACCATCTTCGAAGACTATGCCGAGGCCATGAACATGATGGGGCCGGAGTTGTTGGGCATCACAGAGCAATCGCTCAAGACCGGCAATTACCTGTCGCGTGTCGCCAATGCCCGGTCAAGGTCCTGGCTCGAGTTCGCACCCAAAGACGGCGCGCGGGTCGTGGCACGCTCCGGCCTGAATGCACAGGTGCGGCTGACCGGAAACATCGTGGTCGACGTGGGCGCCGGCCCCATCTCAAAACCTTTCGACATCACGCTCGAGACCGAGGCCGTGGCACGCAACACGTCGAACACCAGCGGCCTGCTGATTCTGTCCCGGAAGGATAACTGACATGCGCCTGATCTCATGGCTGACCTGCGTTTCACTGTTGTTCGCGATCAATGGCGCACACGCCGAGCCGCGCGCCAGGACGGTCGAGCTGCACAAACGAACTTTTCTGACCGTCTATGTCGTGCCCGACCTGGGCACCCGCTTCAGTTTCCCTTTCATCCTGGACGAACAGGATGCCTATGTGCCGTTCACGTTGAACATCACGAATCCGTCCTTCGTGGATACCCGCGAGAAGGGGCGGAATTATTTTGTGATCACGGCACCCGCCCGGGCGGAAGGCACGATGCTGGGCAATGTGTTCGTCTCGGTGGCGGGTTACGAAATCAGCATTGAGCTCAAAACCACCAACGACCTGAACAAACAATACAGCGACATTGTGTTCAGGCTGACCGACGAGGCGCGCGAAGCGTTGATCCAGCAAAGCATTGCGCAACGCACTGCGGCGCTTGAGCAGGAATACAGGAAGAAGTTCGCGGAGCTGGATGCGACAGCGGAAATGAAGGCGATTGCACGCGTAGGTCGCCTTGCCATCAAGAAGCCTGATACCCGCAGCATCAAGGAAGAAAGCCGCTTGAAGTTGCCCAGCGGCGACTCCATTGATTTGTACGTGGACCAGGAGGTGAAATACGATCCTTATTCGATCTACCTGTTTGATGTGGAAGCAGACAGCGGCAGCAAGGGCCTGACCATTCTGGATGCAAAGCTGTTCTCGGTTGATGCCGCAACCAGGCAGGTGCTGCCACTTGATGCCGCAAAGGACGTACCCGCCAGGGTTCAGCCCGGCCAGACCGTCCAGGGTGCCATTACCGTGCTGGACACGGCCATCAATCCCGACAACCTGATGCGCCTGCAAGTCGTGACCGACAAGGGCACCGTGGAGGCACAGTGGTAATTGTTCGACTCCTGCTGATCGGCATTGCCTGCCTGCACGCCTCTGTTGCTGCCGCAGTAACGGCGGACGAATTGCGCGCGGATGCCGCCGATAACCAACGCGAAATTTCACAGCGCGAGAGCCGGGCCAATACAGGCTCTCTGGATTCGCTGTTACCAGCCGATGCACCGAAGAGCAGCAAGGTCAGTACAAGTACGGTTTCTAAAAGCGAACCAAAAAAGATCAAGCAAAAAAAGAAGTATGCCAGCACCCCATCGTCCGAGTTCTACACGCCGCCGCCGCGCTCTGCTGTGGGCGGTCAAACCGTTGTTACCGACGCGGTTGTTGCGTCCGTCGATTTCGGAATATGGCTCGGCTCCTGGTTGAGCGCTTCGCTTGACCGGAAAGTAACCAGTGGCGACACCGAATCGGTTGAGCTGACCCTGAATACCGATGCGGTTGGCAAATTGCGCACGTTGCCTGCGGGCACCACCCTTTTTGCCGACAAATATCTGAACAACATAACCAGGCGTATGGATATGGTCGTAACGCACGGCATCACACCGGATGGGACGGAATTCAGGATGAAGGGAATTGTTTTTGATCCCCAGAAAAATCCCGGCCTTGCCGGTGTCTATGTCATGGACAAAAAGGCAGTTGCCAGCCAGGGCATCATGAAGGGCGCGATAGCCGCCGTTGGCACTGCCGTAGGTATGGCAAGCCCCGGTGTTGGCGGCACAGCCGCCAATGCGGCTACACAAAGCGTTTTAAGTGACGCAAATCAGCTTTCCAATAACAATGCGGCGCAGGCGGTGATCTATGTGGCACCGCAGGCCTTGCTGGTCCGGGTGGAGAAGGAATTTTGAACGAAAAACAATACAAAAGACTCGAGCCTTTCCTGATTGACAAGCGGGCGCGGCAGCGCCTGATCCTGTTTCTGGTCGCGGATGGATACACGGTCGGCGAACTGGTTGCGATGAGGGCAGGGGAGTTGCTGGCCCTGACGCTGCCGATTGCAATGCAGGTGTGCCGTGATGAAGTGCTGGACAGGCGAAGCAGCGGCCCCGCATTCAGTTATCCGGGCGGGGCGCCATTGCCTTGCACCGCTTATTACCGTCTGTTGCGAAGGACCGCCGAGAAGGTTCTGGGTCGTCCCATGTCCCAGGAGATGTTTCGAACTTATATTCAATCTGCGAAAAAAGGTGCCCGATGATGCGATCAATCCTCTGTTTTCTGGTGTTGTGTTCCGTTGCTGCGCCTGCGCTGGCCGACGAAACCAAGCCTTTTCAGTTTGGCGTGCAAACCTCGTTGAACAGCTACAAGATTGACGATCCCGCAGGCCAGACCGCGCCGGGAAGCGGCCTGTCCCTGAGCGGCATCGCCCTGGTCGGATATGGCCGCGACAGCCGCCTGATGATTAACGTCAACAAAGAGGCCTACAGCCTGGCGGGATCCACCAGCAACGTCGGGCAGGACGTGTCCAGCTTTGGCGGCGGCGTGTCGTATCAAAGCCTGTGGCGCGCGACGCGCACCTGGAAGCCCTGGATCGGCGCCGGCCTGGGTTACACCTCCACCACCTACAAGAATCGCTACACGTTCACGTCGCCTTCAATGCAATTCAAATATTTATATGCGGACCGCAGCGCTACCGATGTTTCGCTGCTGCTGAATGCAGACAGCGAGTGGCATTACAACCGGGATTGGGATATCGGTTTGCAGGCCCAGCTGGCCAAATCAATCAGCAGCAAATCGGGCTCGTTAAGAGTGGGTATCTATGTGGTTTATTGATGGGGTGGTTTTTTGACAGGGAATTCTATGCGCAACGGTCTTGCTTTGCTTGTATCTTTGGTCTTCCTGACCGCCTGCGGCGGGGGTGCCGGTGGTGGTGGTGGTTCGACAAGCCCGACAGGTTCAACAATTCCATACGGTTCTGTATCCGGCAAGGCGTTCGATGGTCTGATCTTGAATGGTACTGTGAGTGTCTATGACTTCTCGACCGGCGCGAAGGGTGCGCTGCTGGGTCAGGCCACCACGGACAGCACCGGCCTCTACAGCCTGTCCTTGCAGGTCGAGTCGCGGCCTGTCCTGCTCGAACTCACCGGGGGCTATTATGTCGAGGAGGCGGGGACTGCTGGTTTCCCTACACAGGTCGCGCTGAGCTCGGGCCAGAAGCTCACGGCACTGGACAATTACACGACCAGCGGGACGCTTAGCATCTCCGTGACCACCTACACCCATCTTGCGGCTGGTCTGGCTGCGTATGAAATCAAAAAGGGTGTCGCGGTTTCGGCCGCAATCAACGACGCGAACAATCGCGTATCGAGTCTGGCGGGAATCAACATTCTCACCACCACACCGAAGGAAATTACCGACGTGGCCAATGCCAGCGCATTTCTTACGCCCGAGTTGCGCTACGGGTTTCTGGCCGGGGCGATCTCGATGTGGACCTATAACAACACGCCGAATCTAACCACAAATCCAACCCCTGGTCGCGTATCGCCCTACACGTCAATCGACTTCGCGCAACTGCTTTACCAGGACATTTCGGCTGACGGACTTCTGGACGGCATCGGCCTTGACAGCGCCGGTAACGTGACGCCGATGTCGTTTGGCACAATACCGCTTGGTGTCAATGTCTATCGGCAGGCAATAGGCGCTGCCATTGTGCAAATGGCGGGCGATCCGAACAACAAAACCGGGCTGACCGGTGCGCAGGTGCTGTCATTTGCAAGCGCTTACATCTCAAACACAGATGCGATGTTCAACGGCGTTCCGCCAACGACCTTTGCGCCGAGTTCGGTCGTGATATTTTCTCCTTCGCCAGATGCATGGGCAAGGAAAACAGTCAACTTGACGTCAACGGCATTCAGTCCATTCGGCCTAAAAACGGTTGAGTTGCTGGTTGATGGAGCCTCGGTTGCCACTTCCCAAACTCTCTCAACTCAGTCATTTCCAGTCGACACGACTGGGCATGCCGATGGCCAACATACTTTCAATGTTCGTGCTACCGATCTTGGCGGTTTTGTAACCACAGCAAGCGTACAGTTAAAAATCGATAACACGCCGCCGACCTCAACCGGGGGCTTTACACCTCTACCGTTTCCCCCTATGACTTATGGCCCCGTTCCCGTTTTTGGCACTGCGTCTGACAATTATTCCGGCGTTTCCTCAGTCACGGCATCGATTTCCCCGTCAGGTACCCTGCCAATAAGCGCTGGCACCAACTGGAGTACAAGTGTACCTCCCACAGATAATTTTTCCGCTATCCAATACCAGATTAACGATGCCGCTGGCAACTGTAGCATCTATAAGTTTGTATTGCCCACCTCCTCCTCCCCGCTCGCGGTGTGGACGCTTGTGAATACATGCTCATAACTGGCCTGCGCCTGGCGTCTGTTGCCCTTTTGGCAATGGCCCTCGCCGGTTGTGGCGGCGGTGGAAATGGGAGCGGCGGGAGCGGTACGTCTGCGCCTCCTCCGCCAGCGCCACAGACAACCGTAAGCGGCGTTGTATTTGCCAGCGACGTTTTCACCAGCGGTGTTGTCAAAGCCTACGACTTTACGAGCGGAACGCAGGGTGGGTTGCTGGCCAGTGCGACTATTGGCATCACAGGCACGTATCAGCTCACTGTTCCCGCTTCGTCCGGTGCGATCCTGATCGAGGCGGACAGCGGCTGCTATACCGAAAGAGCCATACCTTGGGCCACTTCAACTGGCGAATACCCTTCGGTACAAAACGAAGTCACGGCCAGCATCTGTCCGTCTTCGTCTTCGCCTTCGCTGAGCGCAGCTGTGCCGGTGCCCGCCGGTGCAGTTTCCCTGGTCGTTGCCGTCACGCCGTACACCCATGCGACGGTCGGCCTGGCCGAGTACGAGATACGCAACGGCAACACCACCATCAATGCGCTGATCGACGCGAACTCCCGTCTTTCAACGTGGGTAGGGACAAATATCCAAGCCACACTGCCCACTACACCCACGCTTACCTCTACGTTGAGCGATTCCACGCTCTACGGCAGCCTGCTCAGCGGCATTCCGTCGTGGCTGAGGGATGTCGCTACAACCTCTCCGGCTGTGTTCGGCACCGGCACGTTGACCACCATCGCTTTTGCCGATGCGATGAAAAGCGATCTTGCCCAGGACGGGGTGTTCAACGGCGTGGGCCGCGATGCAAACGGCAACGCAGTTCCCCTTGTCATTGGTAACTCAACTCTTTCAACTACCATCTACCGCCATGAAATGGCCTATTGGGCCGTGATTCGCGTGCGTGCAGAAACCGAGGGCGCAGTTAGCCCGACATCTGCCGAGCAAACGGCTATCGTGGGGTTTTTGCCATCATTTGTCGCTTACAACGATGCGGTCAACTCGCTGGTGGATGCGTCTGCGGTCGTGGCACTCGATGAGGGCGGCCCCGTCGTGACTGTCACCTATCCGTCGGCAGGAGCCACCTTGAGCGGCAACGGCGGCCTGGCCGGGTTTGTACATGATGTTGTTGGTATTGCACAAGGCAACACAGTAATGCTGATCGACGGCGTTTATTACACGTGGTTCGTTAATCAGTACATGCCCAACCATTTCATCAATACCACCATATTTCCGAATGGGTCTCACGTTCTCACGATCAAATCAACCAACAATCTTGGCCACGTCGGCACGGCCAGCATCACTGTCAATTTTTTTAACTAACGAAAGGAAATCTTTCGATGCGTTTTCTTATTGCTCTTATATTGTATTGCCGTGGCTGACCTTCTTCACGATCGGCAAGCCCATTGCCGGAATCATTTGCCTGGTTCTGCAAATAACATTGATTGGCTGGCTTCCTGCGACGCTTTGGGCCGTGTATTCACTGAGCCAGTACAAGACCGACAAGAAGATCGAAAAGGCGTTGGGCCAGCATCGTCGTCGACCCAGCTCGCCGAGCGGCTACGTCCGGGCGCGTGGCGGTCGTTTTTGCCGTGTGATGGTTTGGCCCCTCTGTGTCCTATGTCTGGTTAAGCTAACCCGATTAGCACGATCAATCCAAGGATTTTGTTTAAATGCACCCAGCGTATAGTAAAACAGGGGAGAGGATAGGGCGATGATACTCAAGAGCCGTTTGGCCGCCACCGAGCAAAAACTCAAGAAAATAAAAGAGGCCAGGAAAGCATCCGCCAAAGCGCGCCGTAGTGTTTACAAGCAGAGCAAGGCAGACAAAGAGAGAAAGGTTATCCTGGTGGGGGATGCCGTGATGCGGCGGCTTGAGTGTGGCGATTGGGATGAGGCCGATTTTCGGAAAATGATGGATGAGGCGCTGTCCCGCCCGGTGGATCGCGCACTATTCGACCTGGATTAACCCGGCCTGCACACTTCCCGCTTGCCAGCCAGCCCAATATCCATAACAATCCGCGTCAGCTTTTAAACCACAACCACAGGGGGATAACAATATGAACCGCAAAGAACTGATCGACGCATTGGCAACACAGACCGGCAGCACTAAGACGGATGCCGACCGCAACATCACAGCACTGATTGACATCATCACCGCGACCCTGAAAAAAGGCGACCCTGTTGCACTGGTGGGCTTCGGCACCTTTGAAGTACGCAAGCGCGCAGCGCGCACCGGCCGCAACCCGCAGACCGGCGCGGAATTGAAAATCAAGGCAGCCAAGATTCCGGCATTCAAGGCCGGCGCTACGCTGAAGACTGCTGTGAACGGTGCCAAGAAGTAATCGCCGTGCCGTTGGAGCAGGGTAGGGAGTGCCGGTGATGCCTTCGGGTTGGCGCCGATCAAATATTGAGATTCTTGTGTTGAGATTCTTGTTGAAAATGCCAGTGCCATGGCGTAGCATCAGCAATGCGGCAGTTACGGACTATCTGTCGCAATGATGTAGATGGATGTAGATGCACTCCTCTAGTAGCTACTGGCGCACATTTTTCATAGGATGTGCGTTTTTTTCGCCCGCAACAATCTGCTAATGTTAAAGCGACAGAACCAGAGTAGGCGCTGGTTTTACTTGCGCATATCCAGTCTGGTCTATAGACTAGACTATATTATTTATTCAGTGATGGGAGTAAATGTGCGTGAATATGGCGTGTATGAAGCAAAGACAAAATTACCTGACCTGATCAAGCAGGTTCAACAAGGCGAGCTCATCACGATTACCAATCGTGGCAAGCCTGTCGTTGATTTGATACCGAGCGCTAGTCTGGTTACGCAGCAGGCCAAGGAGGCTATCCAGGCAATCAAGGCCATGCGCACCGGCACGATCGACCAAAGAAGTTTTACCGAGATGCGCTTGAGTGGTCGTCGCTGATGGGTAGTGCTTTCGTGCTGGATGCCTCTGTGACCATTCGCTGGGCACTCAAGGATGGATCCGCAACCGACCGCGCTTATGCCGACAAGGTACTGGATTCGTTCGCGTCCACTTCCGCCTGGGTTCCAGCATTGTGGTACACCGAAACGATTCATGTGCTGCGCTGCGCCGAGGATACTGGTAAATTTGGTGAGTCGGCGCTGGTGGAATTCATATATCGTTTGTCGCAACTCCCTATCAACCTGGATCGAGCTGCACCTTCCGGGATTCAGCTTGCCGTGGCGGCGATGTCGCGAGAGTTCAATCTCTCAGGGTATGACGCTCAATATCTAGAACTGGCCAAAAGGCGCGGCTTGCCATTAGCGACTTTGGACAAATATTTACGTAAAGCTGCGCAAAAAGCTGGCGTGCCGGTTTATCTATTTAATTGATGGGTTGTCTCAGCGTTTGGGAATCAAAGCACGCTGGGGGTGTAAGCCGGAACCGCCGAAAATTCCGTCAAGCTAACCAATCGGCTTAAAGGGTAGTAGGGGTCGTCTCAGAAAACGGAAAAAATCGTACGCTAATATTCCCTACCTGACAGCAGCAAGTCG
>Ga0307375_10003944_pt1 | contig 14354 bp, 11 predicted proteins | sample TR1MG_FD_202531 | JGI IMG/M metagenome (GOLD analysis project Ga0307375, IMG submission 202531) | Soil microbial communities from Risofladan, Vaasa, Finland - TR-1 | ecosystem: Environmental > Terrestrial > Soil > Coastal area > Acid sulfate soil | place: Finland: Risofladan, Vaasa | collected...
CGACCATGGCGAAGAAACCGATCAGCACCGTCGCGATGCCGAGCGGGATCAGCCGGCCCGCGGTGGTGGGCACCAGGGCCACCACCGAGCGCGTGGCGCCGTAGGCGAGCAGGGTGAGCGCCGCGGCGCCGAGCAGGGACGTGGGTACGTTCACCAGCGGCGAGGCCTCGCGACTCGAGGGATCACGCGCCAGCACGTGGGCGAGCAGCGCGGGGATGGCCACGCCCTTGGCGAGGATCACGAGGAGCCCGACCGACACGAGGACGCCGTCGTGGTGGTGCAGACCCAGCACGAGGGCCACCAGTCCGAGCGCGACGCCCTGGGTCGCGAGCGCCTTGACGATCGCCGCCAGCGAGCGGCGCCACAGTGTGAACAGGGCACTCACGATGACCAGCACCGCCGCCAGCTCCAACAGGGCCTCGTAGGTCTGCGCGTTCACCGGATCACCACCGCGGTCACCGCCGCGAGCACGGCGAGCAGGAAGCTCCCGGCCAGCAGTTCGGGCAGACGAAAGAGACGCAACTTCGCGCTGAAGACCTCGAAGACTGCGACGCCCGCGCCGACGAGCGCCACCTTGGCGGCAAGGGCGACCAGTCCGAGGGCGAGCCAACCCGGGCCCGTGCCCGTCGCAATCCCCCACGGCAGGCTGAGGTTGACGAAGAGTCCCAACAGCACCGCGAGGCGCATCGACTCGCCCAGGCTCACGAGCGCGAGGTCCGGCCCCGCGTACTCGAGCACCATTGCCTCGTGGATCATCGTGAGCTCCAGGTGGGTCGCCGGGTTGTCGACCGGCAGGCGCCCGCTCTCGGCGAGGATCACGATGAGCAGCGACAGGAGCGCCAGGATGTGCGGGGGCGAGGCGATGAGACTGGGCTGGGTGAGACCCCCGTGCACCAGGGCGGGCAGGTTGGAGGTGCGCGCGGGGATCGACAGCGCGAGGATCGCCACGAGCAGCGCCGGTTCGGCCAGGGCGCCGACGGTCATCGCGCGACTCGAGCCCATGCCGCCAAAGGCGGTGCCCGTGTCGAGGGCGCCGAGAGCGAGAAACACCGATCCCACCAGCAGCACCAGCACGACGGCGAAGAAGTCCGCGCTGTAGGCGAAGGGCGGATGCGTGCTGACCAGCGGCGCCAGCACGCCGACCACGAGGGTGGTCGCCACCAGCACCACCGGCGCCGCGGCGAAGACCCAGCTGGACTCGTCGGGCCGCACGCGTTGCTTGGTGAGGAGTTTGCGCAGATCGGCCAGGGGCTGGGTGATCCTCGCGCCCTCGCGGCCCTCGAGTCGGGCGCGCACCTTGCGCATCAGGCCCACCAGCACCGGGCCGCCGAGGACGAGCCCTACCAGTTGGACCAGCGCGACGCTCACGTCGGCGAGCGCGTTCACGCGACCACCACCAACACCACGACGAGCGCGACCAGCCCGTAGGCGAGGTAGCGGTGCACGCTGCCGTTTTGGAGCACGCGGGCGCGTTCGCCCCACCAGGCGAGGCCGCGTTGGAGCGGTCGGTAGAGGGCCCGTTCGACGAGATCGACGTTGGCACTGCGCAGGCGAATCCGCTCGATGTAGTAGCGCGACTCGGCGGCGTGATCCACGTCGAGGTCGCGCTCGGGACGCACTACGTCGTCAAAGACGCGTTGGAGCGGCTCGGCGAACGACGTCGCGGTGTACTGCATCCTCGCGGTCTGCACTTCGCGGCCCGAACCCCAGGGTTCACTCGATCGAAGCGCGGGCCACGTTCCAGCGCGGCGCACTCGGCGCGCCAGCATCAGCGCGAGCACGCCGACGACGAGACCCGCGCCCACCAGCGCGGGGGCGAGCTCACCGCGAAAGGGCCCCAGGTGCAGCCCCGACCAGGCCCCGCTCGAGAGCGACGGCGCGCCGAGGCCACTCGTGGCTCGAGCCACCGCCCGCAACTCAAGCAGCGGGGCCACGCCGAGCACCACGCAGGCACCGGCCGCCAGACCCGACCCCCAGCGCATCGACGCGGGAACCTCGTGGGCTTGAGCCGCCTCGTTCGAGCGCGCCCGACCTAGCAAGCCGATCCCGGTTGCCTTGACGAAGGCCACCACGGTAAGCCCGCCGGTGAGGGCCAGGGTGGCGACCCCGAGGGCCACCACGACCACGACCTGGGTGGTGGGTGAGGGGACGGCGTGCAGGAGACTCTGAAACAGCATCCATTCACTCACGAACCCGTTGAACGGGGGCAGGGCGGCGACCGAGAGCGCCCCGACGAGAAAGACCGGACCGGTCACCGGCATGGTGCGCATCAACCCGCCGAGCCGGTCGAGGTCGCGGGTGCCGGTGGCGACCTGGATCGAGCCGCTGGCGAGAAAGAGCGTGGACTTGAAGGCGGCGTGATTGAGCAGCAGCACGAGGGCGCTCGCCATGGCGAGCGCCCCGACGCGGGGCTGGCCACTCGCGTTGAAGAGTCCCGACGCGCCCACCGCAACCAGCACGAGGCCCATGTTGTCCGAGGTGGAGTAGGCGAGCAGGCGCTTGAGGTCGGTGCTGGTGGCGGCGTAGAGCGCACCGTAGAGGGCCGAGACAATACCCAGCGCGCTGACGACGATCCACCACCACGAGGGCCCCCCACCGAGCAGGATCCGGCCGGTGAGGACGACGCCGTAGATTCCGAGATTGACCATGGCCCCCGACATCAGCGCCGACGCGGGACCGGGGGCCTCGGCGTGCGCCTTGGGCAGCCACACGTGCAGCGGCACCGCGCCGGCCTTGGACGCGAAGCCAAACACGAAGAGAAGAAAGGCGACGCTGCGCGTCGTGCTCGAGAGATGCGCGTGCGCGAGCGAGGTGAAGTCCTGGCCGGGAGCGTGCGCGGCCACCAGCACGAAGCCGAGCAGGATCGCCCCCGCGCCGAGGTGGGTCATCACGGCGTACCACTGCGCCGCGCTGCGCGCGGCCTCGCGGCGCGCGTGGTCGTTGGCGACCAGCACCAGTGACGAGAGCGCCATGAGCTCCCAGAGCACCAGGAACGTGGTGACGCTCGCGGCCATCGGCACCGCCATCATGGTGGCGACGAAGAGCGCCAGTGCGCTGGCGCCGCTGCGAGAAGAGAGACCGTGGTACGCGTAGCCCAGCCAGTAGAGCGTGGCGGCGAGCGCGACGAGCGCGCTCGCGACCACGAACAGCGCACCGAAGCTCGTGAGGCGCAGGCTCACCCCCGTCAGGGGCAACACCTGCGTACTCGACCAGCTGACGGCGACGCCGCTCGCGAGCACTCGTACCCCGAGCGTCAACGCCGCGAGGCACGCAACCCCTACCAGTGTCGCGACGCCCGCGGTGCGCAGCCTCGCGGGGAGGATCCACGCGGCAATGCTGGCCGCGACGCCGGCCAGCGCGAAGGTGAGCAGCATGGTCACTGACCGGTGAGCGTGCGCAGGGCGTCGACGATCGCTTCGGGTCGTGGTGGACAGCCCGCGATGTGCACGTCCACGCGCACGACGTCATCCAGCGAGCCTTCGACGCCGTAGCCACCACGAAAGTGACCGCAGTCGCGGGTGCAGTCGCCCAGTCCGATCACCAGGCGCGGCTCGGGCATGGCCTCGAGGGTCTTGGCGAGCGGACCGGCCATGTTCTTGGTCACCGGTCCGGTCACGAGCAGGGCGTCGGCGTGGCGCGGCGAGGCCACCACGCGCACGCCGAAGCGTTCGGCGTCATAGACGGGTGAGAAGATCGAGTGGATCTCGAGCTCGCAGCCGTTGCACGAGCCCGCGTCGACGTGGCGAAGCTGCAGCGATCCGTGCAGTGCGGGCACACCCGTGACTGCGCTCGCGAGTGCGTCACGGGGTTCGGCGTCACGACGGGGGTGGGTGAGTGCCGCCAGCATGGAACGTAGTGTCATTACCTCTGATGTTCTCTTCGCGCGCTGGCGTCACCGGAAACGCCCGTGGCAGTTTCAACGTACCAGCAATTGCCTACCAACTCGAGTGGTGAAGTGGAATGGTCCCTGCTGTGCGTTCCTGCTCGACGGTCGTAGGGTTCGAGAGTGAGGACGCGTCCGTACCGCTTCGCGCTCTATAGCCAACTCAGCCTGCTCGTGTTCCTCGGCGTGTGCGTGGTGTTGCACCCGGGACTCGTGCTCAAGTGGAACGAGGCCGGACTCAGCAACTACGGCATCCACATCACGACGGCCATCCCCTACACGCTCGCCTTCGCGTTGAGCAGCGCGTTCGCCGTCCAGGCCGTGCGCGTCACGGTTGCGCGCAACCGGGCAACCAGGGTGCTGCGCGTCGTGTTGTATGCCTACGCACTCTTGTGCCTCTTTGTATTGGCGAGCACCTACGGTTACTCGCGCACGCCCCCGTTGCACCACGTCCACGTGGTCGCGGGCATCACCTTGATGCTGTTCGAGCCCGTGGCGTCGCTGTGGTGCTACCTCCAGGTACGCACCACGCGCCACGCCGCGTGGTGGCTCGGTGTCGAAGCCGCGGGGTTCGCCCTGGCGGTCATCGACTACGAGGTCGTGCTGCACGTGCTCTTTCTCGCCCAGTTGTTCACCGGTGTGGGCTTCGGGGTGCTGATGGTGCGCACCGTGGGTCGCCTCAGCTCGAGCTAATCCAGCTCCAGTGCCTCGGCGAGAGTGTCGTAGCCCGGGGCGCTGTGCGGCCAGGCGAAGGCCGACTCCAGTGCCTCGGCGAGATCGAGCAGTTGGTAGTCGTGGTAGTGCGGTGCGGTGACCTGCAGCCCGAAGGGCAGGCCGCTCGACATGGTCCCAAAGGGCACCGAGAGTGCCGGGTTGCCGGTGACGTTCTGCATCGCGGTGGAATAGACCGCGGGCGGAAGAGCGTGCACCGTGGCGTCGAGGTCCAGTCGACCGTCAGCGAGCCACCCCTCGCTCGCGACCGTGGGCGTCAACAAGAGGCCGTCCTCACCGAGCAGTTCGTCCAGGGTGCGCACGTAGAGGTACCGGCGCCGGCGCGCTGCGAGGTACTCGTCGACGCCCACCTCGAGCCCGGCCGAGAGGTACTCCTGGGTGGCCACGTGGAACTGGTCCATGTGCGCGCGCACCCACTCGCGCCCGAGCGCCGCGACGTGCTCGGCACTGGTGACGGTGAACCAGTCGAGGTCGGGTTCCCCGTCGGGAAAGAACCCGTCGGGCTCGCACCAGAGCACCGGTTGGCCCAGCAGACCGGCGACGGCGTCGACGGCCTCGCGCAGGGCCCACGCGACGCCCTCGGGCAGCGGGCCCAGCGGCGAGGTGCGCTCGGCCGCGAACAGGCGCACCGGTCCCTCCAGGCGTGCCATCGTCGAGGTCAGGGAACGTGGTGGCGCACTCGGGTCGCCGGCGACCGGGCCTACCATGACGTCATAGAGCAGTCGCAGGTCGTCGCTGGCACTCGCGAAGGGCCCGTCGGTCGAGTAGTCGATCCAGTCCGGTGCGGGCCAGCGTCCGATCATGCCGTTGGTGGGCTTTAGCCCCACCAGGCCGCAGAGCGAGGCGGGGATGCGCACTGAGCCGCCCCCGTCGGTCGCGGTGCCGATCAGCACCAGACCGGCGGCGAGGGCGGCGGCCGAGCCCCCGCTCGAGCCCCCGGTAGAGAGCTCGGGGTTCCACGGATTGCGTGTGATCCCGGTGAGCCGGTTCGCGGTGAAACCCTCGATGGCGAACTCGGACAGGGTGGCCTTGGCCACGACGACGGCCCCCGCGTCGAGCAGTCGCTGGGGCACCACCGCGTTGGTGCGCGCGCCCGGCGCGTCGGCCAGTGCGAGCGAGCCCTTGCGCGTGGGGTGTCCGGCCCAGTCCTCGAGGTCCTTCACCAGTGTCGGTGCGCCCGCCAGGGCGCCCGGGACGATCTCACCGCGGTCGATGCGTCGCGCGCGTTCGATCGCTTCGTCGAAGGCGCGCTCGGTCGACACGTTGAGCAGCGGGTCCGCGTTCACGAGGCGCTCGATCGAGGTGGCGACGACGTCGCTGGCGCTGCGCTCGCCGCCGCGCACGGCGTCGGTGACTCGGGTAAGGGGACCAGTGGTCATGACGGCTCCTTGGTTAGATGATGGCGGGCGCGTCGTGGTCGGCAACGATTTCCTCGCCGGCCTCGACCCAGCCGAGCATGCCGCCCTCGAGGTTCACGACGTCGAAGCCGTGATCGCTCAGATACTGGGTGGCGACTCGCGAGCGCCCACCCGAACGGCAGACGCAGACGATCGTGGCGTCGCGCGGGAGCTGGTCGAGGGACTCGGGCACCTCGGCGAGCGCCACGTGGTGCGCGTCCTCGAAGCGCCCGCGGGCCCATTCGTGGGCCTCGCGTACGTCCAGGACGAACGCGCCGGCCTCGAGAAGCTGGAGTGCCTCGGCTAGTGAAATTGTTCGCACGGATGTCATGGTCGCTCCCGGCGCGGTTGGTCGATTCCACGCAATCTAGCCGTAGGCTGAAATGATGACGATTGAACAGCTGAGCCCGATGATGACCACCGATGAACTGGTGGCGCGCCTCGACGACGATCCCGCACTCTTTCTGCTCGACGTGCGCGAGCCCGACGAGGTGGCGGACTGGCGAATTGCCGGCACGCACAACATCCCGCTCGGCTCGCTGGTGGCGCGCCTCGCCGAGGTGCCCAGCGACAAGGAGATCGTGACGGTGTGCGCCAGGGGTGGTCGCGCCTTCGAGGCGACCGGCGTGCTCGCGACCCACGGCATTCACAGTCGGGTCCTCGAGGGCGGCATGACCGCCTGGGCCTCGACCTACGACGTCGTCGAAGGCGAGTTCGCCGGCGCCACCGTGGTCCAGATCCGCCGACGTGGCAAGGGGTGTCTCTCCTACGTGGTGGGCAGCGCCACCAACGCGGTCGTGATCGATCCCTCGCGCGAGATCTCCCAGTATCTGGACGTGGCCGCGCGCCACGGCTGGACGATCACCCACGTGCTCGACACCCACCTGCACGCCGACCACCTCAGTGGCGCGCGCGAGCTCGTGGCCGCCACCGGAGCCGCGCTGTGGCTGAACCCGAATGACGCCTTCGACTTCGACTTCGAGCCCCTCTACGACGGACGGGCGATCGAACTGGCCGCCGGGGTGCACCTGTCGGTGTCCTCGGTTGAGGTGCCCGGCCACACCGAGGGTTCGACCATGTACCAGTTGGGCGACGCGGCGCTCTTTACCGGTGACACCTTATTTCTAGAGAGCGTGGGTCGACCGGACCTGGCCGACCAGGCCGAGCCCTTCGCCCACCACCTCTACAAGAGCCTGCACGAACGCGTGCTACCCCACGACGACGCGACCATGGTCTTTCCCGCCCACTACGGGCCGGGGGTCGAGGTTCGCCACCACGAGTTCGTGGCGCGGCCACTGGGTGAACTTCGCCACTCGCTGCCCGCGCTGGAACTGGCTGAACCAGAGTTCGTTGCCTGGGCCATCGCCAACGTGAAGGACCGGCCGCCGAACTATCAGCGCATCGTGCTCGTGAACATGGGTCGCGACCAGCTCAGCGACGAGGCGGTCGACCTCGAGGTCGGGCCCAATCGTTGCGCGATTGCGTAGCGAGTCTTCTATCCAGTTCTCCGCGTGCGCGAAAGACTGAAGTTGGCTTCTCGATCCTGGAACCTGCGTCTGGGTCGCAGCGTGGGCACTACGCAGAGGAGTGATACGCAGCCTTCAAACACGACATTCACGCGTGGCGCAGGAGATGGGACGTGGTCGTGGGGCTCCGAAGAGTTCCAACTGGCATCCCTTGCTCTATTGTCCCTTGACGGGAGCCACTGACGTGATGTGTAGGTACTGGTCTGGCCCGTGGCGAGAGGATGTCCCAGCTGGTGAAGGCGTGGTGCGGAAGGAAGAAGCCTTGCTCTCTTTCTCCTCTGCAAAATTCACCATTTAGTCAAGGGCGGGCGCGCCCTGCGGTTCCCTTAGTCGCAGGCCAGTGCTAGGTACGATCCCTCGTGAGCAAGAACCTATCCGTAAATCATCGGGGATGGTGTTGGTCATCTCTTCATGAGTCTGGGGGAGGCTCGAAGAGGAAGATTTGAGGTCACCACCACTTTTACGGTTTAGTGACGATTGAAATTCGATTACGTAATGCAACAAATGAACTCACAACGCATGATTAAAAACATCTCTTCATCAGGTATTTCTTAGCGTACGGCGAATCTCCATTACGGACGAGGGTCATTGCAGTTGGTGGTGGGCAATCTCGCGTGGGTCCCAGTTTCTTCTCTATACTCATTGGAGAGATCGTTCCGTCACGGGACGAATGTCTCGTGTAGTGCTGTATGCAGTTGTAGTAGTGGTTCAGTGAATGCTGGGCTAGTAATCGGGGTGATATGGAAATACACGCCGCAACACAGAAAGGATTCTTAATGAATACTCTGCGACGGATTACCCGCCATGCGGCGAAGGCATCGTTTGCCGGGATCGTAATGGCGGCGGCCGCGCTACCACTGATCGGGATATCGGCAGCGGGGGCAGCTACTTACAGCGTGCCTTCGGTGAGTTACCTGACTGCCAACGGAACAGGTGGGGCCAGTGTGCCGGCACAGTTCGGTGCGGGATTCAGTGGACCGGGCACTGTGGTACTGAGCTCGGCTGATGATTCGACCTTGTCTGGTGCGACGCTGGCCTCGTTCTCTGTAACGCCGGCTGGCTCAACGACTGCCTCCTCGGCGGTTAGTCTCAGTAGCGGGTCGATTGTTACTAGCACGGGTAACGCCTCAACCATTACCACGACCGTTACGGCCTCGGCCACCGCGGCAACGGACTACTACAACCTTGTGGTCACAGACGCCAGTGGTTCCATCACGATCTACAACGCGTTCTATGTCGCGACGGCACCGACGATTACGTCGATTACGCCGACGACAGTGACGGTAGGTCAGAACGGTTTGGCTGCGACGTTGACGGGTACGGGCTTTCAGAGTGGTGCCACTGTCACGCTTAAGAGCAGCACCGGCGCGACCTTGCCGAGCACCTGGTCGTACGCGAGTTCGACCACCTTCTCCGGCACTATCAACGTCGGATCTTCTGCGAGTGGCACGTACTACGTCACTGTGACGAACCCCGACGGCGGTTCGGCTACCTCGACGACGGTGGGAGTGACCGTTTCCGGTCCGACCATTTCGTCGTTTAGCCCTTCAGTGATTGCGTTCAACTCCGCTACGGGTGCGAACAACACCACGACGGTGACTGTGAACGGCACCGGCTTCCAGGCCGGCGGCTACATCACGGTCTCTGAAACGGGTGCGTCCACGACCAACGCCACCGCTGGTGCGACGACTTTCGTCAGCGCTACTCAGTTGACCTTCCCACTATCAGTGTCGGACGGACTGACCGGTCAGGTGACCATCACGGAGCACAATCCTGATGGTGGCTATGCCGTTTCGTCGGGCACCATTGGTATCAACGAGAACTCAGCCTCAGTGACTCCGACCGTGACTTCTGTCACCCCGGCACTGACGTTGGCCGTTGGTGGTAGTGCTCAGTTGACCATCACCGGTACGGGCTTTGGCCTCCCAGGTGAGACGGACACGATTACGTTCCTCTCGAACTCTGGCTTGGCGGACAATAGTGTGGTGTGCAACAACGCAGCTGCTACCCAGGTGCTGTCCGACACGACCATTTCATGCCTCGTGAAGGTCAACAGCGGTGCCATCTCTGGTGCGCACAGCGTGACGGTCAAGACATCGGCTGGAAACTCATCTGCCGCCTTCGCCAACGCGTTGACGGTTGCTGGTCCGACGATCACGGCAGTTTCACCTGCGACGGTCCCGGTGAACTACACGGGTACGTACACGCTGACCGGTACGGGCTTCCCGACTACGGCGACGAATGTGCCCGCGACAAGTTACACCACTTCGGGGTCTCAGGCATCGGCCGCCGTGCTCGTGAACGCTTCGGCGCCTAGTACCGGCAACTACGTCGGTGACACGATTACCCCAGCTTCGGGCATTCCCTCCAGCACGACCGTGTCGTCAGAGTCAAATACCGCGTTGACGCTGAGCAAAGCCACAACGGCATGGCTGTCGAATGCGAACATGACCCTCGGCCAGACTGCTACCGGTGGTACGGCGACTGCGTCGACGACGGTTAGTTACGGGACTCTGCCCCAGGGCATTGCAGCGGGAATGGGTGTTGTTGACACCACCACTGGTTGGTCTGACACTGGTGTGACGGTTACTGCAGTGGACGCCACTGCAAAGACCATCACGTTGTCAAAGGCGGAAACAGTTGTTAGTACGGACACGCTGACCTTCAGTGCGACCGTGGTTGGCACGCAGACGCCGTCGGCTGTAATTACCGTAGGTTCCACCGCGAATCTTGCGGCAGGCCAGATCGTGACAGCGAGTGGCAACTCCGTAGGCACCGTCGCCTCGGTGGACACCACGAATGGCACGGTTACGCTCACTGGTGCAACGTCGGCACCTGTTGCCGCGGGGACGTCACTAACGTTCTCGTTCAACCCGAGTACGACGTACGACGCGACCATTACGAGTTACGACGCGGCGGGTAACCCCAACGGCGGTCCGACGAGCACAACCGCGACTGTGACCAGTGCGACCTCCATGACCGTCCAGGGCCTTGCGCTCACGGGCGTCGCTGGTGGAATGTACGTCATCACGGTTGCCTTCAGTACGGGCACGGTCAACGTGTCGGTACCTGAAGTGGTCGCACCGATTATCTCCGGAATTGCGTACGCATCGAGTTCGATCACTAGCGTGGGACAGGGAGCAACTGGACAGACGGTGTACATCCAGGGTTCAGGCTTCCTTCCTGGTGTCACGGTCTCGTTCCCGAGCACCAGTGGCTTGTCGGCGACGGTGACGTCGGTGACGCCAAACGTCATCACGTTGTCGGTCTCCGCCACTTCGTCGGCAAGTTCGGCACCGGTGACGGTGACGAACACGACGGGCGGATCGGTTACGTCGAGCACGAACGTGATTGTGTCGGCTGCACCTACTATCACGAGCGCGGTTCCCGCGTCAGTGGTTGCGGGTGCGACGGCTACGACAATCACTCTGATCGGTACCGGTTTCGTGAGTGGCGCGACGGTGACGTCGAGCTCCTCGCTGCTGACCATTACCGCTGTGACGTTCGTGAGTAGCACCAAGGTGACGTTCTCGGCCTCGGGTCCGGCTATCAATGGAACGGTGAACGTGGGCTTGACGCTGACGTTGACCAACCCCAACGGTGGCACGGCGACGGTCGGTTTCTCGATTAACCCGCAGCCCACGGTGACCGGTGTGTACTACGTGCCGACGTTCAGCACGAATTACGAGCTCTCGGTGACCGGTACGGGCTTCTCGCCCACGGGCATGACGGTGACGAGCAGCAACACGGACTACTCGGTCTACTTGGCTGCTGTTAACGGCACCGGAACTGCGGCGACGCTGCTGGTGACCACGACGTCGAGCGCTACGGCGGGCACGAGCAGTAACGTGACCTTCACCAACCCTGACGGCTCGTCAGTGACGTTCAAGTTGAACGGCGGCCCGGTTCCGACGCCGACACCCACGAAGACCTTGACGCTCAAGCGCGTGGTCGGCGTTGCGGTGGCTGGTCGGACCAGGATTCTGCGGATCTACGGTACCGGCTTCTACGGCCGCCCGACGGTGCGCAGCAACCAGGGTGGCACTCGTGCGCTCGTGATCCACGACAACGGAAAGATGTTGACGGTTCGTGTAACGGTGCGCGCCGGATCTCGCGCGGGTATGCACGTCTTCACGGTTATCTTGAAGAATGGCCAGCGGAACCACATTAACTACCGCCAGAGGTAACACTGCTTCATAGGTTGTAAAGCACGAGGCCCCCTCGAAAGAGGGGGCCTCGTGCTTTACGCTGTTAGGGGACTTCCGGTGTACCCCGCGAGATGCCGTCAGTCGCGAAGACTCCAGGTGGTACCGGTGCTTGTGTCCTGGACCTCAATGCCGGCACTGGTCAGGACTTCGCGAAGTTTGTCGGCGATGGCGTAGTGGCCCTCTTTCTTCGCGCCGCGGCGTGCGGCGAGCACGCCTTCGACGAGTGGAGCCGCTTCCACGTGACTGTCGCTACCGGTGAGGGCAAGTTGGACGAGCCGAGCGAGGGCCTCGGTTGCAGTCGGACCACCTTCGAGCACGAGGGCGCCGAGCTCCAGGGCCCCGGATGAGGTGCTCGTGGGCGCGGCTGGTGAAAGTGATGCTGGGGGTGGCGTAGAACCCCGTAGTTGTTCAAGGGGGATGGTGGTGCCGTTGGCGAGCACGGTCACCGTGCCCTGGTGGCGCCAGTAGCCATTTGCTCTCCCGCGTACGCTGACGCTGTCACTGTCGAGATCGAATATCAAAGCCGTGTGCTCATCGATGCCCAGCGTGGCCACGTCGGCGGGAAGACGTTCTTCAAGAAGCTGCAACCTGCGTTCGCCAAGGTAGCAGTAGCGCGTGTCGTAGTTTCCGCCCTCGTTGTTGTCGAAGTGGGGGATGGTCACGCAGTTGAGGCCAATCGTGCTCATGAAATTCAGACCCTCGAGCCAAAAGAGGGGCGAACCGACCTTGTAGATCTCGTAAATCGGTGCCGTGAAGGCTCCGAGGGTGACCACAGCCGCCGACGAGAAGCACACGATTCCACGGTCGGCGAGCACCTGGCGCAGGTCGTCCACCAGATTAAGGGGCTTCCACTGTGCGAGGGCGTAGCTGGGGCTGCCCGGACCGGCGAAGACGTAGTTGGCTTCGCGAACCTGTTGCTTGACGATCACTCGCTCGAGTTCGTTGGACCTCTCATAGGAGGTGAAGTGTACGGGGAGGAGGGGTGTCCGAAGGGAGGTCGTGAAGTAGTCCACTAGTTTCGCGGTCATCTGGGGAACGTTCTCCTGGAACCCGTAGGCGGTGTCCAGATTGATCGCGCGCACCTCGTCGAGTTGGTGAAGGAGATCCCGGTGGACCTTGGTCATGCCCGGGGCGGTCTCGCCCGAGCCGAGTAGTACAAGTGTGCCCTGGGCCATGAGTGCAGCGTACTGGGGGAGCGCCGCTTTTGGGTCCCAGTTCGCTAGGTTGGAGCCATGAGTGGCGTGTTCTTCGAGGTCCGCAGCCGTACCCGTGGAAGTCTTTCTACGCCGATGTCGTTGTGGGCGATTGCTATGGCGGTCGTGCTGTTTCTCGCGGAGGCGCGAATCGGCTCGACCTCGGGTGCCTACTGGTCGGGGATTGCGGTCACCGCGCTCCTGGGCGTCTATCTCGGATGGCGACGCCGGGTGTCCGCGGTGTTCGTGGCGCCGATCGTGAGTTGGCTCTTCGCCTGGTTCCCTCTGATGGTGGCGGCCATGATCCATGATGGCGTGCTCGGTGGCTTCTTCGTGGGGCTCTTTCTGATCACGATCGGCTGGATTGGTATCGGCCTGATCGAGATGACTTGGATGGGGATGGTGGCGTTGCTCGTGCGAATGCTGCGTGGTCGCGGACGGGGACCCGAGATCGTGATCTACGGGCCCGACGACCGGATTTGACGTAGGTGGCCAGCGCGAGTGGCGAGCGAATACCCGCGGCGTGCGTGTAGCACGCGCTAGCAGCGACACCACGGCGACAGTTTTACAGTCCTGTTACATCTGAATTGTGTAGAACTCGTCGTGAACTCCTGACAGGGAATTCTAAAGGTAATTCTCTTGCTACAGACCGCTATTTCGCAGCAATTTCTGCCGTGTGGCGTCCCTGAACCAGTTGACCTGCTTTGACTTGGCCCGTCATCTCCGTTACGGTCGAGTGGAGAGTGTTTCGTGTGACGCAATGGAGAGGTGACGTATGCGGGAAAATGAACTATGGAGGCGTCGTGGAATTCGAGGAATTCTTGGGGTGCTGGCCTCCGGGTCTCTACTGGTTTCGGGACTCGTGCTGGGAGTGGCGTCGTCGGCCTCGGCAACAACCACCGACACGCTCGTGGTCACCAACAGTGCTCAGCTGCAGACGAGCGTGGCGAGTGGCGCGGCGCTGAGCCCCCAGCCCTCTCTGCAGGTGGCCTTGTCGGGTGGTGGCGCGGACACGTCGATTAGCTCTGGAACCGCGACGGCCGCGATCACGTCGGGGACGGGCGGAACCCTCACCGGTGCCACGTCCGCTACCTTCGCCAGTGGCGTCGCATCGTTCAGCGCACTTGCCATCTCCGGCGTGGCCGGTAGGAACTACACGATCACGTTCAGTTACACGATGCCGAGCAGCACCGACGTCATTTCTGCGACGGCGAGTTTCACGGTCACCGTAGGAGCGGCCACGCAGTTGGCGATCACGACCCAACCGGCGTCGGGTGAGATCAGCGGCGTCGCACTTTCTGGCTCTCCTGCCGTTCAAGTGGGTAGTTCCGGGCGCTGACCGCTGAGTGTGAGTCGGGCCAGGGCGATCAGCGCGTTCACGTTGTGGAACCCGAAGGCTCGTCGAGTGATGAGAC
>Ga0307375_10003945_pt1 | contig 14353 bp, 12 predicted proteins | sample TR1MG_FD_202531 | JGI IMG/M metagenome (GOLD analysis project Ga0307375, IMG submission 202531) | Soil microbial communities from Risofladan, Vaasa, Finland - TR-1 | ecosystem: Environmental > Terrestrial > Soil > Coastal area > Acid sulfate soil | place: Finland: Risofladan, Vaasa | collected...
GAGGCCATGGCGCTTTCTGGAATCGAGTTCACGCTGGTGCCTCCGTGCACCGTGCCCAGGTTCAGCGTCGTCCGCGGAGCCTCCGGCAGCAGCGTGTTCGCCAGCGAGGCCAGCGCAACGGCCAGCGCGGCAATCGGATTCGGCGTGCCCGCATCCGTAAAGCTGTGTCCACCCGGTCCCGTAATCGTAATCTGGAATCGCCGGCTCCCCAGAGCCTGGGTCACGGCGCAATCCGCGCCCGCGCCGTCCAGCACAAGGTGCGCGGCCACGCGTCCTGCCAGCTCCCGCTGGGCATAGAAATGCCGCACCCCGCGCAGGTCGCCTTCGCCTTCCTCGCCCACGTTGGCCAGCACGACCAGCGGCGCCGCCAGTTCCACCTTGGCATGCACCAGAGCCTGCACCACGGCCAGCAGCCCCGCTAGGCCCGCTCCGTTGTCGCACGAGCCCGGCGCGGAGAGCAGAAGGCTTCCGTCCACCTCTTCCATCGCGGGCACCACCAGTGTCCCCGCCGGAAACACCGTATCCAGATGCGCGGACACCACCACCACCGGGCCGCTGCTCTCCGGCGGCAGATCCGCCGCGGGCAAAAAGCCCATCACATTGCCAACCGCGTCTGTCTGGATCGCCTCCAGCCCAATCGCCGCAAACCGCGCCGCCATCCACGCCGAGCGTGCGTCCTCGCCGAACGGCGGCGCGGGAATCGCCACCAGTTCCGCCTGCCAGTCCATAATCGTTCGCGGATTGTTGTGCATCCACGCAAAGGCGGCATGCACGGCGCGCCGTGCGGCAATCGCCGTCACCCGCGGAAAAGCCGTGCTGTGCGTAAAAAGAGCCATAACGAATGATTCAAGGGTAGCAGGAGCGGGTCCCGGCAGGGCCAGAGCAGGGAAGCCTCGCCCAGCTCTTCGCCCCCCGGCCGGCACACATTGCCTCAGCTTTCCGTAGCTCCTCCAGCGTGCTCCGCGTACTCCACCGAATGCAGGAACAGTCCCCGAGCCGGCGCCGTCGGACCCGCCGCCGCGCGCGAGCGTGCCGCCAGCATCACTGGAATCTCTTCCACGCGCCGGTAGCCTCGGCCCACATCCAGCATCGTGCCCACCAGGTTCCGGACCATGTGGTGCAGGAACCCATTGCCCCGCACGCGATACACCAGCATCTCTCCCTCTGCCGTGCTCTGCCCATGCCACTCAGAGAGGCTCAGCGCGCGCACCGCCGGCGCAGCAGGCGGATTGGCCCGCTGCGGCAGCTCTGGGTTGGCCGCAGTCCGGGAGGCCAGGTCCGGGTCCGTCGCTGCAAAGCTCAAAAAGTCATGCTCACCCAGGAATTGCCTCGCCGCAGCCTCCAGAGCCTCCCGGTCGTAGGGCCAGTTAGAGGCGTACACGTAACGCGTCAGGAACGGCGGACACAGGGCCCCGCAAAACACACGATACTCATACGTCTTGGCCACCGCGGAGTGCCGCGCGTGAAAGTCCTCTGCCGCAACCCGCGCCTCCAGCACGCGGATCGCCGCCGGCAGCGTCCGATTCAGCGCACGCCGAAGATTTTCTGCCGGAATCCGCGCCCTCAGGGCAAAGCTGGTCACCTGCGCCAGTGCGTGCACGCCCGCATCCGTGCGGCCGGAGCCCTGGGGCAGGGGACTATCTCCCGTCACGCGTCCCAGCGCCGCCTGCAGCTCGCCCTGCACCGTCACCTCGCCCGGCTGCACCTGCCAGCCGTGGAAGTCGGTCCCGTCGTAGGCCAGTGTCAGCTTCCAGGTCTGCAAGCCCTGCGGGGAATCCGGGGCGGTTTGAGTCGAATCTTCCATGGGTATCTTTCTTGATAACAGGGTAATTGAGCCCGCCCGGTCCGCAAGCCTGGTCAAGCAGTGGGATATACTCAGCTTTTCGTCGCATCGCCCGCGGCCATGCTGGCGCGGGAGAAATTGCAGGCCAAGGGAACGAACCCGAAACCGGGCGCGTATCAGTGAAAGGAAGCGCGGTACGGCCCAGGCGGACGCGAAAAACGCCCGGAAGCGTCAAAAACTGCGTCCGGAGGGGTCCTCCAGACGTCTTGAGTAATGGCACCCCACATGCCTCAGCAACTCGTGGAGAGGAAACATGCAATTGTTCGGTATACGTGTGTTTGAGCAGCAGGAGCATACCACACGCCAGCGCAACCGGCGTGCCGGCCAGCGGCTTCGCGCCCTTACGGCGGCCGTGCTCACCATGGCGGCGGGAGTGCCTTCAGGTTTCGCCCAGCAAACGGCGCCCACCGTCACGGACAAGGCGGCCTCCGCGCTGCCTGCGGCGCCGGCCCCCGTGCTAACCCAACCGCCCAACCTGCGCCAGTCCATGCGCAACTACACCAGGCCGGCGGGACGCACCTGGGGCAATCCCATCGGCTGGTATATGCCCACGTCCATCCCCAAAGCCAGCTTTCAGAACTCTGTGCGCCTGGCGGACCTGGTGAAGGATGGAAAAATCTACCTCAGCTTGTCAGACGCGCTGGCCCTAACCCTTGAAAACAACTACGACATCGCCATCGCGCGTTACAACCTCGACATCGCCGACACTGACATTCTTCGCACCAAAACCGGCGCCACAGCCCTCGGCGCACCCGCCGGCTTGGTCACCAACACCCTCGGCGGCGCCTCCGCCACGTTGACTGCGGGCGGCGGTCCCGGCGGCACCAGCGTCGGCTCCGGCGGCGCAGGCTCGGGCGCCGGCGGCCTCTCGCTCACCACCCAGGGCGCTGGACCTATGCCCGAAAGCCTGGAGCCCTCGATCTCAGCAAACGTCCAGTTCGACCGCGCCCGCCAGGTTTCCACCAGCTTCTTCAACGGCGGCACCAGCTCCACCAATAATTACGACTTCACGTATAACCAGGGCTTCGTCACCGGCACCTCCCTGCAGTTCACCTTCAACAACAATTACGCCACCACCTCCAACGCCATCTCGCTCTTTAGCCCGCAGTTGAACTCCAGCTTCAAGGCCACCGTCACCCAGCACCTGTTGCAGGGCGCGGGCATCTGGGTCAACAAGCGCTTCATGTATCAGGCCATCAACGACCGCCGTATCACCAACTCGTCCTTCCGCCAGCAGATTCTCTACACCGTCAATCAGGTGGAGAACATCTACTGGGGTCTGGTCAGCGCCTATGAGGACGTGCAGGCCAAGGACCGCGCGCTCCAGCAGAGTACCCAGCTGCTGGCCGACGACAAGAAGCAGCTGCAGATCGGCACCATGGCGCCCCTCGACGTCGTCAATGCCGAGTCGCAGGTGGCCACCGACCGTCAGGCCCTCATCAGCTCGCAGAATACCCTGAACTACCAGCAGCAGGTCATCAAGCAGGCCGTGGCCCGCAATCTCAATGACCAGGCACTCGAAAGGGCCCCGGTCATTCCTACGGATCGCGTCAGCATTGAGGAACTGCCCGAGGAATCGCAGCCCGTCGAGCAGCTCGTGCTGGAGGCCTTCAAGCAGCGGCCGGAGCTCGAACAGGCCGTGCTCACCCTCAAGAACGACGAAATTACACTCAAAGGCGCGCGCAACGCTCTGCTGCCCAAGTTCGATGTCTACGGCTACCTCGGTGGCTCCGGCGTTGGCGGTGGCATCAACCCCAACTGCAGCACGCAGTTCTATGGCACATTGTGCGACTCCAACAACTCCACCGGCTGGTCCACAGCCGCCAACAACGCCTTCAACAACTCATCTCCTGACAAGGGAGTTGGCTTCAACCTCACCATCCCCCTCGGCAACAAGCTGGCCCAGTCCGTGCAGGCGCGCTCCCTCATGGAGTTCCGCCAGGCAGAACTTCACCTTGAGCAGCTCTACACGGAAATCCGCATGCAGGTGGTCAACGCGCAGTACGCACTCACCAATGAGCGTGCGTTGGTCAATGCCGATATCGCCGCCGAGCACTACGCCCGGCAGAGCTATGACGATGAGGTCAAGAAGCTCCACCTCGGCGCTTCCACCACCGCCAACGTCCTCCAGCAGGAGCGTGCCCTGGCCATCGCGGAGAACAATCTGATCGCCGCCAAGGCAGGCTACGCAAACGCCCGCGCCTCGCTCTACCAGACGCTGGCCACCACCCTCCAGCATTACGGCATCAACATGCAGGAAGCCGCCACCGGTACCGTCACCGCGGCGCCGCTGGTCCCCGGCCTCATGCCTGCTGCCAAGGGCAATGAGCCCACCACCACGCCGCCGGCCAGCCGCTAAGCTCAGCCCGCGAAACCCGCAAACAGAAAGGCCCGGCCAAGTGCCGGGCCTTTTTCTTGGTCTCTTCGCACTTCCTCAGCGCTCAGCTACCGTGTCCAGCAGGTCAAAGAACTCCGGAAAGCTGATCGCCGCCGACTCCGCTCCGCGAATCAGCGTCTCTCCCTCCGCGCGCAATGCCGCCACGCTAAAGGCCATGGCGATGCGGTGGTCTCCTCCGGAGTCAATCGTCGCTCCGTGCAGCGTTTGCCCGCCCGGCACGTCCAGCCCATCCTCAAACTCTTCCACTTCTGCGCCCATGGCCCGCAGGTTCTGCGCCACCAGCGCAATCCGGTCAGACTCTTTCACCCGCAGTTCCTTGGCGTCGCGGATGCGGATGCCGCCGCGCGTGAATGGCGCAATCGCGGCCAGCACCGGCAACTCGTCAATCAGTTGTGCCGCCAGCGCCCCGCTCACTTCCGTCGATCCCAGCCCCTGCGCCGGCGCGGAGATCTGCACCGTGCCAATCAGCTCGGAGTGCTTTTCTTCCAGGTTCAGCACCGCAATGTGCGCGCCCAGCGCCGTCAGAACGTCCAGTAGCGTGGCCCGCGTCGGGTTCAGACCCAGCGCGTCCAGCACCAGGGACGAGCCCGGAAACAGCACCGCCGCGCAAAGAAAGAACGCCGCTGAGGACATGTCCCCCGGAACCACTGCGTCCATCGCGTGCAGCGTCTGCGGCCCGCGTATCGACACCGAATCGATCGTCCGCTCCAGTGTCGCGCCAAAGGCCCGCAGCGCCAGCTCACTGTGGTCGCGGGTCCGCACTGCCTCGCGCACCGTCGTGGTGCCCTCGGTCTGAAGTCCCGCCAGCAGAACGCACGTCTTCACCTGCGCGCTCGGCACCGGCGTGGTGTAGTCCATGGCTTCCAGCCGCGCGCCCTCAATGTGCATCGGCGCGTGGCCATCCGTCAGCGTCAACTTCGCACCCATCGCCACCAGCGGCTTGCGGATCCGCTCCATCGGCCGCCGTGAGAGCGATTCATCGCCAACCAGCGTAAAGCGGCCTTCCTGCGCGGCCAGCAGTCCGCTGATCATGCGCATCGTGGAGCCTGAGTTGCCGCAGTCCAGCGGCACGTCCGTCGGCGTCACCCGTCCGCCCACGCCGGTCACATGCACCGTGCCGTCTTCCTCCCGGCTCACCGTCGCGCCCAGCGTCTGCATGCATGCCAGCGTGGAGGCGCAGTCGGCCCCGGTGGAAAAGTTGCGGAAGCGCGACGTCCCCTCAGCAAACGCAGCCAGCATCCCGTAGCGATGGCTGATGGATTTATCGCCCGGAAGGCGAAGCGCGCCCAGAATATTCCGGGCAGGACGGATCAGGCGTTCTTGTGCGGCGGTGTGCAAGGGCTCTCCAGAGGAATTGGCTTCTCTTCCAGTTTACCGGACGCGGAGAACCACGATCGTCTCGTCGTCAAACCGGTCCCGTGCGGCCTGGAAGCGCGTCACGTCCGCCAGAATCGTGTCTGCAATTTGGCGTGCGGAGTGCTCGTGCACGCTGCACAACAACGCGGCCAGCCGTTCTTCGCCGTACATTTCGCCCGCTTCGTTCTCCGCGTCCAGAATCCCGTCAGAGACAAACACAATCGCGTCGCCCGGCTGCGTGGCCACTTGGATCTCTTCGTACGTCACGCCGGGAAACAGCCCCAGCGGAAGCCCCTCCGCTTGCACCGTCACAAGTTCGCCCGCCCGGCAGAACACCGGCTGTACCGAACCGGAATTCGACACACACAGCGTGCGATTCTCGTCATTCCAAAGCGCAAACAGCACCACCACATACTGAGACTCGAGCTTCCGCTCCTGCAGGGAGTTGTTCAGCAGGGCCAGCATCTCCGCGGGGGACGGTCTCTGCAGCGCAGCCGAGCGCATAATTCCACTTACCAGTGCTGCAAACAGAGCCGCTGGCGCCGCCTTGCCGCTCACATCGCCCAACACAATCGCCGTCTGGCCCGGCCCATAGTCCACAAAGTCGTACAGGTCGCCGCCGATCGTCCGCGCCGGCAAAAACAGCGCCGCAATCTCCGCGTTTGTGTGTTCCGGCGGCGTGGAGGGTTGCAGCCGCAGCTGCACCTCGCGAGCCATGGCCATGTCGCGTTCCAGCTGCCTTTCCTGCCGGCTCACCGCCTGGTACAGCCTCGCATTTTCAAGTGCGATGGCCACCTGCGCAGCCATTGTCGTCAGCAGCCGCTCATGCTCGTCGTTAAAGAAGCCCGTTCGGGTGTGTTCCAGGTCCAGCACGCCGATGGTGCGTCCCTTATGGAACAGCGGCACAATCAGCTCCGACCGCGTCTCCGGGTTCATTTCCAGGTAGCGCGGATCCTTATGCACGTCGGGCACGTTGATTGGCCGCCATTCCCGCACCGCCGCGCCCACAATGCCGCTCGTAATCGGAACCCGCCGCAGCGGCGCGTGCGCATAGCCAAAGCGCCACGCGTAACGCGTAATTAGCGTCTCGCCTCGCTCATCCAGCAGCATAATGCTGAACATCTGGTAATCGATAAGTCGCCGCAGCAGTTGGCCGATGCGCGCCAGCAGCGCATCCACGTCCAGAATCGACGTAAGCTCCGCCGAAATCTCATTCAGTACCATCAGCGTTTGTGCCTGCCGGGAAACGCGAGCGTACAGCCGCGCATTCTCAATTGCTTGCGCAATGCGCGACGCCGTCAGAACCAGCAGATGAAGATGCTCGGGGCGAAAGTAATCCGCCTCCTCGCTCTCAATATCCATCACGCCGATCAAGCGATTCTTCGCAATCAGCGGAACCGCCATCTCCGAACGCACATTCGGGTTCGCGGGAAAATAATTCGGATCGACACTGACATCGTTCAGCAGCATCGGCTGCCGCGTCAGCGCCACCTGGCCCACAATCCCTTTGCCCACCGGGAAGCGCATGCGCTGCACCTCCGCCGTATGACCAATCTGAAACCGAATCCGCAGTTCATTCGTGCGCTCATTCAACAGCAGAATCGCAAAAATGCGGTAGGGTATAATCTCCCGCACCAGCTCCGAGGTACGCGCCATCAGCGTCTGCAGGTCCAGAGTCGTGTTTAGCGCATCGGCCAACTGCACCAGGTAGGACAAATCCGACGGTTCCACGCGCACGTTGCCCGGGTCCACGTGGGCGTGCGGATTCTCCGAGGCGGCTGGCCGGTAATCGCCTTCAAATTCGTTGGTGCCGGGCTTGGATGTGGGATTCAGGGACATGCGGCTCGAAGGGAATCATAGCGTATCCCGCGCCCCCGTCGTTCCATGGATTGAGAATCGTCGAAAAAGCCGCGCTCCCAGGCTCAAATTCGTCGCGGCGCGCTTTCTTGAATTTCGCCGTCACTCAGCGCCAAGCTCGCGCACAATCGCCACCGATGCCGAGGCTCCAATGCGGTTCGCCCCCGCCTCCAGCATCGCGCGCACATCGTCCAGTCTGCGGATGCCGCCCGAGGCCTTCACGCCGCAGCGCGCTCCAGCCACGCCGCGCAGCAGGGCCACGTCTGCCGCCGTTGCGCCGCCTGAGGCAAATCCCGTAGAGGTCTTCAAAAAATCAGCCCCGGCCTGGATCGCCAGTTCCGCCCCGCGCAGCTTCTCTTCCACTGAGAGCAGCGTCGTCTCCAGAATCACCTTCAGCAGCGCCCCGTGATGGTGTGCCACCGTGGCCGCCGCATGAATCGCGTGCTCTACCGCCGGGTGATTGCCGCTCTTCAGCAGTCCGATCGGAATCACCATGTCCAGTTCTCGGGCTCCCAGCCGCGCCAGCGCCGCGGCCTCCTGCCGCAGCGTGGACACCAGCGACGCGCCCAGCGGAAAGCCAATCACCACGCCCACCGGAATCCCCGTTCCCGCAAGCATGTTCACCGCTGTCGAGGCCCACACCGGGTTCACCATCGCGCAGGCAAACCGGTAGCGGATGGTCTCATCGCACAGGCTCTCCACCTGGTCCCGCGTGGCCTCCGGCTTCAGCAGGGTATGGTCAATCACCGCCGCCAGCGCCTGCCAGTTCGCCAACGTCTGCGCCGCAAATCCCGCAGCGTCAAAGCTGCCGTTGTCGAACTCCAGATCCGCTTCGCCAATCGACGGTATTGTGGTCATCTTTCGGGCTCCTTTGTCCCGTCGCGCCGCTCGGCATACCGGCGGGGATTTCCGGAAGACGAGTATAGACCTCACCCGAGCAAGCGGCAAAGTGCCGTGCAAGGTTCTGTATTTTCTTACTCAATATCCATGCGCTATGCGCTCAATTAGTCCGGACCGTATGCGATACGCAAGATGCACCGTGGAGTCATTTAGCAGTGCGCCGTTCAAATCGCGCACCACCTGGTGCACCTCCACCACAAAGCGGCCTTCTCCCTCCGGCTCAATCTTCACTGGATCCACCTGCGGGTCCACCATCGCCCATTGCCGCGTCCAGTAGGCGCGCACAGCCTCCACGCCGCGCACATGCCCGCCTTCCATGCCGTTCGCCCATTCCACGCTCGGATGCATCCGCGCCAGCACTGCGTCCATCCGCCGCGCGTTAAAATCCCGATACGCCGCCGTCAACAGTTCCAGCTCATTCAAGGAGTCGTCTCCACCGTCGCCAAACCCGCGCAGCGCTGCCGCCGTTCCCGCTCTTACTCCGGGTGATCCGGCGCCATCAGGCAGATGTCCGGCAGGTTGCGGTACCGTTCCGCATAGTCCATGCCGTAGCCAATCACGAACAGATTCGGGATCGAAAAGCCAACGTAATCGGCGTCAATTTTCTCAATCCGTCGCGACGGCTTGTCCAGCAGTGCGGCAATGCGCAGCGTCTTCGGGTGGTGTTGCAGAAGAATCTTTCGCAGGTACGCCAGCGTCAGCCCCGTGTCCAGAATGTCTTCCACAATCAGCACATTCTTGCCTTCAATCGGCTCGTCCAGATCCTTGATCAGCTTCACCGCACCCGACGAGCGCTGGCCTTTTCCGTAGCTGGAGACGGCCACAAAGTCGAAGGTCGTGTCTACGCGCACTGCGCGCGCCAGGTCGGCCAGAAAAATCGCCGCGCCCTTCAGCACGCCCACCATCACCAGCTTTTCGCCGCTCAGGTCCTGGGTAATCTGCGCGCCCATCTCCGCCACACGGTTGGCGATCTGCTGGTGCGTGTAAAGGACTTCCAGTCCCTGATAGGTGATCGTGGCCATGCACTCAGTATCACCCGAACCCCGGCAGAATAGGCAAGCGCTGCTGTGAAAAACCTGGCAATTTCAGCAAATCAGGCCCCGCGTGCAGCCGCTCCCGCACAACCCGGAACCCCTCGCCTGCCGTCTATACTTAGATAGCTATGATTCCCTATCTACACATTTTCGGGCTCCACATTCCCACCTTCGGACTGCTGCTCTGGTGCGCGGCAGTGGCCGGCGCTTTCGTGCTGGACCGCGCCTTTCGCCGCGCCGGTCTGGACGCCGACGCCGTCGGCATGGTGGCCATCGCAGTAATTGCAGGCATCGTGGGCGCCAAGTTCTGGCATGTGCTGGATACTCCCCAGGAATTTCGCGAGATGGGCTGGAGCGTCCTCTGGGATTCCGCCGGCTTCGCCTGGTTCGGCGGCCTCGTCTTCGGCATCTCTGCGCTGGTTTTTCAGGGCTGGCGCGCGCGCATCGGCGCCCTTCGCATCCTGGACCTCGCATCTCCCGCTGCCGCCGTCGGTTACGGCATCGGCCGCATCGGCTGCTTCCTCTCTGGAGACGGCTGCTACGGCATCCCCACCAACCTCCCCTGGGGCATGAGCTTTCCCAACGGCATTGAGCCCACCTTCTCCCGCGTCCATCCCACTCCGCTCTACGAGTTGGCGGCCGGGCTGCTCATCGGATGGTGGCTCTGGAGTCGCGGCCGCAAATCCCGGCCCACCGGCTGGATCCTCGGCGAATATCTCATCCTCACCGGCCTAGCTCGCTTCCTGGTCGAGTTCATTCGGCGCAACCCCAAGGTGCTTTGGGGGTTATCCAACGCGCAACTGGCCAGCCTCGGCTCCATGGTCCTTGGAGCCGCGCTGCTGGTCTGGCTCGCCGTCCGAAAAAACTCCAGAGTGGAAGAGGCAGCACACGCAATGAGCAAGACCGCGTAGGCACGCTACCCGTCCTGCGGCCCCCCGTCGCTCTTCTCGGCTCAACCTCTTTCAGCAGCCGGGAGACCCTACGAAATCACGCGCAGCGGTGACCCATCCGTTTCGTTGAACGACAGGATTCCTGCTCCGGCGGTGGCGGGTTCTGAATCCCACACGGGCGTCTGCAACTCCGGCATGGGCTTGGCCTTGAAGATGCCGCGGCAGTATTTCGCAATCAACCGTGCGGACCGATTCGCCTTGCGCTTGCGCGCGCTGTCGGTGGAGATGCCGGTCCCCGCGTACATCTGGCGATAGAGCTTCGAAAGAAAGATGAAGCCCAGCCGTGCGCGCAGCGTGGGAGTGCAGCTGGATCGCTTCCAGATGGCTCTGAAAGTATAAAAACGATCCCACACACCCTGCGTCCGCTCGCGGATTTCGTCGGTGCTCATCAGCGGATGGGGCGTGAACATTTTGGGCCGAATGCTGGCGGGAATCAGCCAATAGCGGGTGATGGGTATCCCGCCCACAAGCGTGGGATTCTTCTCCTGCTCCTTCTCCCAATGCTGGAAATCAACAGTGCCGGGGAAGGGAGTCATCATCACAAACTGGGCAAACGTAACTGCCCTCAGCGCCAGGTCGGCCGTGGCCGTAAAGGTTTCCGGCTTGTCGCTGGGCAAGCCAAAAATGAAGGATCCCAGCACGTGAACGCCGTGATCGCGGAAGGTGCGGAGCTGCTGCACCAGCCGGTCGCCTGAGAAGTTAAATTCCTTGTAGACGGCCTTCAAGCCCTCCGGCGTAACCGCCTCCACGCCCACGAGCGCACCCTTGATGTGCGCCCGGTTCATGGCGTCCAGATATTCCGGGTCCTCGGCTGCCTCCATCGTGATCTGCGTGAAAAACACCATGTTGGAGGGCAGCTTGGCCAGCTCTTCCATCAGCAGAAAGCGCTCGGCGCGAAGCTGTTCAAGCTGCTCCACGCGCGCCTGGTTGTTCTGCGCCTTGGCCAGGCGAAGGTCGGCAAACGACACCGGGTAAAAGTTGTCGTCGGCCAGGGCAATAAACCGGAAGCCTCTGCGGCGCAGGTCGACGATCTCTTCAATCACGCGCTTGTAGCTGCGCTGGCGCGGCTTCTGACCATCCGTGCGCCACACCGAGCAGAAGGAACAGTGCTTGGGGCATCCGCGCACCGTCTGCACGCTGGCCCACATGTACTTCTCTGAGGAAAGCAAATCCCACCGCGCAGAAAGAAAATTCTCGCCGTCCACCTTGCCGCCGGCGTAGCTGTGCTGCAGAGTGCCGGCCGCACAGTCGCGCAGCACCGTTGCCCAAATCAGGTCGCCGTCGCCCGTAACCACGGAGTGCGCCGCGCCGCGCTCAAACGATTCCTCCGGAAACAGCGTGGCGTGAATCCCGCCAAACACAACCAGGGCGCCGCGCTCCCGCGCAATACAGCCGAGCTGGTAGCCACGCAGTGCATTGCCCGTGTGGATGCCAATGCCCACCACATCGCCAGGCTGGATCGTCTCGGGGTCCACCTGTTCCAGGCTTTCATCCACCAGCACCGGGTCGCCGAACTCCCGCGGCGTTGCCGCTGCAAGCACAAACAGCCAGCGGGGTGTAATCACAGCGGTCCCAAACGAGTAATCACTGGGGTTAATAAGGTGAACTTTCAAAAGAGTGCCCTTTCACGTGCGCGGCAAGGGAGTGGCTGAGCAGGATTGCCGCACGCCGTGCCGGGCAAGTCCGATTCAGGAATCGAATCGCGGTGAGGAAGCTCGACTCTCATCACCCGGAGAAGTTGGGTGAAGGAGGCCCATGCGGAAAGTGTGCTCAAAACGGCAATCTGCTCCCCGCAGCATGCGGACATCATACGCCTTAACCGACTATACGCGCTCAGTTCAAGTTGTCGGATGACGATATTTTCATGAAGATTGCGCGGCCTGGATGCCGGAAATCTCCGGGTCCACGGCAACTCCGTTCCTGGCCGAAGCAGGGCCGCATCCCTGCCGCCACCTCCGTGGTCAAAAACCCCTAGAGCCGCTTCAGAAATGCCAGTGCCTCTTGCAGTTGCGGGAATAACCTCTCTTCTTCCTTGAAGGCTGGCGGATGCACGCAGCGCCGCAGCCCCCGCATCCTTACCGGATGCTTCAGGTGCAGCATTTCGTGATACAGCAGGTATTCAATGGCGTACCTCGGGCTGGAAGGCCGGTCAAACACCCGGCTCACAACAATGGTGTTGTGGGTCGCATCGTAGTGTCCCAGCGACCGTTTGGCCACGCTTTCGCTCCAGGTCAGCTGCGGCCGGCCCAGCAATCCGCCAAAAAATCGCATATTCAGGGAATCGAAAATCTCTTCCAGATGGTAGAAACGACCTTCCGGACCAAAATACCGCTTGGTCCCTCGCGCGTGCCGGATCCGCTCCGTCTCCCGCGCCACCGCGGCCGAGTTCGCAAACCGCTTGAAGCGCGCAGTATGCAACGCTTCCACCGGCTTCTTGTACAGTTTGGCCAGCAGGATGTGAGCTATCGCCCGGATCACGTTCTCTGGCGCGCCTTCCAGCAGGTCAGACAAGCTCACCAGAATCCGCCCCTCGCGCAGCCGGATCGTCGTGTTCAGTGACGTGAAGCGCCGAAACTTCAACACAAACGGAGGCATGGGCGCCCGCGGGCGCAGCGCGCGATACTCCTCCTGGAAAGTGAGAACGAAATCCACGGCCACAACAATGGAATGTAGCACACGGGGGCGGCTCAATCCTTGGGTTCCACCCGTTCCTGCCAGCGCTGGTCCTTGTGCAGCTTGAAGTATTCTGTCTGCTTCTTCAGCATCTCCGCGGCCTGGTCGGAAATGTCCTTGCCGACATCGGTCGCATCCTCCAGCGAAAGCTCGAAGATCGGCGCCTTCGAAATCCCTCGCAGCGTCGTCAGCCAACGCTCGGAGTCCTTCGTCAGCAACTTCAGTCCCGGTCGCAGATCCGCCTTGCGGTCGCCATATTGGTCCAGGTTCGACCCCAGCTCATCCATTAGGGAGGAAATGTCCTGCAGCGTGGCGTCCATCTTCCGGTCCCGCTGCACTGAGGGCGTCCGCTTGGCCAGATCCGCCAGCTTGTTCACATGGTCGTTCACAAACTCCGTGTAGAGTTTGATCCGCAACCAGGGGTCAATCGCCGCCTCGCGTATCTTTTCCACCTCGGGTCCGGTCAGCGGATCGTGATGCCGCCGCTGCGCTGTCACGGGCAGCACGCACAGCAGGCATCCCAGCGCCAGCGCAAGCCGGCGTGCGGCGGTTTGCTTTTTACCTTTTAAAAACCTGCAGCATGGCGTCATTGTCAGCTTGGTTCACCTGCGCCAGCGTCTCCTGCAGCAGCGTCCGATCCGGGTAGCTGGAGGCATGCAGCATTTCGTTCAGTCGAAAGGCGGTGCGGCGCAGCAGGATCTCCGCCTTTTTTAATCTCTTGTCGTTTTCTGACACGGTCTTGTGCAGCTTCTGTGTCAGTCCCTGCACCTGGTGCAGAAGGGCATTGGCTTTTCCGCTGTTCCCGGCTGCATATTGGTGCCGGCTAAACTCCGTCATTTGGTTGATCAGCTGGGCATACAGGAAGCACTGTTCCCGCGGCTCGGCTTCGCGGATGCGCTGTTCCAGCACCGCAATCGCCTGCTGGTGAACGCTCTCTTCATCCGGCGAGAGCGCAAACGTCGGGACAACCAGCGTGGGGAACAACAAAAACACGGCCACAAACATCAGACGGCGCATAAGGGACCTCCGCCGCTGCGGATGCCAGGCGGCGAACATCTGGCGCCGCCTCACCCCAGACCCCCAAAATATAGGATTCTTTCGCCGGCGAATGCAAGGAGAAACCGCGCTTTTGCAGTCCTGTGAATAGGATCTGAGGCCGCGCCTGCCGCCGCCTTGTCCCTCTCGGCGTGCCCCCGCGCGTTTCCTTATCGCTTTTCCAGCAATTGCAGACGCTGCCGTGCCTGCCACTCCTCGTTCGGAAACTTGCCCCCCGCCGCATCCAGAAAGTGGTGGTAGTAGGTTGCCGCGGCCTTCTTGTCATGCAGCGTGTCATACGCCAGCG
>Ga0307375_10003947_pt1 | contig 14352 bp, 9 predicted proteins | sample TR1MG_FD_202531 | JGI IMG/M metagenome (GOLD analysis project Ga0307375, IMG submission 202531) | Soil microbial communities from Risofladan, Vaasa, Finland - TR-1 | ecosystem: Environmental > Terrestrial > Soil > Coastal area > Acid sulfate soil | place: Finland: Risofladan, Vaasa | collected...
CGGAGCCCGAATAAATATTCTCGTTTCCGATATCTTTAAAATGTTTACCAACCAAGCCTTCAGGGTTACTCCTGGATTTCCCTCGGAAAAGTCGAAGTACTTATTGAACAGACCAGCCATTCGCATCTCCGCCAGTTTGTCCTCCTCCCGGTTCCGTAGCACAAACTTCAAGCCGCTGGAGCGGTGACGGCGAATAATCATCTCCTGCAGCTCCAAGGAGTTGAATGGTCGCAGCGGAATTATGCTGACAAACTGCTCCTGCAGCTGAACCATTTTATTCATCAAGGTAAATGCGAATGGGTTAATGTTCACCACAAAAAGGCAGCGCTTACCGTAGTCGTTTATTAGGTCGATGAGGAGCCGAATGACATCCCACCCCTGCAGCGAACGCTCCCACCACAGCTCAAGGTCGTGAATAACAAGCACGCTTCCCTGTGGCAGCGACTCCATAATTTCGGTGATGCTCCCCTTGGCATTGGTTGCCTTCCTCAGCGCAGCGGCAAAATCGACTACTTGGGTAGAGCCGGAATAGATGCTATGCAGGTGGGCCACCTTCTCCCTCCTGAAGCACTTTTCGGTAAGATATCGGCAAAATGCCGACTTGCCCGAGTTTCTCTCGCCAACTATCAAGATGCCCCCTTGGTATCCAGAACGGTGGCGACGCACACCCGTGCGGAACATCTCCTCGTCCGTCTCCCTGCTTATCCAAAAATCCTCACTTATAAGAGATTGTCCGCTAAATAGGTTTTTATAAAACTGGGGAAGCATATTCAACACCTTTTCCTTGGGGCTTACTGCCTCAACGAGGTCGAGAATTTTTTGGTTGCTCAAGCTCGTTGGCTCAGCATCCATCATCTTTTTTGCCAGCAAAATGCCCTCGCTTCGGGTGTAGAGCACGCGTGCGGAAAAGTGCTTGAAGAAAAAGCGCATACGGTGAAGGAAGGCGCCGAATTTCCGTCGCACCTCCTTGCCCTGCTGTTCCCGCATAAACCGGGAATATTCCTGTGCCGTTTGAGCAATTCGATAGGCTGACAGCTGGTCAAACACCTCTCGCAGCGAGTTATCAATGAGCAGGTTGATTCTATCCTTGGCCAATCCAACCTTTTCCTCCTCCACTCTAATTTTCTGGCAGGCATCATCAATATACGTTTTAACAACCTTGGCCCTATCGGTCAAATCATCGGGTATATTCTCGAGGTTGAAGCGTGTTAAGCTGAGGAGATCTTGGGTAAAGAAGAATGAATTTCTCAACGATTCAACCACCTCATCGAGCTGGTCGTGGGCTGCTCCTAAAAATCTCGATTCTATGTAGAACCGAGTTATCTTGCTCAGGGGAATGGTTAAATGCTCCCCTGTTTCATCATCGGTGAGAGTGCCTGCATTGGATGAGGCAATGGTAATGCTTTGGGGCAGAGTCTCGGTAAACTTGATTATCTCATCGCCAAATCGCTCAAAATCGGTCAGCAGGGTGATGTTCTCCTCAAACGACCGGAAGCTGATTTTGATGTTAGGAAGCTCATCGGGCGTGTTGCCAAACTTTTCGAGTTTAGCCCTAACCTCCTTCAGTTCCAACCGAAACCGCTGATCCAGCTGCTGGTCAAAGGTCAGGTTTAGCTCATTAATCTTGTCCTTAATTCTACACCTAAACGACTGCAGAATTACATCCAAGTGAATTTTATTTACCTGATATAGAGTTTGCTCATACCACGACTCGGCAAATCCAGAAACCTTTTGTAGCAGCTCATCGTGTGAACTCTTGCTAGCGCCCATTTGTCCAATGCGGTAGTTGATGTCTACCGCTTCCATGTCGTTACTCATGCTCTGAAGGCTGCTACCCAGCTCCTGCATTAAGCCGGAGTATACCTGCTCCTGAAGCAGTGCCACACTTGCCATAACGGCATACACGCTATCCTGCAGGGTAACTTGTGCCGGTTCCAACGCATTCAGGAGGTCATCCTTTTGGGTGGCCTTTCCAAACAGACCTTCCAGAGTGGTATCAACAGCCATCACCAACGCACGCCCTTCGGAAAGCTGCCCAAGAATATCGGTATGAAGTTTGGCAAGAAACACGGTGAGAAAGGTGTGACGACCGCGTCGCAAGTAATAGTCGGCAATTTCACGATACCTCACCTTCACGGGAACAACATTCCCAGAAAAGGGATGATCCATGCGCCTTCTGAGCTTGAACCACTTCAGTTGGAAAGGATCGTTAGGCTTTAGGGTAAGGTCATCTCTTTCGTAAGAAATTAACATTCTAGGCGGGATATCCTGGAGGTCCTGATCGAGCCTATCGAGGTACCAGTTGATTCCACTTTCCAAGGCATCCCTCTGAAGAGCCAGCTGGCTTTGGGCAAGCGTGCTATACACGCGGTTGATGCGGAAGTAAAAATCGTTTTTAATTTTAATCAGCATCTTCCGCCTTCGATAACTTTCGTCCAGTCCTTTAAGCTTGTCGAGCTGTAGAATAACAGCATCAATAGCGGCCTGTAGCTCGTTGGTTAGCTTCTCCAATTCGGTAAATACTGGAACAAAGGCCATTTCGAAGAAGCTGGCCAATGTCTTCTGTCCATTGGCATCCATACTGCTGATGGCGTCAGAAATAGCTACATATTTTGAAGGTTTTAACTCCAGAAGATCGACTTTACGCTGTAACACCCTCTGCTCGCCCAGCGACCTTGCCTCCAAACCGAGGTCGAACGACTCAAACTGCGTGGAGCTGTTAATCAGTAAAAAAGTACCTAGGTGCTGCGACAGCGCCATTACCTCATCGTAGGTCTGATCCAATCGCGTGAATTTCTTATCGGGAATGCCAATAATAGTGAGGTCCGTCTCCGACGATTCCCTTCCAATAATCTCCTGCTGTGGCAAGCCATCAATGCTATTATCGATAATTCGAATTTCTAAGCTTATTCTATATCGAAAGAGGATTTGCTGAAGCGACTTGTAGAGACTTTCGCTTCGGTTGTTCAGCCCATTGTTTATTACAAGAAGCCTGATATGCGCATCCTTCCAGTCGCCAACCACAGTAAAGTGCCTAAGCAGAAAGATGGAAAAAGCGAGGTTACTACCCCATCCACTCCACCACACATCAACGGTTCGTTTATTCCCATACTGTTTCTGCTGGTTGTAATTCAGAAGAATGGTGTTGTAATCGCTTTTCTCAAAGTTCATAATAGTTCGCAAAAACGGCTCCCGCTCCTTTTCGTTCTTGCTCCACCCCATGAGAATGGTGTTGGGTTCGATTCCCGAAAAGCCATAAACACGGGAGATCTCATTCATTCCCTCATAAATATCGTGGCACACGTGCTGCTGAATCAGGAGCTCATCCTTCGAGCCAGTAGCAGATTGATAACGCTTATCTTTGGGCAAGTTTGGCTCCTTCGACAACACCATTTCGAAAGCGGAATACATACCCAACTTGCCGCTAAAAGCTTTTGCCAACTCAACTAGGTGTGGTCGGGCATTATCCTGACCACAGAAGAGGATAATATTTGGTCGCCAGTTGCGAGCGTGTAGGGTGGATTTGTTTAGCCGACGAAGTCCCGTCCGGATCAATGTGGACCATACGCTGCTCCAGGCATCACCGGTTTCGAGCACCAGCTGCCTCCGCTTGAGAATGAGAAACAGGGTGCCAAGAATTATCACCGCCCCAACCATGGCCAGAAAATCGAGCTGAATCATCACCAAAAAACAGGCTAGAAAACCTAGAATGCTTACCCATGCAGGGATTCTAAAGGAGGGCCGAAAGTCGGCACTGGTGAGCGACTCAAAAGCAGCGCTTAGGTTCAAAAAACCATAGGTGGTGATAAAGAAAATGGAAACAATGCGGGCAATAACATCCAGCTGACCTATGAGAATGCCCACCTCTGCTATTAAAAAGGTGAGCAGAAGGGCATTTCGTGGCTCCTTGGAAGCACCCGTTCCATGAGCAAAAAACCGTGGTGTGATTTTATCGAGCGCGGTGGACTGCAGAATTCTTGGAGCAGCCAAGATGCTACCCAGTGCAGAGCTCAGCGTAGCACCCCAAATACCGGCAATTACCAGCTGAGGTACCAGTGCAATTTTGAATAGTGCATGAGGATCGGTGGCCAGCAGCTTACCATCAACAGTATAGGATAGAAAAAATATCAAACCTATGTAGACCACTAGACCTATGGAAATGGCGGAGATTGTCCCCAAGGGTATTGATTTTTTCGCGTCCTTCAAGTCGCCCGACATGGAGACACCCGCCTCAAATCCGGTTACTGCCGGGAAAAAGATGCCAAATAGCACCATGAGTGGAACTCCGGTGCTAAAGCCTACAAGGTTTGGTGCTGCCGACGTTAAGCTGTGGTGACCAAAAAAAATGGAGAGTAGCGAAAGGACAATGGCCGTCATTATGAGATACTGCGTTTTGATGGCCAGTGAGGTGCTAATAAAGGTGATGATGGTAACCAGCAGCAGAATAATGCTACCAGCTATCCGTATGTGATTTATGTCGAAGGGAAGGCCAAAGTAGCCGAGAAAACTTTCAGAAAAACCAATAAGGTAGAGGCTAACGCTAAACGAAAGACCAACAAACAGGGCCAAACCCAACGTTCCCCCAATGGAGAGACCAAGGCTCCGCGAAATGATGTAGTAGGTACCTCCCTCCTTCACCTTTTTATCGGTGGCGATGGAGGAGACACTAAGCCCTGTGGTGATGGAGATAAGATGCGCGACTAAAATTATGCCAAGGGCGCCAAAAAGGCCGGCCTCGCCAACTATCATGGGTAATCGCATGTACATTATTACCCCGAGGATAGTGAGAATGGAGGGGGTAAACACGCCACCAAACGTCCCAAACTTTCGTGCCTTGGCCATAATCACAACTTTTAAGCTAGAGAAATATAGGGAATTTCGTGCTAAAAAGAAAATGCAATGGCGCTGCAGCACAAAAACTTAGGATTTGGGCTTTGAAAATTACTAGTAGGAGTGACAGATAAGAAGCGATTCTTTCAATTACCAAGACAGGACACGGCAGCACTTTGCACAACGTTCCGCAAATACACGCAGGACGGGAGTTTCCCGATGAACTTCCTACGAAGATTTGCACTTTAAATTACTAATTTCCAGTCAACGAAGCAACCAAACCCGGCTTGCGGGTATTTTGCTGTTGTGCGTTCGTGTTTTATTTTGCCTGATTACGAATTGCTTCAACAATGCTCTCTGTATTCCATTTAACATCAACTTTTGAACGGCTATAAACTTCCTGAGATATCCTTTCTTGTCCTCTCGGAATAACTCCAACTATTGGAATACTATTATTTACAGCCGTGTCCAATTCCCAAACCATCCAATCACTATGAGATGCGTATATCCCAGCTAAAGCAAGAACCACATCTGAATTAACAATTTTACTTTTTAATCTTGATTTTACGTATGAAGCATTCTCCGAATTTATTGGAACATCTTTTGATGCTTCTGTAAACTCAACATTAAAATATCCTCTTCCATTTAGTAGATTTCTTAACGCAATTAAGTCATCACTATGAGCCCACGAGTGACTCACGAAAATTTTGTAGTCTTTTGCCATTTTACTTTAATATTTCGGTTAATTGTTCTAGAGAGTTTTTATAAGTCTGTATTTCCCATTTATCAGGATTAAGTTCATGAAATTTTGCGTTATAGCTTTGATAATTATCGGTATCTCCAGTTGCAAAATAACAATGAGATAATGTAGCGTAAATCCATTTCAAGTCACTTCTTAACTCAAAATCGTCATCACTTTTTAATTTTTCAATTATTTCAATAATCTCCTTACGAGTCTTTTTAGCTGAATATTTTAAATAAATTTTCTCTTCTTCGTCAGTTGTAATAGTTGATTTTAAGTCAAGGCATAATGCATAATTTTCTCCTGTATAATAATCTTGATTTATTGTAAATCCTCTTTTGTAATATTCGATTGCTCTATCAAGATATTCTATCGTTTCCTTATTGTTTAGCCATAGTCTTTTGTAAATAGCCCCAGTTATTCCCAAAGTCTCAGGGTCTGTTGTATTCCTATCTTCTGGCTCAAGTTGATTTATTATTGTCAAAGCATCTGTTAAAGCAATATTTGGACTAACAGATTTATTCTTGTAGGTACAAAAAGCTAATTGTTGAATGAAGTAAGAATCGTTTTCAACTTTTTCACTAGCTTTTTTCCAATACTTTGCTGCCTCCGCAAAATTTTCACTTTTCATTTCAAGTTTAGCTTTTTCAACTTGGGCAAAAACGCTTCTATCTTTATCTGCTAAATCTTTAATAATTTGGATATATTCATCTTCAGGCAATTTGTATGGTTCTACTCCTCTAATGTGATGAAATAATGGGCTGTCAGTTTCTTTTGCTTTGTCAACCTCTATAATGAGATTTGTCAGAGCTGAAATGCATCTTTCAGCCTCTTTGCTCCCGATGTCTTCTCCCATATGGGAATAGGTAAATGTTTTATTGTGATTAATGTCAAAAGGAATATTACCATCTTTCTCCTTCATAACAATAGTCGAGAACGGTCTAGCTGCATGTCTAATTCCAAGCTCATAAATTGCATTAGGATTAAATGTCGTAATATCTGCAATAACTAAATCTGCATGTATTAAAAGTGCATACATACTTTTATCAATTATTCCAGATTCTAAAATTTCATCACCTCGAACGCACTTATATCCAGACTTTTCAACAGCAGGTCTTATAATGCTGTTATAGGTTACATCAAGGTCAAAAGTTTTACCCAAAGTCGGGTCAGTCTTTTTTCCATATCCCATTATTACAAAGCAAATTTTATCCATATGTAGGTAGTTTTAACATGACGCACAACGTTTTGCAGCTTGCCGAAGGCGGGGCTTCCGGAGCACCATCTGTCAAATTATTACAAAAGTTTATTAATTGCTCTACTCTTTCTTAACCTTCTTCCGCCCCGCTTTTGGCAAGGTGCTGTTAGGTGTAGTGCTTTCTTGTTCTTTAATTTCTTTTGCAGACGCAATCTTTTTAACTGTCTTGTCTTTGAGCGACTTGTTTTTTTCTATTTCCTTTGAAATAAGTTCTTGAACAGGGCGTTTTGGTGTCTCAAGAACAGTATAGTCCTCTTTGAATATTCTTTTAAATGTGTCTTTGAATTTCTTTTCTTCTCTAATTTTTGTGAAGAGTGGCCATTCTTTATAATCAGACCTGTCCACATCACCGTTGTTTCCAATTTTTTTCATTATTGCATAAGCCTCTTCATAGTTTTCTGTCAGAACTTCATAAGCTAATTTGAAATCGTCACTACTTGCGCTCCAGTCCTTAATTTTTAGTATTTTCTTTGTCTCATCCTTTTTGTCCTGAAGATATTTAGATAGCGCCCCATTTATAATAAATACATTTTTTAATGAGTCGTTAAAGTGGTCTTTTTGTTCGTAACCAAAAGTTAGTAGAATGTCAGCGAGTTTAAAAGTTTTAGAATTAACTAACGTGAAACAAATATCATTGAGTTCTCTGTCCGCTGTTTTTAAGTCTTCGGCAAGTAATTTTCTCCAAATTGTGTGAGATAACTTAACAGCGATTTCATAAAGACACTCGTATGCTTCTCTAAAATACTCTGGCGGAACTCCAAGTCTATCACCAACTTTTAATTTATCGCTAATTAAACATTTATGGTCCTTGCAATTTTTAAAATATTGATTTGAAATTATTCCATCACAGTGCACCAAGAGATTTCTTCGTTCTGTTATTTCGATAAATGATTGCCAAATGGGGAGCTTCTCGCGTAGCTTTATGCCAATTAATTTTTCCAAATAGTCAAATTGTTCTGAATGACTTTTTCGTAAAACGGTGTCAACCTCTTTATCAATAATAAACTCACGTGCGTTGTCAATTGATTTCATTTCAACAAGCTGTGAAAAAGTAAGATTTCTTTCGGAACCATTTAGCACATCTGGTTTAATTTCATAGATGGCTCTTAAAAGTCTTGTAAGAAATGCGTCATATTGTGATATTAAAGAAACAAAAAGACTTTCAGGAATAATTTTACTCGCTAAAGCAGATGTTGAAGCGTTCCTTTCAAGCGTCTCAAACACTTTTGCATCATCCTGTTTGACCAATATTCTTTTTTTACCATCGTCTTCTTCGATTTCTTTAACGTTTTTATTCAGAAAATTTATGAAGTCGTCATTTGCCTTTTTGTTATAGGGTTGAAGTAATAGCATAGTCATTGGCAAGGTGTCTCTTATCGAGTCAATGTGCCTCAAAAAGGTCTGTAGGTTACTATTTAATTTTTCTCCTGTCATATTGTTGTCATTGTTGTCTTAGCATTACACCTAACGGACGGAACTATATGCAGTTGGGGATTGCGGGTTGCTTTCCTGTCGAACCCCGATGCTGTTGTTGCGGGCTGCGAACTTTGTTGTCCGCACCGAAACCCCAATTGACATATAGTTTTTGTTATTGGCAGCCCTTTTTTCTTTTGTCATTGCACTACTACTTTATTATGCTGTCAGTGTTGATGTTAAGTATTAGTCCAACTTCCTTAATAAACCAATTGTATCTATCTTTTATTGCTTGTTCTGTCCATTGTTTGTCGTATTTGTTAGCGTTGTAGTCATCAACTATTTTTTGGCAAATACGGAAAGATGTGATGCCGTCAGTTTTGTCTTGCTTTTTACCAAGTCCTTGGTAGATATTGATTTTGTCCTCAAATGAGTAATTCTGAGCCTCAATATTTTTCTTACTACTTAGGAGAGTCAAGTTACCAGCCGTATGTAAAAAACTGTTTCCGATGTCAGCAGTGATATGATTCCAATCTTCTTTTCTAGCAAATGACTGAGGCATAATATGTTCAAGTTGCAAGTATCTATTCCACTCAATCCATGTAGCAAAGTCAGTATCAGTTTGCTTATATTCAACCATTATGAATAAAGGCTTTACCCAAGATTCAAAGTATATGTTCCCAGATAAATTTCGCAATACGCCTGCTAAGACGTTATCGCTTTGAAGTTTAGTTTCAAAAATTAAATCAATTTCTGCAATTGATTTTTTTTCCTTGATTGCACCAATGATATTGAATGATGTTTGTTTAATTGCCGATAATGTTCGTCCAGCAATCCAATTCAAATAGTAAAATCGACGAAGTGAAATTTTTAGTTTTTCTGTATCAGGGTAATTTGAATGTAACGCTGTAAGTAAAATTGTTTTCCAATATGCTGCCCAACTTAAATATCTAAACGAATAAATTATTTTGTCGCCTCTTTCATCATAGATTTCCTTGTCGTAGGTTGTTACAAAAGATTTAAAGTCGCTAATTATTTTGTTTGCATCTTTTCCTAGAAATTCTGTCTCAAGCTCGTCAACCAAAGATTTTCTTGGATTTTTTCCAAGAAGATAATATTCGTAAAAAGTAAAGAGGTCAGTCAAACTCACATCTAAATTTTCTGCTAATTGCTCTGATGCCTGCCAGTCCGCAACAAAAGAACCGTGTTTAATGTCGTCTTTTAAGGAAGCAAGTAAAATACTTTTGATTAGGTCGGCTGCTGATAAATCTAAACCTCTGTCGTTAAGCACCTGAAATAATTTAATCGCAAATGCTCTGTTGGAACAAGAAATTTTAATGATTTTTACTTGGTTGAATAAGTAATTGATAAAGTTGCCTGCATCATCTTCGCTCATTTTTGATAGTTTGTCACAGAAAATAAATGCAGTATTTATAAACCTAAATTTAGGTGCGTTTTGAATATCCTTTTTTGATGGTTTACTTAAATTTGAAAAATCAGAATTGCTTAAAACGTAATTAACAAAATCGTTTTGGTGACTTTCATGTGTATAAAGTCGCAATCTTGATATGTCGTTCGTGTTTTTAATGCAATTATTGATTTTCCCAATCTTTATAACGTTATGATTGTCAATAGCATCCACTTCTTTATTGATGTTTGGGAATAGCGATTTAACAACGTTAAATAAAATCATCAATGTCGTTAAACGTTGTTGGCCGTCAACAACATCCTCAAAACCGTTTCCTTGCGGAACAATTATTAATGATCCAAGAAAATAATTGGCATCAATTTCTTTGTTCTCAATGTTGTTTTGGAATGCCGTATCTAAGTCATCCCAAAGTCGGTCTACTTGCTCATCTGTCCAACTATAAGGTCGTTGGTAATTTGGAATCTTGTAAAGTGGGTCTCCATTAATAAAGACTTGGCTTACTGTCAAGCTAAGTGGTGTAAATACTTCTGTCATATTTTATGCTTATTATCTTGTTGTGCTGTTTTTTAGGGTTGCCAATAACGAGCGTATAAACGCAGCTATAGTTGTTATTTCCGCCTTAGACAAACCTTCTTTTTGAAGTCCTCCCGTCACCATGCGCGGTAAAAGGCAAGTCCCACGGCTAATTTTTTCCATTTCTGCCATTCGTTGGTATCTCAAACTTACAAACAATATGAATATATCCAAGCAGTCCTACTAACTTTTAATTTGGTCGAAACCCAAGGTGGCAACGTTCGCTTACATGCATTGGTATTTATTCAGTTTATTAGCGGAATAAAATCTATCCAGAAATCAATGGATGCGATCACCGTTTTTTGTACAGCGTATTATTAGCGTCAGAACATTGCCAGTCTTGCTTTACCAATCGAAAAAACTTCGGCAGAGAAGGGAGGCCACCGGACAAACCTCGAAAAAATATATCACCTTTTGGGATAGAAGTTGCAGCTATAGTAAGTATTAGTGGGGGTTCAGGTCAAAGCTAAAGTTGTAGTCAATAATCTTTCTGTCGGCACTGTTCTCCATCCAGGCTTTCTCCTTATGGCTAATTTCTATTATCTCGTTTGTTGACGTATTTTTAAATTGCTCAGCAACACTCTCAAGAATAGCTCGCTCCTTTTCTCCAAACAGATCACCCCTGAGCACTCTATTTTTATTTGGCAAAAATTGTTCACCTATGCCACCATCAGCAAAGGTGGAATAATGAATATCTACATCACTATTATTGGCTAAATACTCAAATATACTATTATAGTTATTTGGGACAGGCCCCATTGGAATTGCCCTATATTGCACACCACTTATCGAGTAACCAGTTTGCTTATACGCTTCAAAATCGGCATAAAACAGCAGCTTGTTTAGCTTTGTTTTCCAGGGTTGTAATTTTTCAGTAAAAAAGACTACCATTTCGGTAAACTTTTCAAGATTTGGTTTTCTAAAACCGGTATTAGCACTGGGCATACAAACCTCAAAGAAATAGTTCTCTAGCAACTTTTCAAACTTAGTATCTCTCTGTTCTTCGAGTACCAGCTGAATTTTATTATGCAATTTCTCCTTCACCTTGGGTTCAATGGTGTTGCATAAATCAACCAACTTCTTAAACTCATGAGGATCGTCCGCCAGCTGTATTAATCGGGCATTCGATTGGCTGGGAACTTCCCCACCTTCATACTGCCGGTAACTGTTTACCCCAAAACCCAAAATTTCTGAGATTTTAGCTGCCGAAATTCCATACTTTTCGCGAATAGCAATAATTTGTTCGGGGAATGGTATGGAATACTTTACCCGGTATTGGTTAATTAACTGGGTATAATTCAACTCTGAAAATGAATCATCCTCGAACTGTTCACCCGTATCGTCACACTTGAATGAATGGAATAGTACTTTGAATTCATCCTTACGGAAATGCATGGTGCGCCACTCTTTCTGAACGCTCATTTCCTTTCCTGTAAATGGACTTTTCATGTCGTTAGTTTTTATATGGATAGCGTATGGAGTGTTCGGCAATATGAAAAGAGATACAGATTGCGCTATGATTCTCCATTCCCATGCTAACTTTAATATAAACCTCTCTCCTTTTAACCTCTTTACCAAAGACCCACATAGGTAGTATTCCCCTCATTTTTTCGTCCAAAGGCCCTTCTGAATAATCTTCAACACTAAGATTTGCAATTACCTCCTTACGCTTACTAGGCGATATCTCCAAATCGTGCAACGTTTGCTGGTTTTTGCCACGGTCATCAAGAAACAATATGCCGAAAACTTCCATTTTCACCTTTAGTTCCTTTAGTTACTTCTCAACTTCCTGCTTCGATACCATTGGGAAAACATTTGCAAAGATAAACAATACCCATACACTAATCAACTTTATAGTGTTATTTTCTCTTAATATTGTAACATATTTAAACTATATAGTAGCACAACAACTAAATAATATTTCGCTTTTCACGAAATTCTCCACTCAAGTTATGTCATTTTTTCAAAGTGCCACACAAGAAACACTTCAAAAAAATGTTACTGCAATTTTTTAGAAAAAGAACGGCAAAGCCTTTTGATACTTGATAAAGAATTTTTAACCAACCTGATCTACCGCTTTAAAACATAGTATTGGTAAGGCGATAATACGATATTAGCACCCAGTGTTAAGGTAGACCCTGCAAGAGCATCGGTCCACTCGCCCTGCAGTGCCAAAGGCAAAGCATAGGTTTCATCGGTGGCACGAACATTTACAATCACCAAAACATGCTCTGTACCGCTAGTCTTCTGAAAAACAACCACGTTGCGGTCGGTATAGGTTGTTAGCGTGCCCTTGCGCGCAGCCGCCGATGAATCGTAAAAGTTTAGCATCGCAGTGTAGGAGGCCAGCATATTGGGGTTATCGCTCCAGCTAATTGGTCCGCCACCGTTATACACCGATGTGCTGCTAACGCCAACCTCCTGCCCACAATATATTAGGGGAACGCCCTGCAAAAAGATTGTGACTACAGAGGCGGCCAAGGCTCCATTGTTACCACCAAAGACGGAAACTGGAGTGGCAATGTTGGACTCGTCGTGGTTGGTGGTAAAGCGAAGTTTTCTGCATCCAGATGGCACCACGGAATACTCGGCGGTGTTGGTGACAAATAGGGCTCCAGCATCTTGGTTGCTGCCAAAAACACTCTTTAGCGATGCCAAGAAGTCCCAGCCATAGTTCATTTGAAAACCGGCAATAAAGTGGTCCGTGCGTGAGCCTTCGGCCAACAATATCAGATTCTTCTTAGTTGCACCCTTAAGTGCAGTAATGGCTTGCTGCCAGAAGTCAAAAGGAACAAAGTCGGCGGCATCGCAGCGGTAGCCATCAATGTCGGCAGTTGTCACCCAGTACTTCATGGCGGCAATCATGGCCTGGCGCATATTGCTGTTGTTGTAGTTCAAGTCGGCAACGTCGTTCCAGTTTGTTCCCGCCGGACTAATAATATTTCCATTGGCATCCTGTGTGTACCAGCTGGGGTTGCTAATCCACGGATTATCCCACGAGGTGTGGTTTGCCACCCAATCCAGTATTACCGCTATATTCCTTTTGTGGGCTTCGCTGACCAACGTTTGCAGATCCTGCATAGTTCCCAAATCGGGATTTACCTCAGTATAGTTCCGCACGCAGTAGGGCGAACCAAACGATTTGAGAACTCCAATTGGGTAGATGGGCATCAGCCAAATGGTATTTACTCCCAGCGCCTTTATCTGGTCGAGCCGGTTAGTCACACCCTGCAAATTCTTGGTTTCACTGAAGGCTCCCGGATTTACTTCATACATTACTATATTGGCAACCGCGGGCGTTTCAAACACCGATGATGTGGTGTCGGTTGCAGGGCTATCGTCCTTCTTGGAGCAACCTTGAACGGCAAGGGCAATAAATACGAAAAGCAGCAGGCAAGCTGCCAACTTTAAGCGGAATTCACTGGCAAAACGATATAACCTCCCATTGCGATGAAGTACAATGTGAGCAATACTCTTTATAACCATACCATAAATTGTTAAAATACCCAATAATCTCTCCTCGATCGGAGCATAAAACCCTTACAATTCCATAACCACCTTCAGGGGCACGTACATGTCCAAGAACAATAACAATTCCGTTATCATTATAAGAATTCCAATACTCAACATGAAACTTCACTCTTCCTCCATCATATCGACCATAAACGACTTGCGAGGAAGATTACGTTTAAGAATATAATTGCTTGATATTCTTAACAAACAAGATGCTATACTCTTTGCACCGGAAAAGAGTTATGCGGAAAGATCACGCTTTTTTTCCTCAAACTCCTCCTTACTGATTTCACCCTTGGCATACCTCTCTTTGAGTATGTCGAGCGCCGATTTGTTGGCTGATTGGTTGGACACGCTGCCCTGATTTATAACCTTTACAACTATCCAAACAATGACTACAATTATGGCGAGGCCAATAAACCAGCCCCATCCCATTCCAAAACCTGCTCCACCGAAACCGTGCATGACAATCCTCCTATTTTTGGTTAGTAATTATTTCGAAAAATCAACATAAACTTATTGGCTACTGCAATATAACCTCTTTTTCTAAGAAATGACCAAATGACTCAGCAGCACCGGCCACCCACTGCAACT
>Ga0307375_10003948_pt1 | contig 14352 bp, 12 predicted proteins | sample TR1MG_FD_202531 | JGI IMG/M metagenome (GOLD analysis project Ga0307375, IMG submission 202531) | Soil microbial communities from Risofladan, Vaasa, Finland - TR-1 | ecosystem: Environmental > Terrestrial > Soil > Coastal area > Acid sulfate soil | place: Finland: Risofladan, Vaasa | collected...
CTGGACTTCTAGACCTTAAAGAAGAAGCGAGTGCAGAAATTTTCTACTGAATTTGTTATAGTCTAATCTTAATATAATTGCAGGATTTTTATCAACTTGAGAAAACTTATATGTTCTTATACTTGATATCTTTTGGAGAAGGTAAGTTTATGTTTAAAATGAGTTTATATAAGAATTATAAGCCTATTTTTTCACGGAATGATTTCTCGCTTGAAGAAAAGTTCCTTCAAATGTTTGCCAATGATATTAAACCAAATCTTATCATACTTCTTCTAGGGATTAATCAAAAAACAGTATTTGAATTATATAATAAAAATAAAGAGAAATTTGCGGATAAAAAATTTCATTTCTTTATTAGTGATGAAGAATCTAGACAGAAAATGGAATTAATGCTACGTGAGAGTCTTAAAAACTCTCAAAGAATGGGTGATAAATTAGTCAGTAGTCAAATGATTGCACCAAATCACATTTCTAGTCATTTTACCGATCCATTAAAGGAAGGACTAAAAGATTTCAAATTCGTTCTCCGAACAAGATCTAGTAAAGAAAGCAGTGTCGCTACAATTAATTCCTCAATGTTAGCATTCACTCAAGCTATAAAATTCAACCTAAATCCGGGTCATGCTATTATTGCTCTTGGATTTTGTTACTCAATGATAGGGAAATACAAGGTTGCTTTTGAATTGTTTTCCTATACCAAGCAGATATTTCCTGGGATTTACAAAGAGAAATTCTTTCCTTTGTATTACTTCGTAACAGTTTTCTGTCATGATTATCCATGGTTTTTCATTGAAGAAACTCATACTGATGAACGCTTAAAATGTAATGAAGAAATCTGGAATGAGTACAAACAAAATTTATTGTCACAAGAGCTTCGAAGATTGATTAGAAACAGACATGATATACTAATAAATCAAATTGGTCATATGATTGAGAAAACCGATGAATATAATCAAACAGTTATATTAATGAAAGATTTTGAAAAGCATATGACAGGTCAAGGTTATGATGATGAGGTTTCAGCTATTTTTTGGGGATTCAAGAACTAATAAAATTGATTGATATTACAACCATTTAATTATTTATAATCGAAACAAATTCCATTTAAAAAATCTTATTTAAAATTATATACACTCAAGGATTTAGTGAGATGCTCAACCCACTCGTACTTCCACCTAAGCGTGTTCTTTCCGACCTGGACTTCTAGACCTTAAAGAAGGGGTGTAAAATTAATTTGCTCATAGTATCATCTGGTTAGTAGATCAATTAGCAGGTACTTGGCACTTGAAAAAATGGAAAAAGAGTTTAGTGTATACTAAAGCTCTTATTGGGATTTCCATCATATATTTCAGGTAAATAACCGACAAATGGATCATAATACATCGAATAAAAAGCGGTATTGAAGTAGTTCTCTATCGATCCAGTTGCTTGCTGTGAGCTCACCATCCAAGTGTCATATAAGAAATGCTTAGTCCAAACAGTCCATTCCCATGTTTCAACATCTACTCCCCTAGCTGGAGTATCTTTATCTGTAGCTGTAACTGTTAGAGTTCGTTCACCATTAAATGGGTTTTCTTTGATATCTGGTCCAAATCCCCCAGCAAAACAACAATCAAAAGAACAAAATATCTTCTCAGCTTCTGAACCTTGTAGATATTCAGCAATTTTTGAATCTCTAAGAGTTCCATCCCATAATTCTAAATGACTGCCTCCTTCTGAGTCATATTGTCCTCCATGACCACTATAAATAAAGACTATTACATCGTTAAAATCTGCAGCATCACGTAACCATGCTAATCCACTTTTGACATTTGCAACAGTTGACCCATAAAATGGTTCAGGATAAACATTATCCGCTTCTATTGTGCCGTAAACCTTAATATTGTCCTGATCAAAATTCATTTGACTATTGGTAAGAAAGTCATACCACAATAATATGCTATTATCACATAACTGATTTGCTCCAGTTGGATCATCTGAATTGCCTACTAAAACAGCATAAAATTCGGGTCCTGTATCTATTTCCAGTGTGACATCTCTATGTTCATAACCTGGATCCATAGTTATAGAGAATGTTTCAGGAACGAAGCCATCTTTTGATACAATCATTTCGAAATTACGATCACCACCACTATCATATGAAAACGTAAATCCATAGTATCCAGAATTATCTGTAATATAGTATTTTATTTGATTGTTATCATCAATACTAACCAAAGCACCACTTAGTAATTGTGATGTTTCTCCATTGTATATTGAACCATAAAAATGATAATCATATGTGAAAACATCAAGATAAATTACCGATTGGTGTACACCTTCATAAGTGTGATAACCTGCTTTCGATGCTTGGATTTTCTTTGCTCCAATAGGAACACTACTAAAACTGTAGGAACCATCAGATTCTGTTTGACGACTTCCAATATATAGCCATCCTGTAATAAAGTCATAAATCCATAGTTTAACTGTTGCCTCGTTAATTCCAAAACCAGTTTCAGCATCTTTGATAAACCCAGAACAACCTAATGGTGGTCGGGGAGCAAGTACATTTAATGTAGTCATTAATCCTAAACAAATTATTAGAAAAATAATTTTTGAAATCCTCATTCCCTTCAAAAAAATACACCTCGTGTAAGTAATTATTACTTTGTTTAAGAATTTATTAAGCTATTTCTGACAAAAAAAGAAATTAGTTTATTACAATGGAAAGTATTTCTAAAATTCTAGTCAGAGAGATTTTTCATACTTTGGTGTACCTTTCCCATATTGGACTTCTAGACCTTAAAGAAGAAGTGTGGGACCTGAGGTATCAATTATTTTTGCTTTTTTTTAGAACGAGTATTTATTTTGTAGGGACAATTGAGGAAGCGAGAGGAAAGATGATAGGAACAGCAATAACACTTGCACCACTACTTGCTGCTAAAAAAGCAGGCTATAAGTGGGCAATACTACATACATCTAAAATGGGTCTTAATCTCTACAAACGTTTAGGTTTCAAACAATATTGTACTGTTGGAACAGCGATTTACATAGAGAAATAAAAAATTAGTTCTAACCACGCAAGAAAAATATCAGAAAGAATTACGAGCAAACCAGAATCAAGTTCGCCTTGATGACTGGCGCATAAAGTGGTCAGAAAGTCCTAAAAGGAACTTATAGAGTGACCACATATAATTATAATTAACTAATAAAAAGGTGAAGAAAAAAATGAATAAAAAAGAAGTAAAAATTAACATATCAGATAATATGGTTAATATTGGAACTCACAAAATACGAATAGTTTTGTCAGACATAACAAGCGAATATACAATTATTTTAGAAGCAGGTGGAGGTATGGATTCAAATGCTTATCAAAAAATACAAGATTCAATAGCAAAACAAACAGGCATTCGAGTAATGAGTTATGATCGATCTGGTTTTGGTCAAAGCGAACTTGGACCTGAGAAATTTACTGCAATAGATGAAATAGAGGCTCTCAAAAAATGCCTGGAAATTCAAGGATACAAGAACAAGCTTATTCTTGTAGGGCATTCATATGGTGGACTTTTAGTTCAATTATTTACACTACAATATCCTGAACTCGTAGAAGGACTAGTTTTGATAGATCCAATGAATGTCAAATTTGTAGATAGATTTGGGCTTGATAAGCTTAATGCGGTTACACCTTATTTTGAAAATCCAACAAATAATCATGAAAAAGCAGGAAATAGAATGGTGGATAATTTTTCCATAGCATTAGATACAATGAGAGGAAAAGAACTGCCAAAAGATATACCAATTAAATTAATTACTGCTGGAAATCCTCCTTTCTCAAATGAAATATGGAGTGAATGTCATCACGAAATGGTTGAGAAATCAGAAAAGCATCAACTAATAGTTGCTGAAGGAAACAGCCATATGATCATAAGTGAAAATCCAGAATTAGTACTTAAAACTATAATTGACTTAGTTGGTTCGATAAAAGTATAAAAGCTAGTTTTATGTAGTTTTACTGTGGGAGGGAATTCTCTGTCTTCCTCAACAAAAGAACAACTGCTAGAAGTAGATCAACTCATTGCTCATGGAAAATTCCAAGAAGCATATAAGTTGATAAACAAAGGATTAAAAAACATAAGAAAAATTTGAGAAAAAAAAGTGTTCTAGCCCTTAAAGAAGAAGCGAGGGCAGTAGTTTTCTACGTTTTATTATTTGGGAGAGAATTGTTAAGTTTGATCAATTTTTTGTAGCTCCTTTTTAATTTAGTTGAAATAAGTTTTTTATGTCTAGAAATTCTATACTGCTTATGATTTCTTTACTTGAGCAATTGAATGAATTCCTGGGAAAGGCTGCTTTAGCTACTTATGCTGGTGGTGGTGCACCCCTTAGTCCCACAGAAACAGAAAAAGGGATGATTGAATTTGAATATGGAAATAAAGGAGATGAATGGTATTACAAAGATAGCTATGCTGGTTTTTATCAATCTTGGGGGAGAGAAGTTGTTTGGTATGCTGGGAAACCTTTTTGGGTTCAACTTTATGGTGGGAGTATGAAAGAGGAATTTCATAATGATTTGGCATTTACACGAAAAACTTTTGCTTTTCTAAAGCAAGCACTCTCTGCTGGTGAAAAAGTGACCTCTTTCCAACCTAGGGGTCCCAAAAAAATCAATGATGGTGATTGGGAGTATATTTGCGACTGGGAAGGAGATATTACAAAATTCAATGGTAGTGAAAAAATCCTCTATAAAGAGAATGTTATTTTCACTTATAATTTCAATGGCGGATTATTTTTATTATTGTAATATTATGGTTAATGATACAATTAGATCTAAGAAATGTTTGTCTATCTAATAAGTGAAACACAAAGAAAATTAAAGATATAGAAATGAGATAATAATTAATTTCTTAGATATCAATTATTGGCAATCCCTTATTTTCTAGTTCAGGTCGTAAATTTTTCTGTCGTAGTGTATCTTTTATATCAAAATCTTTTGAAAGATAATTGTCATATATTTCATGATTTTTCTGTAATAAATTGTAAAGATTTTTTCTAATTATTTGATACTCTTTAGGAAGTTTACCGACAAATTCTTCTCCGTTTGAGTTGAGACAATAATCCGATCTATCTATATATTTGTAATCAAATTTCTCTTCTTTTTCAATTTTTATTGAAACATGTTTTTTTCGTTGATCTACTAAACCGAGAGAAACAAGTTTTGTCATTAAAACATCAAATTCTGATGAATAATCTTCAGTTAGAGATTTCAAATCTCTACATTCGATGTCATTTCTTTCTTTTAATCTATTAATGAATTTTTGAAATCTTCCTACTCCTGTTGCCCATAGTCTACTTAGTTTATATTTGTCCTTAGCAAAATCCCTTATAGCTGCCAATGATAAAAGGATCAAATCCTCAGCTAATATTATTCTATTTTCAATTAGATTTTTCCTTATTATTTCATTTTGGTTTTGTAATTCATCTATCACTGTTTCTCTAATCTTTGAAATGTCTACTTCTTTATTTTCTCCATAAATTGCTATAAATGAGTTTGTGAAAGAGTCCTTGAGTATGCCATCTACAACATTTGATTTACTTTGTAATGCAAATGTAAGCGGTTCAGAATCGTATTCTTTACTTGCTTTTATTTCATCATAATCATAAATTAATTTCAGTGTTAATGGTGGAGGATTAATAAAAACAAAATCAATTAAGAATTCAGTTTTTAATTTTTCATTAATATTCTTCTGAAAATCATTTTTCCTCTCTTTATATTTAGCAAATAAATAGAATTCCAATCGTTCTTTAGGACTTACATCAACCACTTCAATTTTCATTATTTCAATCAATAAATTACCTTTTATTACTCTAGAAAGGAGATTTGATTGATTTTCTTCTTCAAGGGATATACCTGTAATATTTGAGACTAAATCGTAATCGGTCCATTTTTCATGAAAGTCTTGTATTAATTGTTCATATTCTTTAGTTTCTTTATTTTGCTTTTTTTCTTCTAGAAAAGTTTGAGTACTTGCCATTAACATTTGATTAGCTATTCGGTTATTCGTTTCTTGTTGGATTACTGTTATTAGTTGTTTTCTTGAAAGTAAAAGATTTTCAGCAACGAACAACTTCTCTGGTTTAAACATGATATTAATGTTTGAATGATTTGTATCTTCTTTTTTTCGATTTAAAATTATCTCAAAAGAATCCATTATTGAATAGATATCAATATTTACAGGCAATCCACAATGATAATTATCTCTAATTATATAATCTACTTTATCTGAATCTAAATCACCGTTCAGCAATGGATATAGACTAGTTATTGGTTTGGGTATTTCATCTAATTTCCCTGCTAAAAAAAGTGCTAGATTTTGTGGTGATAATATTTTTTTCCCTTTTAGAATATCTTTCAATTCTTTATTTCTTTTAATTAATTCTCGAGTGTATATATCATGAGAATAGTTTTTACCTGGAAACAACTCTGGATTTCTTTCAAAAACCCATTCTATTGCATGAGAAAAAGGAGGATGACCTAAATCATGTAAAAGAGCTGCTAATCTAATGAATTGTAATGTTTCACTATATCCATTATCAATATTATATTCCGTTTTTAAAATCCTCTCTGCATTTTCCTTGAGATCTTTAATTTTACTCGCTATTAAATAAATTACATGCATTGTTCCTATCGAGTGCTCATATCTTGTATGATTAGCACCAGAAAAACTAATCGATGCTAAACTCATTTGTCTAATATTTTTCAATCTACTAAATATTTCAGAATTAATAATTTCCTTTTCGATTTTTGTTATAGGAATATTTTTCCAAACAGGATCATAAATGAAATCAACAAAATCCAAATCTGACAAGTCTTATTGCTCCAATTTTCCTAATTGAAATAAATGACTTAAAAAGAAGGTTTAATATTTTTCCTAAGAAATTGATCAATTTTTTTCTAGCAATAATTTTTTATGAGAAAAGGAAGAGTACCATTTGGAATCCTAATTTGTAAAGGGTGTTTAGTTAGATGGAGAAGAAACCAAAATACATGAATTCTTGGAAAGGGGATAAATAGTTGAATTCGAGGAATAGAGATAAGTACATTGAAATTATTAGGGCAAAATTACAAAATTTTGAAAATCCTGATGATCAAATTGAAGCTTTAGGTCTCTTCAGTTCCTTTTTAGGACGAATTTCCGAAAGTGCAAAAGAAGATGGAAAAGAAGTTCTTGATTCAATAATTAATATAGCTCACAATTCTCAAAAAGCAAAAGTAAGAATTAAAGCTGTAAGAGCTTTAGGTAACTTAGCAATAGAACCTGATAAGGTTTTACCTATATTAGATAGAATTATGTGGATTGATAAATCATTTTTTGTTAAAGAAGAAATACCTATAGCTTTGAGTAATTTTGGTGAACATGGAATTAACTATTTAAAAAAAGCTCTTTTTAAAGGCAAAGGAAGTATTCGTATAAATGCAATTAAAGCATTTGGTAGAATTGAACAAAAAAAAGGTGAAATTAAATCATTATTAAGTAAAGAATTACAAAAAACTCAGGATGTTAATGAAAGATTTTGGATTTTATTTTCACTTATTCAATTACAAGGACTTGAAAGTAAAGAAAAGAATCAATTAGAAAAATTAATTGACAATAATTTAATATCTGATGATTTGATTTTTCAATATAATTTACTAATTGAGGACATAAAGGATATTGAATTCTATAAACAAGAAGAGCAAAGAACGAAAGATAAATGGTATAAAAGAAAGGATTTTATTAGGATTTTCTTTAGTGATTTAATAACTTTTACTTCTAATGAAAAGGGATTTAATTATCAAGAAAATTATGCTGAATATATTAGATTAATCATTACTGCTATCTTTCTAAATACTATAACAGTTGAGTCACTTACAAATTTTCCAAAAAGTGGTAATCTTCCTGAAGAAATTCTTGAAACACTTAAAGCTGACTTTTATCAATCAAAAAGAAAGATAAAATCAAAGACTAATGAGGTTACTGAAAAAATAGATTTAGATTATGCAAATTATAGTGAAATCTTTACTTATACTAGATTAATCCAACATTTATCGATTTTCAACTTAGATTTTATTAAAAAGAAAGTTAGCACGAGAAATTTTTACAAATTTCAATTTGATGATGTTAAAGATATTTTTAGTGGTTATGCTATTGAAGAGATAATTACACCTGGTGAACCAATCGGACTAATGAAATTTCATGAAGATAGGTTTTGGAAAACAAAAGGTAAGGAAATTATTGCTTTCTGGAAAATAACTTTCCAATTTGATTATTATCTTAACCAACAGTGTTTGGTTTCGCTTATTGCTTATTTTGAATCATTTCTAAATAATAGTATAATTACACTAAATAATTACAGTTTAAACTACTATATTCATAGTGATAGTAAAAGATTTGTTGATCCTAAGGATTTTGACAACCAAGCTATCGAGAGAAAAATTCGCAACTTGATTAATCTGGGATTAATTAATAGTAGTTGGAAAATTGGCAATGAGGATTTTGATATTATAATTAATGCTTCTTGGAATAGAAATAAAATTGTTCACAAAAGAGATACTGATGAACAAAAAATTGATGAATTATCAAAAACTTATATTGGAGATTTTGTTATTTCCATTGCTAAACTTTCAAATGAACTTTACAATAATATTGCTAGGAAGTTAAAGGAATGACATAAACCTATTATATTTTATAAATAATCTTTTATTAGAAAATGAGAAGGTTATAGGATTGTCAAAATCAACTTTGAATAGTATTCCAGTTTTTTTAGAAAGAATATCTGAACAATTAGAAAAAATTGAAAAAAATAATCAAATGGAAAATGATATTGCCATTCTATGGGATGTTGAAAATGTAAATCCTGGTAATGATGTAACATTTATTGAAGGTTTTCTTGATTATTTGTCTCAATATGGTCGTTTTACAATAGGGCAAGCTTTTGCTGATTGGACTCGTAGAAGCGTTTCACCAATTTCTAATATTTTAGGAGAACATCATTTTGAATTAATTCACGTACCAGCTGCGAAAAAGAATAGTGCTGATATGTCATTAATAGCATATGGAATAGAATTAGCTTTACAATATCCATCTATTGGAATTTTTGTTTTAGTGACAGGTGATTCTGATTTTAGACCTTTGGTAAAATCATTAAGAAGAATAGGAAAAAAAATTTTGATAATTTGTGATGTTAATACAGCAAGACCAGATTTTCTTATCCTAGCTGATGATTTTAAAGATTATAGAACACTTAGATCTGGAGGTTCAACTCCTAATGAATCAGAGGAAATCAATGATGAATCAATTGAAGAACAAATTAATGAAGAATTAATAGAAAAACAAGAGATTATTTCTGAAGTAAAAACTCAAGAGCAATTGATAGAACAAAAAAACAACGCGTATAATTTATTAGTTGAAGCAATAAATCAAATGAAAAAGGAAGGGCTCAAACCTGGAATTGGTTTAGTTAAAGTTAGATTGCTGATGTTAAATCCTGATTTTAATGAAAAAGGACTTGGATTTTCAAATTGGAGTGATTTTATTAATTCAGCACAAACAAATGGTATAATTCAAGCTACAGGTGAAGGAATAGGTTTATTGTTGGATGTTATTCAATCAACTAAGGAAAAAACAGATCAAGACATAGCTTTTGAAATGCTATTAGAAGTATTAATGAAGTATGATGGTGATGAGAAACCAAAATATCACAATCAAGCAAATATTGCTGAAGAATTGTATAAAGAACCTGAATTTATGAAATTAAAAGAGAAATTAGGTTTCAAGAAATTCAAAGATTTCATACAAGCTGCTGAAGTTAGAAAACTTGTTGAAACTAAAGTTGAAGGTTTAACTCATGAGATAAAAAGAATAAAGGATAATATTTGAGATCACTAATATTCCTTACTAGGTTATCCTCATAATTTTTTTATATTTTATATAATATAGCTTTAGAGGATTTTCTTTTTATGATAAGTCAGGAGTTTCAAATATGAAAAGGATAGCGAAATGGAAATTTCTATTGATTTATTTACTAATTACTTTTAGTTTATTATTACCAATAACGCAAATTGAATTTTCTGAAGGATTAACTTCTACTCATACTTTGTATTATGGTGATTACTATTACATATATTGGACTGCTAACCATGGACCACCCAGTTATATTTCTTGGTCATTTAGCAGTAGAAATACGTATGTTGGAATAGAAGTTTGGGTTTTTGAAGATGCTAATTTTGCTTTATTTGATAATGGACACAGCGCAGAAGGTTATCAGCTCTCGAATGGTGGTTATTATTATGATAGTGGTCAATTTACTTTGCCTTTTGAGGATTAAATGGTACATTGTTTTCATACATTATGATGAGGATATATTTGAACATTCATCCGTTACAATAAGCGCCAATCTTTATACACCTAATACAAATATTGACCCTTCCGGTTTACCTATTTGGGGTATAGTTTTGATTGCTGTTTTTCCCACACTAGTTATTATTATTGTAATTACTGCAGTCATAATAGCAATTAAAAGAAAAAGACAAAGTGAATTAATTTCAATGCAATATCAAGATCAAAATTTGCCTATAGAGTCTTCGTTGACTCAACAAATACAACAATCTTCATTGCCTTCTCCATTGAGTTCTGAAAATGTTATTTATTGTTCAAAATGTGGGAGTCCTAATAGCGATACAGGCATATTTTGTTCTCAGTGTGGAACAAAACTAATGCGACCAGAATGATTAACATAAAAAGTTAATCTTTCCTTTTTTTTGATAATAAATTACTTTTAGATGAAATTTATATATTTTTAAGATATAGCTTAGAAGAATAATTAGGGGATAAATAATGGGTTTTAATATTATTAAAATAATAAATTTATTTTTTACATTATCAGCATTATTTTTATCATTTGTATTGAGTTTATTTCCTTTTCTTTCTTATTTGGAATTAAATAATAGAAAACTTATCTTTTTTGATGGTACTTATAAAATTTTTAATACTATTCACGATAATTTAGTTTCAACTAGAACACCTAATTATTGGGATTTTATTCCAAAAGAAATGGCTTTTATATTAGTTATAGGGGCATCTTTTTTGGTGATTGCTGGGTTCTTAAGATCCTTTTATAAAAATAGAGATGCAATGACTGTTGGAAATTTTCTAAGTTTTTTTGGTGGCATTTTAGGATTATATGGAGTTCTAAGATTTATTTGATTTAGAAATTGGATCGCATTTCAATATTCAAACGAATATAATTTTTGTACAGATAATAGTGTTACTTTACACTAATTTGAGATTTATTTAAACAATCTCTCACAAAGGTTTAGAAATAGTACAGAAATCAGATAAAAACGATTCTCAAAATCTTTATAACAATTGAAAAAGTAAAAATCTGGGGTTGAGTATTGGCTTTATCATTAGGAATAAAAATTGGTTTATATATTGCTTTATTTTTCATCTTTAATATTGGAATTTTCATAAATCTATTATTACAAGCTGGTATATTTATTAATATAAAACAGAGAAAATACCAAATATTTGCTTCAATACTTGTACGTTTATTGTTCGTTTATTCATTGATTTTCTTATTTGGTATTTGGACTTTAACCCAGACTTGGGCATGGAATATTTATCTTTTTATTTTATTAGTTGATTTGATTGGTGAAATTTCAGCTTATATTTTTAATTGGAGAATTGGTTTATATGAAAAGGATTACTTGGAGGAATACCATCAACAAAAGAATCTAGCTAACTTCTACTCACCTAGATTTTCAATTTTCACTAAATTCTCTGAGATACTTGATGGTTTTATTTTCGGAACAATTATCTATGTAGTTATTGGAGTAATTTACTTCAATAATTCTGTTGAAACAAACCTTCAAACAGAACTAATCATTCTTGTGATCGTAATTATTCTTTCAAATGATTTAACTAGTTTACTTAAATCACTTCATCAGTCATCTTCTTCGCATGTTGATGATAAATTACGCTATGAGTCATTAGTAACTATTGGTCTATTCATTTATCGTTTCTCCTTTATTACTTATTTTATTCTGTGGATTCTTAATATTGATATTTTTGATGTGCTCTTTTCTGTTGGACCTGTTAATTTTTATTGGTTTTATATTGTTATTTCAATTGCTTTAGGTTTATTTTTACTAGTGATGCTAATATATCGAATTGGTGCTAAAAAGAGGAAAGAATATAAATTAGGTAACTTGAAGAATTATGATAATTTATTACATGACATTAATCTTTTAACAAATATTGAAAATTTTACTAACTCCAGAAAAGCACTTGAAGAGTATTCAAAGTATGCTATAAAATTCTATAATAATACTGCTTTTATTCTAGATAGCAAAATTCAACTCTTTACTGTGCTATCTCAATTCTATAAAGTAAAATATCATTTTTACCCAGAATATCGAAAAAAAACATTCGAACAAAAAAAGAGAAGAGCAATGGAAACAGCTGATAAAAAATTATGGATGGAAGTTCAACGAAAACAATATTCAATGAAAATTGCTGATTTTGAGGAATTAAAGGGACAAATATTTGAAATTCAATATCTTATTTGGAAGCTAGGAATAAAGAAGATTAAATGGAATGATGAAGAATCTGATTTTGACAAAGTTAAAAATCTAAAAAATAAATTAAAAGCAGAAATAAATTCGCTACCAGCAGAATTATTTCGACAGCAAAGAAGTTTACTAGATCATCTAGATCAAAGCATAATTAAAATTGTTAAAGAGAACTCACTTTTGACTAATAATAGTAATAAAGAACTTGATTCGACGATTAATACTATTTGTAAAATTACTGAGAAACCAAATGTAGATTATTTCTTTTTACTGCACAAATTGCTTTCAAAGATTAATTATGTATTAAACAATACCGATGATCAATCCCTTATTCTCTTTGATAATTGGATTAACATTGAAAAGCAAAGTAATCAAAATGCTTTGAGAACATGCAAAGAAATAAGTATCTTTCCTTGGAAAACTTATTCCTATATTACCTTTGTTTGGACTACACTCAATGGTGCATTAGGTATTTATCTTTCGAGTATATTAGACTACTTTTCCAATATAATTTTATCATAATAAACTAATTTCATACTTACATATTAGACAAATCTATGTTTCAAAAATGTTTTAATAACTTCCCTCCTAAGCATGTCCTTCCCAAACTGGACTTCTAGTCCTTAAAGAAGAAGCTAGGACAGTAGTTTTCTACGTTCAATTATTTGTACTTTTTTGTTTTCTTTTAATTTTTATTTATTCGGTTCACTATCAAGCTTTGAAAGTTTTCGATATGTTAATAAGAAATAAATTACTCTTACTTTTCTTGAAAAACGATTGTGGATTTATATTATTTATTACTTGGAAATAAGGAAAAATTATGTATGTGGGATTAATACATGATATTAGGAGATACAACAGGAAAAAGGAAGTTAATTAGTTTTTTTGGTATATATTTTCAAATACACTTAAAAACCAATCAGCGAAAAATAATCTTTTCCATTATCAATAGTATTCTTATTTATCTCATAATTATTTCCACCTTTTCAATTTGGAATATGAATAAAGGATATAATTTCAGTGCTTATTTCAATTCTAAAGATAATAACTGGAAAGAAGATGGAGTTTTTAGTGCTTATTTTAGCACTGAACAATTAAATCTAACAGATGGATTTACTCTAGAATATCTTGAAACAACAATCGTTGAGATACAAAATGAATTATCCACAGAAATACCCAATATTAATTTCACACGAACAACAGGTTTAGTGTGTTTGGAATTTTTTAATTATAATGGTTCATCTTACAACTCCTATGGAATTAGTAGTTTAAATGATGAAGCAAGCTTTTTGTTAAATAATAGTCTAATAGCTGGTCGTTTACCTGAAAATTCCTCAGAAATATTGTACTATTTTAAAGAAGAAGCTATACCTAGCTACAATATAAGTGACATAATAACTTTACAGGCAGCACCAGTCTTTGAAGCAACAAAGAAAAATCTCACAGTAGTGGGAATTATTAGTAATTTAAATACAAATCTTACAAAGGAAAATTATTCAGTAGACATTCTAGATTGGCAGGAAAACATAGCTCGAACTAGTGCAAAATTTACTCCAAATGAGAACTTTTTCTCATTACCCGATCCCTTTTTCAATCTCCTCAATTCCTTTGATAGTAGTAGTGTTGGAGCAGTACTGATTGACTTTCAATATAACCTATCTTTGGTAGATAGTAGAAAAATCAATTCATACATTTCTAATTCTGAAACTTTAGCAGAAGGAATAGCACTTGAGACTGGAGAAATGTTCTATGTAGGTTTAGAT
>Ga0307375_10003949_pt1 | contig 14352 bp, 14 predicted proteins | sample TR1MG_FD_202531 | JGI IMG/M metagenome (GOLD analysis project Ga0307375, IMG submission 202531) | Soil microbial communities from Risofladan, Vaasa, Finland - TR-1 | ecosystem: Environmental > Terrestrial > Soil > Coastal area > Acid sulfate soil | place: Finland: Risofladan, Vaasa | collected...
AAGTCAATCGAATCGTCAATCCCTGCTGCCCGACCGAAGCATAGAGGCCCCCAATCTCACAACTACGCTCTTTTGTCTTCATTTGGTTGTCCCGTTCTACAATTTCCCTCTCTGGTGCAGGTACGCTAGTCCTGTTTTGAGTTTTGGCCCTCTGCCCAGGCGGAGGAACTTGCGATTTGACCTCTCTTCTTGCTTCAGTCACTCTGCTCCTGCTTTCAATGTGCATCTTTCGATTTTCATGGTATTTCGGCAGTGCAGAACCAGATTTTCGCCCCAAGATAACCGCGCGTGTGCATGCCTGCCCCTCGTCTTGTCTCCCTTCCGTCTCGTTCTCAACAGCGTTCCTGACCGCCATACCTGCTGTGCGCGTGTGTGTTTCTCTGTTCTGACACTGGATCCATCCTCAAGGCCGCGCTCTTGTTCGTCTCGCCCCCTTTTCTAGCCCAGGTGTTCATCAAACGCGCAGCCACGATGGAAGTTGTGTCCCATCCCCTGCACCACATCGAAGCGCCTCTCGTACCCTCCGATGCCTTCTCGCCCTCTTGTGACTCATTTGCCTCTGAAGAGTGGTCCGACGATTCCATCTTTGCGTCTCACGTGTCATGGGAGGAAGAGCGCTCCTCGAACGAGAGCTACCCCGAAACCTCGAGCACGACGCCTTCAACCCCCCTCTCTCCCCCTTCTGAAGCCCCCTCCTCCTCCACCACCACCACCATCCCTGCTCCTGGCTTCGAAATGGATTCCTTCGTCCGCGCCGTGTGTTATGGAGAACTTCCCCCTCTGGAACAAGGCACAATAGAAGAAGGAGATGCATCCTACGAAACGCTAGACTTGACCAAGCTCGCACTGCACACCTCTGTTCGCCGTCGCGAAATGGAGCCTCACAATCCACTCTTCCACAGCATTCGCACACGCACCGCCTCCATCGTATCGGTTTGCTTCATCGGAAGCCGAGAACAGGTCGTTCAAATTGGGAAACGCACTCCTAGCATCGTCTTCTCCAAATCCTCTCTCGCATTTTCCCCCTCCTCCTCCTCCTCCTCTGATCAGTCTTCGAGTGTACAAGACGAAGTCGTTATTTGCGTCACTATGAGAGATGTTACAGAGTATGCAACCTTCGCTTTCGCTCACGGTGCTCTCACTTCCCCTCAACCCGACTTCTTTCGACTCCCATCCACCGATCTCTACATGGCAAGGTTTGAGCTGTTGCTCACTGCAATTGGAACGACCATCAGGAACCTGAAAGGGCAGCGCCAAGTCCACATCGATGTGCACGTCTCCTTTCCCCTATGCTTCTCCTCCTCTCTCCTTCATACGAATGCTCTCGTAAAGGTCGATATTCAACCTGGTGTCTCAGGACGAACCAAAGGCGCCGATACGAGCAACGATTCCTTGGCCCAGTCTCCCGGCTCTTCTTCCTCTCCTGTCGTCTTCGAAACTTCTATTAGTTCGAAAAGACGTCGGGTTTACAAGCGAGCAGAGCCTAAGTTGAGCGATCACAGGAAATATCAAGCCAAGCGTACATTGGAGATGACTCATGGACCGGAAGAGGTTTCGCAACTTCAAGCCCGCTCTTCCTCCTCTTCCATCTCTTCCATCGGTGCTCGCGGAAGCAGTATTTGGAGTGAACACGCTCGCCATGTCGTTCGTTATCAGTATGCCTCGGGAGCTCACCATCAAGGACGTGAAATGCAGCAGAACGTGAGCAGCAGCAGCTACGTCTCTTTGGACTCCTCTGCTGACTCATTGCCTCCTCTCGTCCCATCCTTCAGACAAACGATTGGATATGTTCCTCAACAACAGCAACAACAGCAACCTCACCAACCTTGTCACCTTCTACAGCAGCAGCAGCGGTCACAACCCTTCCCTGCTTCGTTCGTTCCTCGCATGACCCTCGCAGCTGATAACAGCGCTGTGGACATGAGTTCCTACCTCATTTTGCCCACTAACAACAACAGCAGCAGTTCCCAAGCCTTCTCAAGAGGTTCGTGGGCCCAGCAGCAGCAGCTTCCCAAACAATCCTTCGAGCAATCGTACCAACTACAGCAACTGCAGCATCCGCAACATCATCTCCTACCCCATCATCATCTTCAATATCCTCATCCTCATCATCCTCAGCATCAGCATCAGCATCAGGCTCATCATGCTCATCCTCATCAGCAATACCCGTCTTCTGAAGACATTTGGGCCCACTGCAACGCCGCCGCCCCACCACCCACCACACCCACATTCTACGTGCCCTCCTCATCTTCATCATCAAACGTGTCTGGAGCCTACTACTCCGACATTTCCTGTTAGACATTTCCTTCTTCGGAACCACCATCCCACTCCACCCACCCAACAGTTGCGATTTCAACAAGGAGGACCACATACGATTTGGAGACAGAGAGATGAGAGAGGCATCTTCACATCTGTGATGTGTAGCGTTGGACTTCTTCGACCAACACTCTCATCTCTTCCTTCCATTCGTCTCCTTCCTCTTCGCTTGCAATCGTCCAACCCCATCCTCCTATCCCTCTTACAATCATCTACCTTTGGTTTCCCAACTTCCCACACAGAATTCGACAACACACCACCACCACCACCACCATCTTCTTCATCATCATCATCAACAATCATCATTCAACACCATGAGAGCCTTCGCTAAAACTCGTCGCACACTTCAAACCTTCTCGAGAGGGAGATCCTTGAAGCCACTGACGATGCCAAACGCAAGTTCTGGACGACAAATGCTGTCGTAGCTGCCCTTTGCACAACTTGGAGTCACACCTAGAACCCCTCAACCTCTAGTGTACCCCTCGTTTCCAAAGGCAACCAGGATAAGATACGAGTTATACTGCAGACTTGCGCACCTTTTTGGCTCTGCGATTGTGCGCCTCAACAATAGCCTGAACGGCAAACGACGCGATTGTTCGTTTGCGAGCCGACTCTATTGACACCCCTCTTCCCATGTCGAACCTTCTGAACATCCAAGAAATCAAGTAGAACACCACCTTCCAATACTCAACGACAACACCACACCTTCAACATCACCTCCCATTCACCCCTCCTTTTTTGGGTCAGCATCCCTCCCACTCAGGGAACAATGACCACCCCATCGACTGTTAACTTATTCACTAAACCGCATATACGATCGATTCACACCTCAGCCATAAGCGTTGAAGACACTCTCACTCTGTTTGGGCCAGTGGTTGCGGCAAAGTGCACCAGGTGTTCTCTTCTCAACAGATGCCCAGAGTTGACGGTATACCCTCATATATCAGGAGTTGTCCATTCTCTTTCCAGGGGGGCAACAGGTCCGAGTTGATGCCATGTGTTCACAAAACGGAGCAAAGAGCTTTCAAAAGCCTCGGAAGAGCTGGAACCCGGTCCTCGCCTGCGACCAGTGCCGTAGTGGTGCCTGCCCCTGTGTCCTGCTTAGTACGTTGGTCGATCTCTTTTGCCTCTAGTTCCATTCTACCCCTCATGTAATCCCTGTTTTCCTGTAATGTATGCCTAGTGATGCTCATTCACGCCGGAATTCACTTGCAGAAGCTCTGGGCCTCTACTCCTCGCGCGTGCAACCTCTCTTTCCTCCCTTATTTGTTCTTCCCCTGTCCCTGTTCTATCTGTATACACTTCTCCAAAGCGATGGCTAACGTTTCTTGCATGCATTTCAGGTGTTCTCGCTGCAGGAATCGCGGAATTCCCGTGTTTTGTGTGAGAAATGAGTTCCCCACCCTCGCGCATGTCCCTGGTTCGGCACAAGATCCTAGTCTTGTCTGGCAAAGGTGGTGTTGGTAAGAGTACTGTGTCTTCTCAGCTTGCGCTGGCCTTGATGAGTGCAGGTTATCGTGTTGGTCTGCTTGACGTGGATTTGTGCGGACCCTCCATCCCAACGATTCTTGGTCTGGTTGGACAGTCAATGGTGAGTAGTACTGCCGGGTGGGTCCCGGTATATGTGCGTGGTAGTAACGATACTGCAAATGGCAGCACTGTGAGTTCAAATGGCGACAGCGGTAGCGAGCAGGAGCAACAACGACAAAGAGATGCGGAACAACATCATCAACCTCATCAACAACAGCAGCAGAGAATGGCTGTCATGTCCATTGGGTTCCTCTCAGAGGACTCTAACGCTCCTGTTATTTGGCGAGGACCAAAGAAGACGAGCGTGATTCGACAATTCCTTGAGGAGGTTTGTTGGGGACCTCTCGACTTTCTCGTGATCGATACTCCCCCCGGCACCTCTGATGAGAACATATCAGTCTGTGAGCAGTTGGTAAAATACATGCCTGATGGAGCCATACTCGTCACAACACCGCAGAGCGTGAGCACCGACGACGTCAGGAAGGAGGTCTCCTTTTGCAAGGCCGTCAACATCCCAATTCTTGGCATCGTGGAGAACATGTCGGGATTCATATGCCCGTGCTGTGGGGAGCAGTACAACATCTTCTCAAAGGGAGGAGGTGAAGCACTGGCAAAGGAGATCGGCGTGCCATTCATCGGCAGAATCCCTCTAGATCCTTCTATCGCCCAAGCCTGCGATCAAGGCAAGTCCTTCATCGACACATACAAGGATAGCAAGTCATTGGACGCTCTGAGAGACTTTGCACACTCATTCGAGAAGAAGAAGGAGGAGGAGGATACTATGACCCACTCGCAAGCTTCAAGTTCCGCAATGAAACCCTCAAACACCACTCAACCCTGAAGAACACTCCTTGTATAGTTGTACCTCCTCTGTAATGTAGATGCCAAGACATGACCACTGAGCATCGTCAGAGAGGATGGATCCGGGACTGAAGTGGCCCGGAGCAGGATACTTTTATAGGACACGGTGCGTCGTGAAACGGGCTACATTCAACGATCTCTAACATATTCATACACAAGACTATACAGGCATGTTACAACTCCAACAGGAGGGAAACAGACACATGGATACAAGAGGACGATCCGCCTGAGACTTTCCAGCCCTCACCGCCTTCTCCGCCTTCTCCTGAGCTTCTTGAAGAACCATCTTCGCCATCGTAATAGAGAGGAATGTCTTAGACTTGTGTCAACTCAGGGCTGCCACCGATCTGTTGACCGTTCCAGTATTCACGCAGGAGATCAGGGAAGGACGAAGAGAGTAGATTTGCGAGATTCGTCGTTGGTAGCTCATCGCGTGGGGGCATCCCAGAAGAGTTGACATCATTCACATTCCAACGAGACGTAGAGGAAAACCAGGGTTGAGAGCCCGGCGGAGGACCAGCAGGTGCGGAGAAGGAGGAGTTGGCCGATGGAGGAAGCTTTCGCCGCAACAAGCAGCTCGCCTGGCAACAAGCAACTCGCTCAATCCCTCTCTCATCCTGTGCGTCATCAAGTCGCTCGTTGCTCTTTGGCTTGGTCTATCGATTCCCTTCCGAGGAGAACAGCACATGGTAAGCTTTTCGCCCTTGGTTTCCACGAATAGACCCAGAATCATGGTCTTGGCTCTTTCGGTTCATTGGCCCCCTCCTCTCCTTCTATGCCTCATTTCCGCATAGACCCGGTTTATGAGATCTCTTTTCTTGCAAAGGCGTATCGTCCTAATCTTCCCTTGTGTGTATTCTTAGGCGACAAGTTCGGCCCACTCGAGCGTCATTTCTAAGTCCACCCTCGGCCTTCGTTGTCGTCATGGCCTCAGGTAACAGCCGTCCTCCACCCAATGTGGCTCCTAGAGATGGCATCAGTACGTCTATTTCCGAAGGCGGATGCACGAGGAAGGGCGGCTTCACTTTCGCGCGTTTTGGCGAACCGCTCGCGGCTTGTCACCCCCTCTCTGAGCTCCATGCACCTCTTGTAACCTACCCTCGCCTTCCACCTTGTTGCAATCGCTCTCTATTCTTCATTTTCTCTAATCGTGCCTTGTCTTTCGCTCATCTTGCTCCCTGTGAACAGAGCCGAGTCTCCCCGACTTGTCCTTCTCCGGAAACGTCGTTTTGGTCTCGACTCTCGAACAGGATGCGCTGTATTCCCGTGAGTTGTGCGAGTATCAGGTGGTTGGCGTTGATTTCGAGTGGAAGGCGGACTCCAAAGGCGAGTCCAACCCTCTTTCCCTCGTCCAAGTTTGCACTCGCCGGACCTGCTACATTTGGCTTCTGTATCGCTTCCCCAACTATACACGCGACAAAGCACCTCCCGAGGGTTTGCAGGAGCTGTTGCGGAATGAAGATGTGCTGAAGATTGGTTGCTCATTGCGCTCGAACGATCTCAAGAAGTTGGCCATCTCCGGCTTCCGTTTGCCTCTCTCCGCTCATCATCATCCTCGTCATCATCCCCTTCATGGTCTGCCTAAGTCGTTTCTGGATGTGCAAGATTTCAAGATATATGGACAAACACCCGAGCGCAAGTCGCTGAAGGCACTCACGGAGCTCTTCCTGGAGAGGCGTTTGCCAGAGTTGAACGCATCGATCTGGAGGGTCGATTGGAGAGACGTTGAGAAGGACAAGCATCTCCAGTCATACTGCATTTTGGATGCCTACGCCGTGTTAGAGATCTTCTATGAACACGAGGAGAGCGAGAAGATGCATCAAGCCAAGGAGGCTCACATCAAGAACCAATTCAGCGACGCTCTCGAATACAGACGTCAGTTTGGCGCACAACTATCGGTAGAGGAGGACACCTCGCGCAACAAGACCGAGAACATGGTCTACACAGTGCAGTTTGCAGCTGTTGAGAAAAAAATGACAATGTTCCCGACCGGAGACTCGGAGGGCGAACAGTTCCACTTTGGTCAACGACTCCGACTATACTCAACGCCTTCATGTCCAAACTCTGTTGGAAGTCATCAGGAACAAGATGAGACGCTCTTCGGAATACCATTCCAGGTCGACTTCTCGCATGCAGATGGAGTGCACTATGTCACTGACAACTCCAAAATGAGTGACGTTGATCACCACGACACGTACTTCATGAAGGTTGAGTTCAATCCGGTGCCGTTCAGTCGCATGGCGAAGGCGCTTCAAACTTGGCAATTTGGCATCAACAACCTCCTCAGTAGCGTCATCCTTGGCTCTTCTCCCGTATTCCAACCCACTGATCTAAGCGATCGCGTAAGAGGATACACAAACATCGCTGGACATGAATTGAACCCCTCTCAGAGAGATGCTTTGGCTTTCGCTGTTTCCCGCCCCTTCTCCATGATTCACGGACCTCCTGGCACTGGCAAGACCCACACGTTGGCTGCGATTGTGTATTGGATGCTCAAAAACACGGACGAGAAGATACTGATATGCGCGCCATCAAACGACGCGGCGGACAACTTGGCTATGATGCTCATCAAGGCGTGCAAAGTTTCCACATCCGAGCTAGTCGTTGTGAAAGCTCTCGCTAAGCAAAACGCACAACATCCAGTTAAATTGAAGGACTACATGGTGCACAACAAGACGTTCGGGATGGAAATGAGTCTCAATGAGGTGATTGATCACCAGAAGAAAGTCATCAGGAATACTCGCATCATCTGTTCCACCCTTTCTACATCTGGAGGATTCCTTCTCTCTGACTCCACTTTTGAGTGTGTATTGATCGATGAGGCGTCACAGTGCAACGAAGTCGAATGTCTCATTGGTATTGCCCACGGCGCCAAGCGTCTCGTCTTGGCTGGCGATCACAAGCAATTAGGACCTGTTGTCTTATCAAATACGTTGAAAGGCACCAACTTCGAAAGATCCATGTTCGAGAGACTCATCGACATTCAAACTCACTCCTCGAAGCTACTTCAAAGGCAGTATCGAATGCATCCTGACATTTCCAAATGGCCAATGGACACCTTTTACGAAGGGCGTGTGGAGGATGGAATCACGGCGATGGATCGGCAGTTACCGATGCCATTGCATAAGCTCTTCCAAACGCCCTCCAATCCTCCTAAGAAGGACAAATCTGCTTCTGCAACGCAGGATCAGCGACAAAACATGCTCATCCATGTCAAGGGATACATCGAATTGACTCGCTTCGGCTCTTCGATGAACAAACAGGAAGCCGACCTCGCACTCGCGCTCTACGTCATGATGAGGAAGCATCTGTCTAAACTAGAAGTCGTCATCTTGTCGGGATATCAGGGTCAGATTGGATACATCAACAACCAAGCAAGAAACCAAAGAATCTCAACTTCCAGAATCGCCTACACCATCTCCCAATTCCAAGGTAGAGAAGCTGATATCGTCATCATGTCCGTCACTAGATCTTCAAACGATCCATCGTCGATTCCGTCGTCTCATTCATCATCAACGTCAGCATCGAGAGCCAAATCCGGAGCAGAAAAGACCGCCTCCTTGGGCTTCATTTCTGAGCCTAAACGCATCAACGTTGCCCTCACGAGAGCCAAATACTTGCAAATCATCGTTGGCGATGTTGCGCTGCTGAAAACACACGATCACTGGAACAAGGCGGTGAACTTCTACGACAGCACGAAAACGATCTTCGTCAAGTCCTCCTCCGCTGCGTCGTCTTCCACTGCACCTGCCCATCTTCCCCAACAAGCGCTGTCCATGACTGAACTGGTTCAAATTGCTGCTTCTGAGATTCCAGCCTATGCTCCCTTGGGAGCTTCAGCGAATGCAGCAGCTTCTTCGACCTCTCCTCAGGCACCCGCCGCCACTTCGACTGACTCCAAGAACGGAAATCTATCTATTCCTGGAATGAACAATCGAATTGTCCGTCAAATTCAACCATCAGAAACAACACAACCACAGAAACAGCCGAAAGCCTCTTCCTCATCTGCGTCCACCTCTTCTGGGTCTTCATCCTCGAATCCTACGCCAAGAACAGTCATCCACATTCCCCACAACGTCACGGACGTGTACGAAGAGATGTTGCCCTTGGAGTGTCAGAGACGCCGTTTGCCGAAGCCAATTTCCATCGTCTCCATCGACGTCCCTGGGCCTGTAGGTGACAAGATGTACACTTGCGCCATCCAAATTGGACCTCATCTCTTCACTGCTACCAACCATAGGCGAAGCAAGGCGATCAAGGCGGCCGCATACATGGCTTACTCGACGCTTCGACCAATCCCCACCAACTCAACTCAACTCAACCTCCTCGCGCCCATTAACGCCATAGCTTCGTTCTCACATCGAGAGAGGTGGACGTATCGCAATCAACAACAGCGACAACAACAACAACAACAACAACAGCAACAGAGACAAGCACCTCGAGGATCTGTTCTCGCCGCAGCCAACAACGCTCCTCTGGCGAGTTCGAGGCCGGCTTCGCACCCCCGTGATTCTTGGAAGCGCTTGGTGGAGAATTTGCGCAAATCTGACGTCACCATCACTCCATGTTACACGCCTACGCCGGACGGTGTCGAGTGCACTATTCCGTTCGCAGGATGCACGTTCACCGGCTCTGCTGGTGACAGGGCGCGAGCAAGAGGTACCGCAGCAAGACAGGTTTTGAAATACCTCAAATCATCATCGTCATCATCATGATCATCGAGCTCGCATGACATCTCCATTCCCTTGTCCATCCAATCTTTCTAATGCCCTCTGAGGTACCTTTTACGTCGTACACGAAATGTTCCATATACGACTCTCTATGCACAATTGAAGCTCATGTTGCAGAGGGAACTGTAAGAGATCGATGCATCGCCAATGGCTACCTTCTATCATCGTCCATTGCTGGAAATCTTCTCTGAATGCAGTTGCATACCCATTGACGAGCAAAATCCCGCAATTCTGAGTCATTCGGAGGAACAAAATTGAAGCGCATGAGTGTTGTCTGAAATTGTTGCAGACGAGCGAGGAGGAATGCCCTGGAGAGTTTCGGACACCGAGAAACAATTCTCCTGGTAGCTGGGCCCGGTATGGCTCTGATTTCTTTCCATGTGCCTACATTGTACAGAAGTTACACCTCCATTGGTGTCGGTGAAGCTGTTTTTTGGTCGTGTTGGCAGCATGCCTTTCCCTGACACGTTGGCCATCCATCCTTTGTCGGCGGAACAATGAACGTGATGAACACCTGCACAGCAGCGAGTAGTGCGCCGATAAAGTTTGGCAAGATGATGTTTGTATCAGATATACTGTTTCCGTAGATGGACCAGGTGATTCCCATGATGAGCATCAGCAGTGATAGTTGTGGGTCTAAAAGTCCACCGTTGTATCCTTGACTTAGTACTTGCTTCATGACCATGAGTGGTGCACCAAACTGTACTATGGCCAAGATCATGCCAAATTTCCCGATGGTTGCCGCATAAATGAGTTCGTTGTAGGTCATGAGGACGAGCATGAGAATGAAGAGGGTCCACGACCCAACGATCGGCCACAACACGCCTTCCAGACCCGCAGGTTTCAATTCTACCTTCGGTATGCCATTCTTTAGCACCACAAAGAGCAAATAGAGACTATAGGCGGCCAAACAGGTGCTAATCAGGTTCTGAAAGAGGACAATCTTAGCGCCAGTCAAGAGGCCGTAACTCGTCCAAAGGAGAGAGTTGGCGTAGAAAGCCAAATACGTGTAGACAGGCACTTGGAAGGCGCTTCCATCAGTAGGAATCGATTGAAACATCAAGTACATGGACTTTGCGGGGCGGTACGACACTGAAAGGGGAGAAAGAAGGTCAGAAACGAGGGGAGACGGAAGGTAGGCAGAGAAGTTTGAGGTGCGGTTCACGAGCTTCAAACACGGCAATGGAGGTATCAAGTGGTGCTCCAAAGGTAAAGAGAAGAAGGGTCATACCGGAAACTGTAACCACGAGGGCAATGAGACCAACGACATCTTGAAATTCAACCATGACGGAGAGGAGTGGCCGAGGCCAGGAAGAAGGACAGCCAGTCACGCCTCTCGATCGCTTCCCTTCGTGCGCTCTCTCGCATCGATGCTGTGCATTGGCCGCCCTCTCTCGTCCTTAACACCATGCTCTATTCGAAGTTCTCCGTCATTTTGCCGAAGTGAATCTCGCCCTCTTCCAAGGAATCGAGGAAAACGCTCCCTTTGCACCGCCTCGTCTCCGTACGGCACCAAATCCCCTCTTTTCTGCCTGTGTTGCGCTTCTCTCTCCCGCTCAGTCTCCTTCTAACGCAGATAATTGTCCCCTTCGTGTGATGAGCAGAACTAAAGTGAAGCACAACTCAGACAGAGGCATGCTGCCGAAGAGCAAGATTCAGCGCGTTGTTGGCGACAAAGCCTCATCCTCTGCGTGGTTGCAACGCAAGGTAGGCGACCGTTTCACGCGTATGGCACACGAAGAGGGTATGATTGCGCGTTCAGCGTACAAATTGCGGCAGATCCTGTATGAGAATCGAGATATTCGTGGTTCCGTGATCGTTGAGCTCGGTGCCGCTCCCGGTGGTTGGACGACTGTGGTTCAGAAGATGTTCCCCAAATCGCGCATCATTGCTGTGGACATTAAGGAGATGAACTTCATACCGAATACGACGCAATTGGTGATGGACTTCACGAGCGAGGAGGCGCCGCTGGTTTTGGCACAAGCACTGCAGGGCAAGAAGGTGGACATCTTGCTCTCCGACATGGCACCAAGCTTTTCTGGGCAGAGATCCATCGATCACTTGAGGCTCATGTCACTGGCTCAAACGGCGCTGGACTTTGGAGTTCACGCGCTGAAACCTGGAGGACACTTCATCATCAAGGTAAACCGAGGCGGAGAAGAATCCAAGTACAAAAGGCAATTAGAATACTATTTCGAGAAGGTCACATTCACCAAACCCGACGCATCGTACAAGGACTCATCAGAAACGTACTTGGTCGCCAAGGGATTCTTCGGGAAGGGCGGCAGAGACGCACCGCACGTTCCATTGAAAACATCACAGATACCTTCAAACATCACTGAGAAGCCATTTGGAGACTTGGCACCGGAAAAGAAGCAAGAGGAAGACTCATGACGACCTTGATCTCTGAACTCCGAAATGAGAGCCAAGGAACGGACCCAATCGACGACAAAGTGATCCTTTACAACTCAGCTCTTCTCCAACGATACGTGTACAATGTAAAAAGACTATCATGAGACCCATGAGAGCATCGTCATCTGAAATGCAAATTCCTCTCTCTCTCCGAATCTCTCTCCGAATCTCTCTCTCTCCATGTTACAACTCTATACCCTTCCTACAACTCAATTTCAGTAGATCAGTCATCAAGAGTTACATTCTTCGGGTTATTGTGTCATTGTGAGCGGTTTGCGTGTGTGCGCATGGGACTTACAAAGTCTCCGTCCAGTTCTCCTGTCCTTCGATGAACGATTGTAGGTATGGCGCAATGGGTACGAGTGCTCTTACGAGTCTCATTTCGAATGTCGATACGTCCATGAGTGGTGTGAGCATGTTTGGTAGGATATCTTTGAAGAACTCGGCGTATCTTTGCATCTCTGATCCCTTTGAACCTGGGTATAGCTTCGCGAGTTGCGTCGCCTGTTCCTCTAGGTCAGGTAGGATCTTTGGCGCGAATTGCGCCCCCATTGGTTCCTTTCCGAGCAGTTCTCGCTGCAAAAAGAGTCTGCACGCCCTCATCGCCAGTTTGATCATTTCCTTGTGTACGGAGTCGTCTAAGAAGCCGTTAATCTTGCTAATGGTGTTGAGAAGGAATCCCTTATTCTCTCCAGTGCATCGATTGAAGTAGTCGATGAGTTGTGAGACGAAGAGGACGGTTTGTTGATTGGCCACGAATTTCGGGTGCGCGACGCAATCCAAAACGAAGAACCACAGGACGATGAGGTCGAATTCTCTGTGTTGTGGTGCGATGCAAGCGACAATCAAAGGCACGACGTCCACAAAGCGCTCGCTGAACTTGAGTTTTGAGAGATTCACCCAGTTCTGCTTTTCGCGTTCCAGTATGATTCGCATGGTGAGTGGACATCTCATCTCAGCACACGGTACGAGAATATCGATGAGTGATCCAATTTCCGGAAGAGTGAGGGCATTGACGGCGATGGTGAGTTGATCCTTGAACTTCGACTGTACAAAGTAACTTCGTAGTGCCTCTTCCCAAATGCCGACGAGTGAGTGGTAATACAGAGGGAAGGCTCTGGAAGCAACGTGCAATACGGCGAGACACAAGTCGCTGTCCAGCGTGCCCATGAACCGTACGATCAGGCCTCGGATGACTTGCGCCGCAGCGACCGCCTCTCTCTTGTACGCCTCCATTGCTGCCTGATTTGCTGTGGTGGTCACAAACGGGACTGGCGCTTCAATGTTCCTGAGGAGCGGGGGGTGGTGGCGTTCCTTTGCCTCGAGTTCCATGGACTTTTTTACGAGCGAGGAGGGCGTGAAGTGCGCAGGTGCGCTGTTACTTCCAGCGAGAGTCTCGTGCGGAGGGATGTGTAGTTCAACGACTGATAAGAGCGATACGAGAGCGTCGTAGGACGATTGGTGGTAGATCATTCGAGGTACGGGAGAGACGGAGGAGGAGGAATCTTCAGCAGCTGACGGTCTTGGCAGTGTACACGCCTCCGCCTGCATCTGATGGTACTGCTGCGTCAGAGGTATCATGTAGTTTGAAACGCACTCGACATTCGTGTGCACGGGAAGGTGCCAAAGGGCGCCAGCAGATGAAGAACTTGGACAGTGGAAGAAGAGACAGGCGCGGATTTCCTCCAGACAAACTTCTATCGCTACCGACGAACCTGAATGTCTGCACACGTCGTTCAGCAGCTGCAAATTGTCTTTAAAATCGTCCGTAGGATCTGTAGCACGCTGAGACTGACCAAGATGATGAACAGAGAAGACGAGGGAATCGCCTCGGAAGGCAGCCCGGAAATCGTCGGGACTCACCTTCTTCCAATCGTAAATGTGCTTGCCTTCCTGATACCAAATGTTAGGTTGCTTGCTAATACTCATCACAAGCTTCCTCAGACGATCATCGATGTAAGTTGGAGCGAGAAGGTTCATCTTGCAGAAGAGAGACAGGAAGTGCGCCATTTTAGGTAGAAAAGTTGAAGTTTCGGGGGTAGACAAGGAAGAGGAGGCAGAAGAAGCTGTTGAAGATGGAGAAGATGATGAGGAAGGCGAAAGAGACAGTAACGACAACGAAGAAGTCGAGGATGTCGACGATTGCACTGCCAGAAGCGATGGGTTGCCCTTGGCTGCATATTCAATCCAGTTGATCTTGCTAAATATGGTGCGCACGAGAGGCATGTGGAAGAGCGGCATGGAGGCCAGTTGCACGACAAACTGAGGATCGCGAAGATGCAAGTCTAGCGTCGCCCAATTCGCGCTACAGAGGATGTCCTGAGCCTGGGTGAGATCCATACCACTGTTGTGAGCGAAGAACGGGATCAGGATGCTGAGGTAGAGGGACCAGATCAAGTTGGGTGAACAACGCGCTACGATGAGTTCAAAACCGCTCATGAACGAGGCTCTGTTCTTCGAATTCAGCAGTGGCGTCGACGCGGTATTGGAGAAGAGGGACTTG
>Ga0307375_10003950_pt1 | contig 14351 bp, 14 predicted proteins | sample TR1MG_FD_202531 | JGI IMG/M metagenome (GOLD analysis project Ga0307375, IMG submission 202531) | Soil microbial communities from Risofladan, Vaasa, Finland - TR-1 | ecosystem: Environmental > Terrestrial > Soil > Coastal area > Acid sulfate soil | place: Finland: Risofladan, Vaasa | collected...
CAAGGGTGGAGTGATGTTGGGGATGCTGCCCACTTTAATGATTATGTCTTCGATCTGTCTAATCTGAGCTATCTTGGCCTGATCTGTGGGATTCTTAGCCATAAAATCATCCGCAGACATGCAATTCGCGCCATTCTGAATAAGTGGAACAGCCTCTAAATCAGTGAATGGCCAGATCAAAAGAATTAATGCAAGTCCTACTAGATGACCAAGCTTATTTGAGTGGAATTGACAAGAGAGTGAATTCATTTTGATATTTCCTCTTTAGGGTCCGGAATCTTGCAACGCTACACATTGGCTCAAAGCAGACCGTGGCCACAGGCAGCTGCCGACACACACCGGAAGTCTACACCTCAATATTCACCGCCGCAAAGCAGACCCACACAACAGTGTCGCAAGCGATTCTACGCCAGCAGCAACCATCTGGGGCTGTTTCTCTTCAAGGCAATAATCGTTGCCATCACAGCATGGCCTGAAAGACAGTCTCAACATAACTTCAAGACTGTTTGCCAACATTGTGCGGGTCAATAAACTGACAAAGTTGGAATATATTCGAGGACGCCATTAAGCGTCCTCTTCTTTTTTCCATGCAGGAATACCTGGGGCTGAAGCTGTATGGGTTTATAGCCTACCTATCGTTTCCCACTGTAACCAGACTGTTAATAGTTGTAGTGAAAAACTGGGACAGTTTCAGGGACAGTTCGTTGATGATTCCAGCGATGGTTTGTAAAAAAGTGACGCTGAAGTTTCTAAATATAAAGCAAGTCAGCGAACAACTATTTCTGCTTTTTGTTGCGAACCACTTTCTTTGCAAATCGGAATCGGCCATATAACTCCTTAGCTGATGGAGATATGGTGCTGTCCTTTGTCGTAGCAAACAGCTTATAGAGTCTATCAAAGCGAGTCCGATCCTTGGAGTAACTCCAATGCCAAGTTACTTGATACGGATTCTTTGGATTGACGCTTCTATCTAACATTGTCCTAAAAAGATAATTGTTCAATGCCTTAACAAAAGACATAAGCCATGAAGCAATATCGCTTAGAGAGGCAACATCCAATGTAAGAGGTTTCTCTAGAGCCTGACTGTGTGATGCCAAACCAAGAGCGATGCCATTATGTGCCCCAAGTTTTCCAAAGCGGTGTACACAGCAATGACGCATCTGACAAATCTTCTCGAATTCATCTAAAAGAGACTGCATTTCTTCACCACAGTTCGAAATCTCCAGGAACTTATTGAGGGCCTTTTTAATTTCACTCTCACCTGCAAACGAATATCCCTCAAGCAAAGCCTCAGCCAAAAATGGCCTCTTGTGATAGAGAGCCGCACCATATGGAATTACATAACTATGCGCATCGGATTGAGCCTTCGAATCTGTGTTAATAATTGATCGCAAAACAGTGCGTACATAACTCTCCACAGCCGATACGTATCCAAGAAGCAGAAGTCGCGAGAACTCCGGCGAGATATCTGATTTATCAACCCAAAGCTTGTTTATTTCCTTGCAATTCTCTATGTATTTATCAACGGCAGATAAATCCGAATCCGGATAGGCGCAATCAAACAGGGACGACGTATCGGCGAAAGGTAAAGTAATAACACCAATCGATGTGATCGCAGAATAATCAGCTGAGACAACCGATAATGTAGACATTATTTGTTATGACAAAAAGTCGTCAACGAAACTATGCAAAACGTCAGCGATTCTTGAACTGCGTCTCCTACCGAAACCATATACAGTAAGCAGCTCTGCCATTGGGTCCTGCATAGCAAGATAATCCCGAACCGTTTTCAAGCGAGGAAGTTCTTCAAGGATTTTTTTTATTTGCCACAATGTAAGACCAGGGACCTCAATGATTTTGACATTTAGGCAGGAGTCAAACGTCGAGATAGCAATTAACTGAGAGCCACAGTTGCTACAAAATTTCTGAGCTTCACTCACCCGCACATGGCCGCAACCTGGGCATGGTGGAAGAGAAAAGTCCAAAGCTTTTAACACAGAAGGATCATCGAAAAGCCGAGAAAGTTTTCGCCTCACAGGGTGCTTGGCGCGACGAGTACGAATGGCGGCCACCGTACTGCTAATAGAGCCCCCAAGACCACCTGCAGTTAGCGCGCGACTTTGCAAGAGTGCTGCACCATGAGGAATGTAGCGCTGGTATATGCGTTCAGGTGTTCCATGCTTCACTTCTTTAGCATCAAACACCAAGCCAGCCTCAATTAGGAGTTGAAACATTCGGTGGACAATAGCAGAAATGTCCTCCTTAGCCACACCAATAACCAGCTGCACTACATCTGGATCTTTATTAGATGCTTTGATCGTGCGTACCATACCATTAAGAGCCAATTCGCCAACTTCTACAAGTCTCTTTAGTTTCGGTACCTTCGTGGCTAGTGAACGAAATTCGGCAAGCCTAGCATTAAGATGCGATTCAACAACTTGATTTAGCGCCTGTTGTTTTGTTCGAGCGGTACTCTCTTTAAATGCTTGAAGCATCGTCAGATATGCTCGAGGGATTCCGAAAGCAGCGAAGCGCATCAATTCCACAAAATCAGTTGGTACCTGATCAAAATCGGGGAATCGTTGTCTGGCAATCTGATCCATATCAGCGGAGTATTCAGCAGCTTCAACAGATAACCAAACAAACATTTCTGTACTATCTTGCCCGGCATGGAATCTCGGGCTGTACTCCGTGGTTCCAGGATATACGGAAGCCTTGGGAGCAATTGTTGGTGTTTTTAGAGCACGAACAATATCAAGCAATTCTATTAAGTAAGGTGGTGTTAGTGTCAGAGCAGCGTCATCAAGGAGCAGCACCGTTCTCTTACGCCCACATAGCTCACAAGCTTTATCGATAAGCTGTTGAACACGGTCGATGGTAACAGCTCGTGAAAGCTTCAACTCTTCGGTGGAAAGGGGCTGATTACGCTCAAGAGCTCCGACAAGAGCTTCAAGTCCCTCCTTTGGCAATCCAAATAACGACTCTAGTTCTTTAATAAAGCCACTTCGCTCAGGCTTAAAACCAACACTTCCATACGTAGCCAAAATAACAAGAGCAAGTGTCCAAGCATGGAATTCGTCTGGCGGTGAAGCACGAGAAACAAGAAGCGGTTCAAGTCGATAGTACTTATTAAATGAAACATAAACTGCGAACGGATTTTTCTCTTCTGTTTGGCACGTCAACCAAGCATAGCGCATCATGTGAGTCTTACCGCAACCCCGAGGCCCAACAATAGTCTTCAGTGCTGTATTTAACAACGCACGTCGAACGCTCTCGAACAAAGCGCTTTCAGCAGCCGTTTCAGAAAGTAATTTTTCAAAGGGAATGTAGTCTGCACGCTGCTCAAGGGAAGCGTCGAGGTCATCTTGCAATTCTTGAGCGGCAACAGTCATTACTACCCCCCCTTTTGTTTTGCTCACTTCTTTAACACCAAGCCAAGTAGGTCGGATCGAGACAAGTACCGTGCGCCAACCCCATGTGCAGAAGCAGCCAGTGCCAATCGTCCTAGATCACTCTTAAGAAAAGAGAAAACATTTTCACGATATTCCACGGCGATCCTGAGGCAAAACACACAGTCGCTGATAATGCACGGCTTATCTTGAACCATGCTAACCTTGTCTTCAAGATTACGTCCTATACGAGCTACAAGAATATCACCTGGTAAAGCAATACGTGTTGAGGCCGGCAATATATTTAATGACTTCTTTGATAGGCCAAATTTCTTTGACACCACGTGCTTACGATTAAAGGACAATGGTGAAGCGAAATCTCCCAAGTGAAAAACAGGCCATTTCATTAATTTTAGTTGGCTGGAATTGACTGAGCCGCGAGAAATTGAAAGTGTTACATCCCCAATAGTCAGATGCTTCCTACCACTCACGCCCACTGTTCGAAATTTTGCCTGTGTAGAACTATGAAACCTGTAATCGAGACGTTGTTTGGCTAAATCGGAAGGTACTATCACAGGCTTCGAAAGCATGCCGTCCGTACTCATTTCGCGCAATACAACAGATTCAGTTAGTCCACTTCTTTTTGCAAGAATAACCAGATAAGTTTGCGCTTCAGTACTTGTGAAAACTCGGCGTGGTAATTGAATAACTTGCTCAATTTTGTGCTCGCGCAATAGTACGCTGCGAACACCTCGAAACTTTTCTGCTGTAACAAGGCCATCAGGAAGGATAAGCCCCAGTTTCCCATGTCGCTTCAGGAGTCGAAGATTCTGCGCAATAAAGAGAAGATCAGCACCAGCATCGTGCACTGACTGAAGAGCCCCAGAAAGCCCAGCATCCTCAAGAATCAAACCAAAGCTATCACGCCATCGAGGACGTACATACGGAGGATTACAAACGGCAACATCAACGCTAGCAAGGCTTAAGCCAATATTATCTGCCAGAGCCTCATCAAGAACATCATGAACGTGGTGCGTATGAGCAAGCTGGCTACAACCAGATCGGTTAATGTTAGGTTGTGCAGTCCCATCTGTATCAACTGTAACGAAGTGAGCATTCTGCCATCTGGCAGCCGCGGCAGTAGCTAGAGACCCTCCACCCGATCCAAGCTCAACGATAACCTTTGGTTGTTTTGCTTGAATGGAGTTCACAAGGCATTCACTGATCCATTCAGCAGTGTAGTACCTTCCCCAGCTGTCAGCAGATAGGCTCGGCCTGATTAGATCAACCTGTGGAGTTAGCAACATTTATTTGAGATGTGTTGTTGGATAGACGGATTGTAGCGTATGGATTGCACCTTTACTTCAAAACTGAGCAGCCATCCTACGTGTAATAATTCAGATCACGGTGTAACAGTGCCGTATATATACCCCTTCTGGCGACTTACACCAAGCCTGGCAACGCTGACAGATTTTCCAGTACGACCACAATCCAACAATTTCTACAACATGGCAACAGCGACATATAGCTTGAATTTCGTCCTATGGGCACCCGTAAAGGTCAACGGAATTCGGTACCCAAAATCGTTGCCCAGTGGTCAATTTAGATGGATAGTCCTAATAATGCAAAATGCTTAGCTGTCAAAAAACCGGGACGTTGAACAGAACAGTCCCATGACGGTAATTCCACGCTGCTTACAACCTCTCTGTCCTACATCATAAACATACTGAGGTTATGGTATACCTCTTTAATGCCACGGAAACCAAACAGTTAGGCAGCACGTTTCAATACTGGGCTAATTTCTGTGTCAGGTCGTTTGAGATTACAGAGAAAATACCGGCTTGGTGACATAACCTCTCTTAGCCAAATTTCTACCGTGCTGTGATAACCTCACGCCCCATGCAATCTGCCAACGAAGCTTTTTCTCGCGTCATCATCGACAGCCAACTCACCGCGCAGGGTTGGAGCCTTGCCGACGGCATGAGTGTTCGCTATGAGGTTATGCAAGAAGATGGCACTCGCGCCGACTATGTACTGTGCGACCGGCATGGTCGTTCGCTGGCGGTTATTGAGGCGAAACGTTTTTCCGTCAGCCCCGGTGATGCCGCCGAGCAAGCGAAAAACTATGCCAAGCAACTCAATGTTCCCTACATTTTCCTCGCCAACGGTGACGAGATTCGGTTCTGGGAATGGCAGCGCGAAGCCTTTCCGCGTCCCATTAAAACATTCTTCAAGCAGGACGATTTGGAGCGTCGATTCGCCACGCTGCAAGTCGCTCGTAAGCCGTTAAGCATCCCTATCGATGTCAAAATCGCCGGACGCGATTACCAGCAAGAGTGCATTCAAGCCCTGTGCCGCGAGATCGAGCAAGGCCGTCGCAAGCTGTTGGTAGAAATGGCGACAGGTACAGGCAAGACGCGCACCGCCGCTGCACTTATCAAGCGATTATTCGAGGCGAACGCTGTGACTCGTGTGCTTTTTCTGGTGGATCGTATTCCACTGGCCATACAAACCGAAGATGCCTTCGCTGAACACCTACCTGACTATCCAACTTATGTGCTGCGCTCAGGCAGACGATTTCAGGATGAGAAGCGCATCACCATCACCACGCTGCAAAGCATGATCAACATTTACGGTGAATACTCCGCAGGATATTTTGATCTCGTCATATCAGATGAATGCCACCGCAGCATTTACGGAAAATGGAGTGGCGTGCTAAAGCACTTCGACGGCATCCAGATCGGCCTGACTGCTACACCTTGTATCGGCGGAGAGGAAACCACCACCGAGGATGAAGATGACAAACTGTTTGTGCGCGACACCCTGAAATTCTTTGAAGTGGACAAGCCAACTTTCATCTATAAGCTCAGGGATGCCATCCGCGAGGGTTATCTCGTACCGTACCAGATATATAAGGCAAAGACCGTTAAGACCGCTGCCGAAGGTGGTTTTGAGGTGAAACGCGACGAATTGGATTGGTCGGCAATGGATGCCAAGACCAAGCAAGAATTTGAAGTACTGTTCAAAGATTCGGCAACAATCATGATTGACCCGAATGCGCTGGAGCGCCGCTTCACCATCCCCGAACGTAACCGCGCTTTGGTAAGTGAATTCCGTCAGGTGATGGATAACGGCTACATCGACCACAAAGGTATCCAACGTAAGCCGCTGATGGGCAAGACCATTGTGTTTGCCGTCACCAAACGACATGCCGAAACGCTGGCGCAGATGTTTGACCAAGCCTTCGCCGACAAGAAGTCGTCGCCGGATGTGCGCTATGCCGACTATGTAGTCTCCGGCATGGGCCGGGACGATACCGTAGACGGCATGACCAAGATTAAGCGCTTCAAAAAAGAACAGTTTCCGCAGATTCTGGTATCAGTGAACATGCTGGATACAGGTTTCGACTGCCCGGAAGTTAACAATCTGGTATTTGCTCGCTTTACCAAATCAGTCATCCTATATCAGCAGATGCGCGGACGTGGTACGCGCAAAGCACATAACAAGCCGCTGTTCACCATGTTCGATTTTGTCGGTGTCGCGGATTACCACGGAGATGATGAAGACTATGCGTTGGGTGGCATAATCGTAGCCAAGCAACCGCGCAAGAAACACTATGAACCGCGCCGCCTGTTGTCGCTCGACATTGACGATCACATCGACCCTACCACCCGAGAATGGGTCACGGTGGATGATGAAGGCAACATTATTTTTCCGGAAGTATCAGAGCAGAAAGCAAACGAACTTGGTGCACGCTTTGAGGCATGGTTGGTGTCGCGTACTGACCTTACACCTGCACAAGAAATCTTGCTGCGTGTAGTCGGTAGCCAGATACGCGCCAACGCCGAAACATGGGATGAGTTTACCAGCGATCACTTTGCGCTGCCGATATTCAGCTCGCAGGGTGGTTACCATAACGCGTTGCGCGTGTTCGGTGGCAAATCTCAACTGGATGAGGTAATGGAAAGCCTCAATGCCAATGTTTTCCAGAAGCATGACGATACACGCCAATCCACAGTGTCGAATCGATCCGGCACCACTCAGTAATCTACCTCACCATCACAGAAAGAAAGTTCGCAATGCCGTTAACTCCAGAAATGCGCCAAGCCATCGATCAGATACGCAATTATCTATATGGTGGTGGCTACCCTGATCCGATGAGCAATGCCGAGCAACTTTCCTTCCTGTTCTTCTTCTATCTGATCGAAGGGATAGATGCTGAGAACACGATGAAGGCCAAGGTGCACAAACAGAAATACGAATCGCTATTTGCGGGCGAATGGACATTGCGCAATCCACTTAATGCACCTGATGCCAAGACCAAATCCATTGCCAAGGAACGTTTCAAATGGTCGGTGTGGGCGAAGGGGCTGAATGGCGAACCGCTGGTGCGCTTCGTGCGCGATGAAGTGTTTCCGTTCTTCGCAGAGGTGGCGGAACGCTCTGCGGTCAATTTCATGAATGGCGCACGTCTTTCTATAGACGAGCCTACCGTGTTGACCCAAGTGGTAAATCTGGTGGATGGCCTGCGGTTAGATCAGGCGGATGTCGATACCAAGGGTGACTTATTCGAGCATGTTCTGCGCCAAATCAAACAGGCGGGCGAACTCGGCCAATTTCGTACTCCACGTCACATCATCCGCGCCATCGTGGAGATGATAGACCCCAAGATAGGCGAATCGATATACGACCCGGCAGCGGGCACGGCTGGTTTCTTGGTGGCAGCCTACAACCACATTCGCCTCGCCAATTCATCATCCAGCGGTATTCACGAGGATGATGTGGAAGGCAAAAGGCAAAAGCGCGGCATCGGCGATAAGCTCTCAGCAGCGCAAGTCTCCGTGCTGCAAAACAGCACCTTTTATGGCAACGATGTTGACCCCAAGATGGTGCGTCTTGCCACCATGAACCTCACTCTGCGTGGCTTGCCCAATGTTCGCATCCTGTTGCGCAATGTGCTCACTACAACACAGGATAATGAGCAGAAGCGCGAGATTGGCTTTCCGGTCGAGGGTTACAACGTTGTCCTGGCTAATCCACCGTTCTCAGGCCGCGTGGATATAGACCGCATCGTGGACGAAGTGAAGGTTGGCACCAGCACTTCCACCGAAATTCTGTTCCTTAAATACATGATGGACAGTTTGAGCCCTGATGGACGCTGTGGCGTCATCGTTCCGGAGGGCGTGCTGTTCGGCTCCACTGGCGCACACAAGGAATTACGCCGACAACTACTGGAGAACTGCCGTGTGAAGGCTGTGCTCTCCCTGCCCGGCGGTGTATTCCAGCCATACTCTGGCGTGAAGACTTCCGTGCTGTTCTTTCAGAAAGGTGGCAGCACTGACAAAGTATTATTCCTACATGCCGACAACGACGGCTACAAGCTGGATGCAAATCACGACACGCCCATCGAGGCCGACGATCTGCCAACTTTACTGAGTGCTTACCGCAGCCGAGAAGAAGGGTGGCGGCAATGGTTGGCACGTGACCCGAAAGCCGAGTGGCCGCATAAGGCATGGTTCGCAACCGCCGACGAAATACGCGCCAACGATTTCAATCTCTCCGCCGGACGTTACCGCCCGATGAGTCAGACCGCCGTTGAGCATCGCGACCCGCGTGAGTTGTTGGATGAACTGGCAGCGATTGAGGTGGAGATTGCCGAAGAAGTGGAAGCATTGCGGTTGGTGCTGGCGGAGCAGATTGAATGACGCATCAAATTTGTAAGCTCGCCGAAGTTTGCCAAGTCTTTTCCGGAGGAACACCGTCGCGAACCAAGTTGGAGTATTTCGGCGGCGGAATACCGTGGGTAAAAATCACCGACATGCTCCAAGGTACAATCGCTTCAACAGAAGAGACACTGACAGCCGCAGGTATCGAGAACAGCAGTGCCAGACTATTGCCATCCGGTACGGTACTGATTTCAATTTTTGCCACCATCGGGCGTACTGCTGTTCTCGGAATTGATGCAGCGACAAATCAGGCGATAGCAGGGGTTGTTCCGCGAAACAAGGCCCAGCTTGATTCTCAATATATGCGCTTTTTTTTGGACTCTCAGCACAGTGAGTTGAATCGGGTCGCTCGTGGAGTTGCACAGTCGAATATAAATCAAGGAATATTAAAAGACCTCGACGTTCCGCTACCCCACCTCGCTGAACAACTCCGCATCGTGGATATTCTCTCCCGTGCCGATGGCATCGTGCGGCTTCGGTACGATGCCGAGAAAAAAGCCGCCGAGCTAATTTCTGCACTGTTCCTCGATATGTTTGGTCACCCTGCAACAAATCCCAAGGTGTGGCCGAAGGCGACCGTAGGAGATGTAATCGCATCAGCTGATTATGGCAGCAGCACGAAGGCATCCGAAGACGGCTCTGGCCTACCAATCATACGCATGGGCAATGTCGATTACGCTGGCATCGTTGATCTCTCGAACTTGAAGTATGTAAATTTGCCAACCGACGAAGTTGAGAAATATCGCCTCAGCGAGGGCGACATTCTATTCAATCGCACCAACAGCAAAGACTTGGTGGGCAAGACCGGACTGTGGAGCGATGCACGCGATGCAGTTGTCGCCTCATATTTCATTCGCGTCCGCGTGAAGCGCGATAAGCTTCATCCTTGCTACCTCTGGGCATTCATGAATTCGGCGTACATGAAGCGGGTCCTGTTCGAGACCGCGCGCGGGGCTATTGGCCAAGCAAACATCAACAGCAAGGAACTCAAAGCTTTTCCAGTGGCTGTGCCACCACTCAAGTTACAGCAGGATTTCGCTGCAAGACTAGAAGATATCCGTTCTATCCAATCCCAACAATCTTCCGCCACCACCAAGGCACAGGCCACCTTCGACGCGCTGCTGTCTCAGGTGTTTGCTAAAACTAAGGAAATGCGCTAGTTTCCAAAATAATTGGGGGGGAATATATGTGTTGGTTCAATAAAAAGCCTGAGAATAAACCAACAATTCCTGTTCCTGAGTGGGCAGCATCGCATCCGGCGTGGATTCGCCTTGAAGATCAACTGGATTGGTACGACAACAAAAGTACGCATTGTCAAAATTGGTACAAGTGGCTGAAGTTTATCCAGATCAGTTTGGCAGTGCTGATACCAGTTCTCAGCCAACTTGATCCTGAATACGCAAAGTGGGCCACTTCGAGTGCTGGTGTGATCATTGCGATATTGGAAGGTATGCAACACTTGAACCAGTATTCGACATTGTGGGTTACTTATCGCGCCACAACAGAACGTCTCAAGCATGAAAAGTTCCTCTTCTTGTCCGCCGCTGGCCCTTACAAGGGACAAGCTGAACCAGATCGCTTAATTGCACTTGCTGAGCGCGTCGAGGAACATGTTTCTGCTGAGCATGCAAACTGGTTCAATGAAACTAAGCGTGTTGCTACGGTACAGAAGCATGGGGAAAAGTAATGACAATTGCTAGACCGAAGGAAATCGTTCTCGGCAATGTAAACCTACCAACGCCAGTATTCTTTCCTTCCATTTCCACTATCAAGACTGCTTTAACGCCAGTGCAATATCTATCGACGCTGCACTCTCTGCGTAATTTAAAAAAGCAGTTTCTGGTATCAGCTTTTGATTTAAGTCGTTCGAGCGATGGTGACGAACTAGCGCAATGTTTGCTTGCAGCCCAAGCAGCCGGTGTGACGGTGCTGATGGATTCCGGTAATTACGAAAGCTATTGGAAGGATGAGCAGGCAGATTGGAACCAGTCAGATTTCCACGATGTGCTGCGACGTTTCTCCTGCACCTTCGCTTTCGGCTTCGATGAGCAGAAGCCACCGGTGGATGAAGATTCTCATGTCAAACTTGTCATCGAGCGTTGGCAGCGGGATCAGAGTGCAGCCGGAAACCGTCTAATTGTGCCAATTGTGCATGGAACAGCCGAGGCTTTACCAAATTTGTGCGCTCGTATCGCTCAAGAAACGCAGGTGCCAATGATCGCAGTAGCCGAGCGACGACTTGGTGATGGGGTATTCGAGCGAACTCGTTCGGTAGTTACTCTGCGTGAGAGACTTGATGGCATAGGGCGCTACGTGGGTTTGCATCTTTTGGGCACGGGTAATCCAACATCGATTGCACTCTACTCATGGGCTGGTGCCGATAGTTTTGATGGGTTGGAATGGTGTCAGACAACAGTAGACCATGATTCTGGTCTCCTATTTCATCTCTCTCAGTCAGACTTTTTTCGTCAACAAACCGCATGGGGTGACGAAGACATCTCATTTCACGCCCGTACACTGGCACACAACTTGACGTTTTACGCGGATTGGATGGAGCGCTTACGCCAAGCCGTTTATGAAGGAAACGTGATAAAGTTTTGCCGTTTCAATTTTCCACCACGCGTATTCCGACAATGTGCTGCAGCACTTAAATGGGAGGTTTCGGAATGAAAATTACCGCTGTGAATCGGACAATTCGAGCATTGTGCACCGAGGTCAAAGGCAGTGCTAAAGAGGTATTGGATTGGCAACTGCGTACTGAGGAAGAGTTGCTGCATGAGGTCTGCATCTGCATGTTCAGTAGCCAAATGATATTTGAGGTAGCGGAGGAGGCAGCACAGCAAATTAAGGATCATGGATTGCTTCGGGAAACGACATCAGAGGATTATGAGCAACGTCTTTTAGCGGTCTTGGGAAAGCCTCTCGCCATTGAGCGGGATGGCAAGATTCGATTTGCTCGTCCCCGCTTTAAAAACCGTCTGGCTTCGCTGCTTTCAACCACGGTGAACACAATGCGTATTCATGGCCAATCTCTTCGGGATACTTTATTTTCAGCCAGTTCGGCACATGAGGCTAGAGAACTTCTGGTTCAACAGGTGTGGGGGTTTGGTCCGAAGCAAGCAAGCCTGTTTCTGCGTCGCGTGGGTTATTGTGCCGAGCTTGCTGTGCTTGATACACATATTCTGGATTACCTTCGCGTTGCTCGCGGCATTGATCCAAAACCCAGCGCCTTGTCTCGGCTGTCGAGCTACGAGCTTATCGAGGTTGAATTTCAAAGGGTCGCGGAAGAATTTGGTCATACAGTTGGTTGTGTTGACCTAGCCATGTGGGTAACGATGCGCGTCGCAAAACAGGAGGCGCTCTGGTGAGTTTTGTTAATCTGGTTTCCGGCGGGTTAGATTCGACCTTGGTTGGTGTGATGGCCAGAGAAGAAGGATTGACCGTGCATCCACTGTTCATTGATTACGGACAGCGATCTGGCCAGAGAGAGTGGGATACTTGTCAGCGGGTGCATTCGCAGTTGGGTTTGCCTACACCGCTCCGAATGGATTTGTCTGGGTTTGGTAGGGTGATCCATTCTGGTCTGACATCTGTTGAGATGGACGTAAAGGAGGAAGCCTTTACGCCAGGACGCAATCTGATGTTTTTGTTGATGGGTAGTGCCTATGCCTATCAGGTGGGTGCGTCCTCTGTATTGGTCGGCCTGCTCTCCGAGAGGTTTAGTTTGTTTCCCGATCAGAGGTCAGGATTTATAGCGCAGGCTGAGTGTACAATCGAGGCAGCACTGGGTCGTCGGATTAAGGTCGTGATGCCACTTTCTGAATTCAGCAAGGCCGATGTCGTTAAGATGGCTCAGGAGAAAGGTATCGCGGGAACGTACTCTTGCCACACTGGTGGGAGTGAGCCTTGTGGGCAGTGTATTTCGTGTCTCGAATTTGGGCTTAATACGGGAGGTTAAAATGGGCGGTGGCGGCGGAGGTAGTATTCCAAGATCTGACTTAAGGCAGCTTGAGGAAAAAGCTAAACAATCACTCAAGGATGCAGTCACCGACACGAGTCGGCACGTCTTCATCAGCTTCTCCTATGAAGATGTTGACGAGGTAAATCTACTTCGCGGGCAGGCAAAGAGCGACAAGACTGACTTGCAGTTCGATGACTTTTCAGTCAAGGAAGCTTATAACAGCAAAAATGCTGACCACATCAAGCGGCAAATTAGAGAGCGCATTGACCGATGCTCTGTTACCGTCGTTTACCTTTCAGACAATGCCGCGTCGAGCAGCTGGGTTAATTGGGAAATTGAAGAGAGCTTTAAGCGTGGCAAAGGTGTGATCGGAGTCTACAAGGGTGATAGTCAGCCCGCAAAGACGCCACCTGCTTTCCAACAAAATAAATGTAAGGCCGTGAAGTGGGAACATGCAGCCCTAATGCAGGCGATTGAGGATGCAAACGCTAAACGATAACGCGAAGGGGGTTTGCAGGCTAGAGCTGATCGTCCGATGCAATCAATTTGTGGGACATCAATTGCCAGCAAAATCTGATCTTATCTCCAAAACACAGTAAATCACGCCTAATTCAAAATAATTACTTTCAGTCATAGCAACAGTCATTTGCAAGATCAATAAGAACATACGGGCGGTTTTCCATCGTGTAACTTTGATATACCGACCTTGCAGCCTCCTCCTGCAACTGCCAACCGTAAACAAATCAAAATCACCTGAGCAAACCCCACCTCGAACCGCCTTCTACCGGCACCCAATGCGGCTTTTATGAGGATAGCTGTTTAGTATCTGTCCTTATATAAAGAGTAATCACATAGATATTAAAAGTAGAACCGAAAGGCTCCGTTCGTTCCGGTCCACGGTTTTCCAGCGCACTTAGCGTGGCATTACCGTGCTTCTACGATTCGATACGGTTTACTACGGCTCCCAAAATGTCACCGTACATTTTGGGGAACGATGGCCCGTGGCTGTTCTGTCCCCCGAACTGTGAAGTCACAATCCTTAAAAAAGTACACCAAATCGTCATTCCAGCCGCTAATTGGGTCAATCCTGACCAGCCCAGATACCGCGCCAACAGTGAATCCAGCGTTGCCTTTCCGATTTGAACTCCCATGCTGTCGTCATTAATAAATAGAAGTGTGGCCACATCACGGCGACATTTCTTAAGGAGAAAATTCATGACAATAGTTAGACACGCGCAAAGTCCAAACTGGTACTACTCATTCCAGTTAAAGGGA
>Ga0307375_10003952_pt1 | contig 14349 bp, 19 predicted proteins | sample TR1MG_FD_202531 | JGI IMG/M metagenome (GOLD analysis project Ga0307375, IMG submission 202531) | Soil microbial communities from Risofladan, Vaasa, Finland - TR-1 | ecosystem: Environmental > Terrestrial > Soil > Coastal area > Acid sulfate soil | place: Finland: Risofladan, Vaasa | collected...
ATTTTGCAGCAGATTCTGTAGCGACTTGAGCTATTGATGGTCTGGCCAAACCTGATTCAATAGATGATAAATCCTGAATAAGTTTATGATCTACTCCACCAAACTCCATCATCTTATTTACTAAAGCTCCAGCAACTAAAGGATTTGATGCTGATTTTGGAGAGAATGTTTTGATAACATCAAAATAATCTTTTATTTTTTCTTGATCTTTATCTTTTAATTGAGGAACCTTTTCCTGCATATCTTTAAAAGATTCATTCGTCTTCATTACATTAACCAATGGATCAACAATCGATTCTTTTCCAGCAATAGCTACAGCTCCAGTTAGCCCAACTGGTAACAACCATTGTTTTGCAATTCCTGAAACAACTTTTGCTTTGGCTGTAGCTCTCATAAATGGACTGGCAACTAGAGCTTCTTTAGTTAATTCAAACGCCCCTTTCTTTTCAAGGAAGGTATATTCGTCTTTGGTTATTTCACCTTTTTTTAATAACGAATCCGCGGCTTCTCTTACTGTTTTCACAATTAGTCCTCCCGATACATCGACATATTTGGCGTCACGGTATTTTTTAAATCTGTATGTTTTCCACCTTCAAACTGATAATCCGTTGGTGAGCTTAATTTAAATTGATTTCCCTGATTTTGAGACAGTGACATTTTTTCTTTATTTTCTTTAATTCTACTATTAATATCATTGACTGCAAATGCGCCCATAGCAAGAGGCATGATGGCTCCAGCAATAGCTCTTTTTTCCATCTCTTCAAAAAAGGATTTCCACATTAGTTCATCCCCAATTTTCTCACATCAATAAGATCGTTTTGTGACATCTCGCTAGGATTTATATTTCCCTTTAAAGATTGATTTCTTAAAAAAGTCGTATAATTTTGTTTATAAGGATCTCTTGCCAATCTTTTTATCCCTCTATACCCACCATATGCTAAACCACCAACTATTGAAGCTTTTCCAATATTTGTTCCAGCGAATCTTCTTGCCTGTCTAAATCCAAAACCAAATCCTTTTTTAATACCAAAAGAAGCTTCTTTTTCTATTTGTGATATCTCGCCAATTCTCCTAAAAACGTTATCATCAACTCTTCCAATTTCACGGATAACATCCCTTGCCTCTTCTCTGGTTATATCACCTTTCTTTTCTTCAATCATTACATTTCTTACATCAGGGGCAAAATATCCAGCAGTTGCTCCAGAAAGAGTAAGACCAATTTTTAATGGCAATGGAAAAGATCTTGTTGACATAATTGACTTAGGTATCATCTTCGGAGTTACTATTGACCCACCAAGACCAAGCAATCCACCGATAGCGGCCCAAGTGAGCCTATCGGCTGTTGTTGGTTCTTTTACAACATCAGTCTCTTTGTACTGATGTCTTGCAAGTCCACTAATATCACTTTGGATATCAGATATCGTTCCTTTAATATCCACCATTAAGCTTTCTTTGCTTTAAATGAAATGTTTCCGTGTATACCTTTGTCAAAAAGTTCAAGCGCCTTTTTTATGTTTTCTTCCATTTCGGTTAGTCCTGCTATTTTAGCGATAGAGTGAGAGAAATCTCTAACCGGAGCCAAGATTGCAGATTTATCATTTATCTTCTGAGAAGATATTTTTGTAAATCCACATTTCATTTTTGGCCTTGTTTTTAATAGTTCATTATAAATTTCATTGTAGCATTCTGCTACTTTTACGAAATTACCACCAATATTCTCTCTTACAAATCTGGTAGCTATTTTTGAGATATCACCAATTGATTCGCCATTAGCAACTAATGCTTCAGCATCTTTTGCCATAGAATCAAAAGCGTTTTCAGCACAATTACATTCGGCCGTCTTCATAGATTCAACACGACTCAAAAAATTACGAAGCACCTGACGATATTCAACGGAGTTTCTAAGCTCCGCAACCTTTGCAGTATCATCAGTATTTGTTGCGTCAGGCATTACGGCTATTTCAAGATTTGATCTAAAATCTTTTGGAGGCGTATTGTAATCTTTCATGGCTTCCTCACTCTCGTTTGCAATTTCTGATACTTTTTTAAAATCGGCTAAGTCAAATTTAATATTAGACTTATCAGTATCAGGATTGTGAAATAATGCTAAATATACGTTTTGGTTTGCTTGTTCACATATTCTTTTTAAAATTTCAGCGTTCTCTATCTCACCTTCCTGGTAAAGCGTAACCAAGGAATCGTTCATATCCTTTCCAAAAATCAGATAATCTTCTGACACTTTGTGAGATAGGTTTTTTATTGTATTAATTAATTCTGACATTAAAACTGCCTTTGCTCTCTTATGCTTTTTGGTTGAGTTAACGCACCATATCCTATTCCACCAACACCTATAGCTCCAGCCGCTCCTAAAGTAAACAACCCACCTTTAATAGCACCAACCCTTTCCTGTAATTGTGATGGTGGAGGTTTTGGTTTTGACCATGTTTTTCCACGAGACCATCTCCCAAAACCTTCTGCAGTTTCTTTGGCAGTTCGAATAGTGGGTCTTATAACATGCCTTCTTCCAAGAACCCACATAGACCTTAATGAGGCCTCTTTTTCAAGTTCAAGTCCAAAATATTTTAATTCTGCAGGGCTCATATTTTATACTAAATATAGGATTTTATCAAAATTTAGCAATATATTAAACCGTCTTTGTCTTTAATTATACAAATAATTATATTAATAGTATATATTTTTCTACCAGGGGTGGTTTAAAATGGCTGATTACAATTTCCAAAAGGAACTCAAAAAGTCCATTATTGGGGCAGATGATAAGATTAACAGGTCTGATCTGCTTACCAATATTTTTAAAACATATGTGGCAAAAATGTTCGAGCATGTTCTCAGTAAAGGGAAAAAGGATAGGCTTGAGGCCGCTTCCATGGCAACGGTTAAGAGAAATCTTATTGACGAATTTAGAAACGCCGAACTTGGTGAATATCAAAAATCTACTGAATGGTATGAAGATATGTTTGATAAAGCCATGCAGGAAATTTTGGAGGAAGCCGGCCGCAATCATCAAGGAGCTAACATTGCATCCATTGATCAAAGACTTGAAATAAATAAAAGAGCTTACATTAATGAAAGCGGTCTTTTTATTCCGGAACATCTTAAACATTAAGAAACCTTTTCAGCACTTACATTTTTTTGAACTACACCAGTTCTACTCATAGTTAAACTCTTTCTATATTCAGCAGGAGACATCCCTTTCCTTTTATTTTCTTTTTGTTTTGATATCTCTTGTTTCTGAATTTCTCTTACAGGAATAGTTGGGATTACTTTTGGATCGAATAATTGTTTAGCTATTTTTGTAAATGATTCAATCATTGCTTCTTTAACTCTTTCGGGAAGAGCTTTAATACTTTTTGTGTGCTTTTCCCATTTATCACAATTCCAACTTCCTGCCTGACCTTTATTTTTCAGCGCATAACATTTCCTAACTTGTGATTCACTTTTAAACGGCATATTAGCTCCCAATAATTTAAATAACTTTTATCCCATTGATTTTGGTGAAGAATCTGTCCCGTCACCCTGAACTCCACCAGATAAATAATGAGATAGTTCTCCCCTTATTATTCCACTTCCTATTCTAGAAAACATCCACGAATGGAACGTATCATCAGGAACATTGTGATCATATTTAGTCATTCTTGTTTGTTCGCTATAATCTGCATAAATTCCGGTAAAGTCTGGAAGGTATTCTTTAAACTGCTCATAACTAAAAAAACGAACTTTAGTCTTTTTAATTTCCATGATATAATCAGTCATTACCTGTGTTCTATTTATTATATAGTATCCCTTATCACCATCCCATGCTATTTTCTTTTTCATTGTTCCATGCTCATATATTTCTGCAAACTTATCAGCACCAAGGGCATCAACCATCATAGCATTTGACGTTCTTCCATCACCAGTATCAGCAATAGTTAATTGAACTCCAAACCGATTAATTATTCTCAACATGTCTTTTACTTGTATTAATGGTTCAGACATTCTTCCAGTGTATTTCTTTATGAATACAGTTCTGAAAACGCCTCTAACAAAAGCTGATATTGTTAAAACCGAATACGATGTTCCAGAGGCTGTATCACCTTTTCCCCAATCTATTCCCGCCGTTATTATACAACCATGAATTTTTGGATTTTTAAAAGCTTGAGATTCTTCAATTTGGTCCCAATCTTCGTCACAACATGCCTTTAATTCAACTGCACTCATAGGATGTTTCGCAGCTGCATATGGAAGAGCAAGAACTTCATTAAAATATTTCTCAATGGAGTATATCTTTCTGGTATTTATAACACTTATCTGCCAAGATTTTGGATTCTTAATATTGTTTATCCATTTTAAAACTATCTGAGGCAATCTATAACCTTCAATAATTCCTGCCGTGTTCATAACTATCCATTGGCCATCTTCATAATAGATTGGCTTTCCACACTTATTGCATATCAAACAAAGGTCACCAATATTGTATTCATTAATGTAATTGTATTTTTTACATCCTTGATTTTGACACTTTATAATCCATTCGTTCTGAGTAGATTTTGCCCAGTATTTTTCCATTGCATTCTCAACAGTTTTTGGTGTACCAGCGTACATTCTGTTATTAAATAAATGCATTGGAAGTTCTGGAAATTGTTTCGTAAGATGATCCCATTTAGCCAAAGAGTGAGACATACATTGCTCAATAACTGGTATATGATCACTTATAATATCCTGCATCTCATCGATACAGGTTTGATCTGCAGATATACCGCGGATTGAATCGGCCGTGTGAAATGCAGACCTAAGATAAATTTTACTATTGTTTCTAAGTTCTTTGTACGATATCTGATTTTTAGTTTTTGTATCAAAGTAATAATCTTTTACAACAGTAGATCCATTGAGCGCACTATCCAGTTTATCTGAAGAGAAAACTGAAACTTGGTTACCGGTTGGCGCAACATACAGCGCATGATAACTTTCATATTTTATTGGTGTCAATGCTAACTTATATCCGACAGTTGTTGACTTGTGAGTCTGTCGTCCAAATTTCAATAATATTGATTCTGCCGGCCGATTATAGATAGGATAAAGGTGTCTCATTGAGTCTTGAGGCAAAACCAATGGAGCATTATTTAGAGTAAATATGCTCTGAGCAAAAGTTGACGGAGCAATCATGGAGTTCCTTCTAATGGTTTAAGGTCACTCATGTCTCCTTTAATATCTGCAAGTATATCTGGAACATCATCAATTCTTGCCATCTTTTCGTTTTCATCGAATTGCAGCTGAGTTTGTGCCATCTTCTTAAAGAAATCTTCGGTCTTAGCTCCACCAGAAGGCATAGACTCTTCAGCTTTAAGGTATAGGTCAAGATAATGTTTCATCATCTTGGCTCTCTGCTCTTCTATATTCCTATGCTTAACCTTATTGTGCTCGAAGTCTCCTAGTTTATCATCATGACCATCTTCTTTTTCAACATCAACGCACTGAGTCATATTAAATGATTCATAATATTTAAAATAACTGTCACGCTTCACTTGCTCGAGAAAATCACGTGAGGTGGGAACCGCAATATCACGATAACCAATCTTCCACTTAATGTAAGAAGAATCATGGAAGGTGAATGGGACATCGGAGCCATCGTGCATTGGATCGGAGATTGATTTATCAACCATCGATACTTCGGCCCCACCTCTTATTTGTCTAATAATTAAAGCATTATCTCTAAATGGAACGCAGTAATAAACAGCTTCCTTTGCTGTAATTTCAGATGTATTCCAGAATACGTTCTCATAAAGACTAAGAGTATCCACTCCTATCTTTTTCCTATATTTAAACATTATTATTTTTGATATTTCTTCGTAAGGTTCCTTATTGAACAGAAGGATATTTATCAAAGACATCACATCCCTGTATCCGTGTATCCACATACAGTTAAGGCACCAATTGAAATAATCTGGAGCATTTTCTAAATCATCATTTTGTCTTATTATAAAGTCGTAGAATTCAAATACACCAAAGTGTTTTAACCATTCTACATGTTCTGGATTATTTATATCGAAAGGTTGATGGCTTTCAACCAAAGTTCTATATTTTTCAGGAAGACAGTTTCTTATATATTTAAAAATACGACTAACTTCGTCTTCCGTTATGCTATAACCAAATTCTTTTAATTTCTCAATAATATAGCCTATGCTTTTATTGAAAAGCAGAAAAGTAGCTATGAATTTAGCAAAAGGCACTTTGCCCATAAAACTCCAAATGTCCCCATAGATAATATATTACATTTTTTACTATATTTCCAAGGAAAATAATGTTATTTTATATTTGGTATAGGAAAATTTTAGTATTATATTTAAAAAATGGACAAATTAGCATATTTCGAAGAGGTTTACAATCAAGCCTTCGAACATGAATTAGAAAAAATAGCACTACTTCTGACAACGAAGAATATAACAGGGTTACCAAAAAGATTTGTTAGAAATTTCACTGAAACAGGTAGGTCTATAAATGCGGCCGAAGCATTTCCAAAAAATTTTAAAAGAGCTTTAGGTATAGCAAGAAATCATCCAGATTATTGGCCGGCATATAAACAGCTTGGAAAAGAAACAAAGAAATTTAAAAAATATGCTCCATACATTCTTACAGCCTCTGGAACTATAACTCCTACTATGGCATTGATACATCCAGCTGCTGCAGCAATTCCTATTGGATCAATGGTTAATACTGCCTTATTAGCTCCAGGCATTCCAAGAATAGCAAAAAAACTTCCATGGAGTAAAATGGTTGGTCCATCACAAAAAGTTTTGCCACACACAGCATATTAATTATATTGTATAAAAGAGGTGATATAATGCGAAAAGAATCAAGCATGGAAGGATTTAGAACAGCTCTTAAACTTACTGGGGCTGGCGTTCTTGGGGCCGGGGTTCTTGCTGGTGCTGGGTATGGTGGATATCGTTTAGGCGCCAACAGAGCTTCAAATGCAATGGCATCAGCATTCTCGGAAGCAAACCAAGAAGAGAATCAAGGTATATATGATCAGTTTAATACGTTCAATCAACAGGAGAATGAGTCTATTGCACAAGAATATTTAAATAAAGGAATTGCTTTAGGTGCTCATCTTCAATCAACAAATCAACTAGGAGAAGAAACAATGGACAAACAGGCTTATTTTGAAGAGATCTACAACGCATCTTTCAATGATGAATTGGAAAAGATTTCTGGCAAAGTTAAAGAATCCTTCAAGAATCTTGGGTCTGGACTGACCGCCATCAAAAATGCTCTAACAATGAGGGGTGCTCCTGGCGGTATAAAGACTAACTTAAAAAGAGCTGCTACAGAGACAGCTCTGACAATTCCTAGATCAAAGGGTGCGCTTGCGATCCTTGCTGGTGGTGGAGCTGCTGCTGCTGGCGGACCAGCACTTGCATATCGAGCGTACAAGAAAAGAAATAAAGAATAAACTCTTAGGAGTACATTATGGACAAGCAAGCATATCTCCAAGAGATATATAGTACGGCATTTGTAAACGAACTTGAAAAAGTAGGATTCATTATGCCTGCTATTAAAAATCTTGGTTCTTCTTTTGCTACATTAGGTCGTGGTATGGTAAAACACGTTCCAGGTCTTTTTGATAAAGCCACAAGGGGAAGAGCAATGCAGGGGCTTGGTATGGTAGCAAGATCGAGTAAGCCTGCCATGTACACGTTGGGTGGTGCTGGAGCTATTGCTGGTGGCTCTGCTTTGCTTGGAAGAAGAAAACCAACAGTTAATGTAAATAACTATAATGGATAAACAAGCCTACTTAGAAAACGTATATAACTCATCATTCAATGATGAGTTAGAAAAGATTGCAATTGGATTAAGAGATTTAAAAAAAATACAGAAGAATATAATAAAACCAATGCTAATTAGGAAAAGATCTCTTGATATAGATTGGAAGGGTGGATTTGCTTCCCCAAAACTTCATATATCATCTAACAGGAAAGGAGTTGCCGTACATGGAATTGGCAAAGAAAGTGTTGCTAAAGAAATGGGTAGATTGCAAGGATTAGGTGCTCTTGGTTTATCAAAAAATATGCATAAAAAAATATTCACTGGAAAAGGTGGTGTAAATAAAGTTTTTAATACGATGTCAAAACCGTTTGAAGATTTTGGAATAAAAATTCAAATGCCTAAACACAAATCACAAAAAGAAATACTTGGAAGAGTTGGTCTTATGCATGAATTTTCTGAAACTAAAATGAAAAAAGCTATTCCATTTGCTGGTCATACAAATCCAAAAGTATTTATGGAAGAAAGTAATTTAGTTTCTAGTTTACCTAAAAGGTATAGTCCTGCAAAAAAATATTTATCGAAAATAAGGTCATTTGTAGAAACTCCATCTATTGATAAATTTTATCCTGGGTTTAAATATGGTAAAACAAGGTTATCAAGAGCTGGAAAAAAACATATTGAAAGACGTAATAAACAATTTTCACAAGAATTAATGGAAGGTTTAAAAAAATGAATAAACAAGCCTACTTAGAAAACGTATACAACTCAGCGTTCAATGATGAGTTAGAGAAGATTGCAAAAAAAGATTCTAAAAAATCAATAACATCAGAACTAAGATCAGAACTAATAGATCCAAGGCTTTATTCTAATTTAAGAGGAATGATATCTTTAGAGTCAAGAAAGAAAAGAATTGCGGCCCATAAAAATCTTGGAAAAGGTGGAACAATTTCTTCTGCTATAAATCAAGGTTTTTTTAGAAATAAAGATTGAATTAAATTATAAAATTAGATTTGTAGAAGAATCTTATGGATAATGATACTTAAGTCATGTCATTTTGATGAGCGGTTTGAAAAAATCGCCCAATCTATTTTAGAATTTGAAACTGGTAGTTATTTCAGAGATAGATCTTATTCGAGTAGTAAAAATAGTTCGACTGATTCTTTTGGATTTGACGGAACAGATACTCCTGACATAAGTGATACTATTTCAAAAGTAAGAGAAAATGCAGATCTACAACCGCTACATAAAGATAAGAAACAACTAAAGGATATTCCAAGAGATGTTCCTCATGCCATAACTATGGGAAAGAAACAAACCCATTTAGGTAGACTTGTTGATAGAAGATTGGTTGATCATAAATTGAAAAAACCTTTCTAATTTTCATTTTTAAATATTTTATTTTGGCCAGGCTTAACGCCTGGCTTTTTTATGTTATTTAAAATTTGATTTTGTAATAACTATTATAGGAAGTTTTAATGTTACTCAAAAGGAGCACTAATGACTCAAATCCACCATGTGGTTTTTCATGACGATATTGACGGTATCGTATCTGCGGCAATTTACCTTCACAATCATGTAAAGGGGTCGACGTACAGACTGTATCCAACATCGTCTTCAAGTAGAGGAGAAAAGCTCGCTACAATGATTAAGGAAATGAACCTCGATGATGAGAGGGACGTTTTGGTTATACTCGATTTCGAAAATCATAGTCGAAGTAATTTGTGGGTTGACCATCACTTCGATGTAAAGATAGGAGAAGAAGAGGTTAGAAATTCTAAGGTAATATACGATCCTGGATCAAAGAGTGCGGCAAGACTTGTACAGTCCATTCCATTTAAGTTATCTGCTGTAGCTAAATATCCTATCGCTTTTTTAGATACAGTTGATTTAATCGATCAAGCAAATTACAAAACTGTCGGTCAGATTTTTAATGATAATTCTCCGCTAATGATTTTGAGGGCGTATATCGAAAGGGTTTTTCCTTCCGACATGATGTTCTCGAGAGTTGTCGAAATGATAGCTAAAACACATTTCGATTTCAGGAAAACAATATATCAACTAAAACTTAATGAAAATATTCTGTTTTCATTAAAGAAGGAAGCTGAAAAAATAAGTAAGTACATGATAATAACTGGAAATTTTTCCACTGTTAATCAAAGAAGAATTAATCAATATCCAAGATATTCTGAGTTTTTTATAAGACCAGAAACAAAATATTCTGTAAGAATTACGCCAACCGGAAACGGAAGAGTGTATATGCAGATTGGGTATAACAAGTGGAGCAGCAATCCGAATGAAATAAATATTGGGAAGGCGCTCTCGAAGTTGAGTTATTTAATCCGCGGTGGAGGACACTACGGGGTTGGTGGCGCAATTTTAAATGAAACAGATGTTGATAAATTACTAGACGATCTATCAATTATTTTGAATAGGGAGGAGCCATTGGAAGATATGGAAAAAGTCGGAGTTGACAAAGAGGTTGATCCAATAGAAGTTCAAGCTGAGTCGATGGTAAAAACCGGCGAAGAAAAAAATATTAGTGACGCAAGAGAGAAAGTGTTGAAACCCAAAAACGAAGAGAAAAAGGAACAGGAGGATCACAGTGCCGGAAAAACAAATTCATAAAAATTTCGATATCGAAAAGATATTTGGAAAACCTGTTCAAGAAGTTGATGCAATCCTTGCGAACAAGGAAAGTCATATTCATAAAATTACAATACCAAAAAAGGACGGATCACCCCGAAACGTCATAGCCCCAGGAAAAGATTTAAAGTACATACAAAAAAGTCTATACTGGAGATTCTTCAGAAGATATAAACCACATGAAGCCGCTCATGGTTTCGTTGCCAAGAAGGGTATATCAACCAATGCCGACTTTCACGTCGGTGCTAATGCTGTTGGTAAAATTGATATCAGCAGTTTTTTCGATACAATCTCAGAAGATCATCTCAAGAATGTTTTGTTTGGAAATAAGCATATCTGTCGATATTGCCGAAACTACGAACGCATGATTGACGGAAGGTGTAATCCATCACTATATAAAAACAAGGCACAAAATTTCGAATGCAAGTGCGATGAAATAAAGGCTGTATTTATACCAAATTTCTGCGAAGAAACAGGATATGAATCGTTATTTAAAAGAATTATCGACGCATGCACATATCATGGATTTACTGCTCAAGGATTTCCAACATCTCCTATCATAGCGAACATTGTTATGCGAGGGTTTGATGGTACGATGCATGATTACTGCAAGGAAAATGGAATTACTTATACAAGATACGCAGATGATCTTGCATTTAGCAGCAAGACTCACTCAAAAGAAGAATTACAAAAGCTCACTCTTAAGAAAGCTTATCAACAGCTTTGGGCCTACAAGTTTAAGCCAAACCGGAAGAAAACAATTTACAAAAGTAAGGCTGGCAGATTAAAAATTTGCGGCGTTGTTGTAAACGAGCATAAGAATATTCAAAGAAATGTGTTGCACAAATTCAGGGCAAAGGTGCATCATGCAATAGTTAAATTCCCTGATAGAACAACCAAGACGAGGATTCGTCAACTAAAAGGTTATGCTTCTTTTGTGATGAGCATTAATCACAATAAAGGCAAATATTACATGGACAAATTGTTGGCTTTCGAAAAAGAAAAATTTAAATAAACAGAGACGCCAACCAGGCGAATCGCCTGGGCTGCAATTATAAGGAAACAGGTTCCTTGGATGAACCTATTATCAATCATAGTCTGTTAACGAAAGAAAACAATGGAATTCACGATATATACTGATGGAGGTTGTTCTGGAAATAAAAGAGATAGTGGATGTGTCGGAGGTTATGGATTTATAATACTCGATCCAGAAAACAAAATATTAATTGAAGGTGGCGGCCGAGAAATAAATACCACCAATAATATGATGGAAATGGTCGCTGTAATAAAAGGGTTACAAATCCTAAAAGGAATACTCAATGTTAGTTATGGCGGATCTGTTATCCACGATTGCGCCGTGATTACAGACTCTAAATATGTATGTGAAAATTGGGAAGATTATCTTCCTGATTGGAAGAAAAATAATTGGCGGAAGGCAAACAAAAAACCAGTATTAAATGTCAGGTACTGGAAAGAGATTGATAAACTCACCCCCGAGTTTAAATCTTTTCGATTCAAGTGGGTCAAAGGGCATAACGCAAACGCGCTTAATGAAAGGGCAGATGCGATAGCTCAGGGATACATAAGATCGAGCCAACCACAAAAACATACATAAAAGGAGTAAACGATAATGGACGAAATTGATTCGCCAAAAGTTGAGAATGCATCAAAGCATTTTTCAAAAGTAGTTGATGCTACATCTAATTTTCTTAAAGAGATGTTTCCATATGGATATACACTTGTTGAAAAATTAAAACGAGCAAACAAAGAAAAAAAAGAAGCTAAAGATGATGTCCAAATTGGAGTTTAATATTTTATGACATACGCCGGTTAAGCGGAGGGAGAGAGTTAATTTTCTCACCTATGATGATACGTCGTAGGATTTATACAGTTAGTTGACCTCATGTTACTACTTACGGTGTAAGTAGAAACATTTCAGTGTCGATTTACTGTCTGGACTCCATTGATCTGCATAGATCAATGGAGGGGCCAACCAGGTTCAGAGAACCGGCTGTCCCCCGACCCCAGCCATTTCTGCCCGCTTAAAGAAAGTTCCTCCCGACCGAGGAACTTTTTTTTAGCTATTAATGTTATTTTTTTTAATAATGTGGTATAACTATATTAAGAGACCTCATAATATTATTATTATGATGTCTTTTTAGCTATCAAACGAATTTGTTTATTTTAATTTCTTACCGAGATTGAATCTTCTTTTTAGATCATCACGGTAACTCTTCTCTTCCGACCTAATAACACCGCGTAGATTTTCTGCAGTATTTCCGCCCATATACATTTGCTCTGTACTTCTACGGACTTCGGTAAGAACTTTCTTTGGCATCTTAGAGCTATCGATTGCCTTTCTTAGAGAATGACTTGTCGGATCAGCTGTGGTAATTTTCTTTGATCTTATAAGCGCCGTCTTATCAACTTTAGGTAAACCGAGTCCAGCACCTTTTTCAAATTGTTCTAATACTTTTTCTTTCGTTGCATCAACAGCATTTACTTTTAATCTATCAGTAACTACATTCTTAAAACCACTAAGTAATTTTTTTGAATTTTGTTCATTAGACAAAAATCTTTCAATAGTTGATAAAGGCACTGCTATCTTTTCAAAGAATCTACTATCTAGATTAATCATTTTTTGAAATAGCCATCTTCAATCCTTCAAGATTTTCGATGACTTCGCTTAAACCTTGGATTGATTTCTTTATAGCATCCTCGTCCAAATCACTCAATCCCATTCTAGAAGCTATAAGCATTTTAGACAGAGATGAATTGATTCTTTTCATCTCTTCAATATTATCGATATATTCAGACAGGCTATCTTCATTAATGAAATTAAGAGACAGTACAACATCAACAGCCTCTGGATCATCAAGCACACTAGCTTCTTTAACAAGATTCTTTCGTATGCTATACGCAAACTCTTTCCAAATACTCTTAATATTTGCAGTCTTCTCTCTTTCAGCAAACACATTGTTATTTATATAATCATCCCTGACACCATAAACAATGACGCTTTTGTTTTTGCAATCCTTATCTGCAAACCTATTAACAGCAACCTTGAGAGTTTCCTCAGAAGCCTCTTTAGTCATACCCATTATTCTAAGAGCAGACAGCGTCTCTGTTGTTGATAGAACTCTTGCACCTATGCCGGCTATTTTTTTAAGAGCATCAACAGGCTTTCCATTAATTATGTAACCAAGTTCATCATTTGATTTTGGAGCAACATAAACAGCGACTTTATTAATTGCAGCATTCTCAAACATTGTCTGAACAGATTTATCAGGACTCATGAACTCTTCTCTATTAATGTGATTCATGCGTTCGCCGTTTATAATCACTGATCCCTCAGGTATAAGAAAGATATTTTTTACCTTACCTATAATCATTTTATAAACTGGATCCTTAACAGAGCTTACCTTTTGAACAGAAGAAATATTCGCTGGTATTACAGCATTTTCATCAGATACATAAACATTTGTGTCATTCACTTTATATCTTTTAAAGACTCCATCAAGTCTTGAGCATTCCCACGCATCTCCAGCTCCGAATAGAATAAATATTTTTGAATTCCAGCGACCACTTGATGTTGGTCTATTCCAAATATCTCCTTTTCCTTGCTCTAATTCTTGTACTGGAGTAAATGATTTATCACTACCATCATTACGATTATTTTTATCAGCACTGATAAATTCATCAGTTGTATTCCTTGCCAAAATTCCTATAGCATTTTCAACAGATCCAGGAGTTTCAAGGATCTGTGTTCCGTAGAATCCTATTCCATGTTTATCATAATCACTGAACTCAGAATAAAAATCTCCGCATGCTGACAAGAATATTTGATCACGCCTATTTCTTAATGCTTTCTTCTTTTCATCTTCACTAGGATTTGAAGATGAATATCCAACACAACAACCATTATCATTTAAATTCTTAACA
>Ga0307375_10003954_pt1 | contig 14342 bp, 15 predicted proteins | sample TR1MG_FD_202531 | JGI IMG/M metagenome (GOLD analysis project Ga0307375, IMG submission 202531) | Soil microbial communities from Risofladan, Vaasa, Finland - TR-1 | ecosystem: Environmental > Terrestrial > Soil > Coastal area > Acid sulfate soil | place: Finland: Risofladan, Vaasa | collected...
GAGGGAGATTGAAAGCGCGCCGCCACCTAGATGCTTTTCACGAAGTAGCACAGCAAAGATTGCCAACTCATCGCCGAGAATCGAAAGAGCCCGAGCCCCAGAAATAAGTCGTACGGTCGCCCAGCCTTGTGTTGGCGTCTTTGCCACGAGATCACACTCTCGCAATCTGATGGTGAAGCGCAAGATCCCTAATTGTGGGACAACCTACGGACAAGTACTATCACCTATTTTCTTCAGTTTCTTGCTGGCGACCTGCGGCTTGGTGAATTCTAAACTCGGTGAGGCTACGGTACAAGAGTGCTAAATCTCGAATCGCTAGAGTAGCGCATCTCGTCGCACAATGAACTGTATTGGTTGCCTTAACGATACCTACCACGCTTACATTTTCTGCTTACAGATGGTTCCGAACGGGATTTAATGCGGTTAGCGCTGTTCTTCCAGAGCTGCAGCGAGGGCGGCAGCCCTGGCCCGTGAGCGACGAGTTCGGCGATCAGCGTGTTTGCTAGCAGCTCCCGAGCGGCGAAGTTCCTGCACCGCTTGCGTCATGGCGGGATTAGCGCCCGAACTTGGCACTACCTTCTTCTTGCTCCGAGACTTGCGCATTTCTGGCCCCCCCCCTTCGCTATTTCCACTTGAAGTGTACGAAAATGCGACCAAAATTATCAGAGTCTTTCTCGAGACGATGATAGAGCGCTTTGATCTCCTTTTGCGCTAAAAACCTTAGGACTCGTTTTTTGAGTTGGCCCGACCCTTTGCCTGTAATGATTTCAACAAGTGGCGCTTTCTTTGCTATGGCTTCATTCATAATGTCGAGCAATGCTCGATCGATATCTGAACCGCGATTATAGATATCGTGCAGATCGAGTTTGAGCTTCACCTGTCCACTATCGACGAAAAAGGCGGGGCAAGCAAGAACATGTCATTACTTACTAGTTCGCTTCAGTGTTAGGGAGCCTAGAAAAAGAATACCGATTATAAATACTAGGAGAAGTGATGAATCCCTCGCGATTGATCCAGCATTCATCAACACCTTCTGGGTTGCATCCATGGCATAAGAGAGTGGAAGGAAATTTGAAATGTCGAGCAGTACTCGTGGCATTGTTGCTCGAGGCACCAATAATCCACTTATCAGGAATTGGGGCAGCAAGATTGCTGGCATAAATTGAAGAGCTTGAAACTCGGTCTGGGCGAACGAACTAGTCAGTAGGCCGATACAGACACCAAGTAACGCATCAAGGATTGCCACCCAGATCAACGAAAGCCTCGAAGAGGAAACGTGTAATCCAAGAGGGCCGCACGCATAAGTAGACACGATGACAGATTGAATAAATGCGGCAAAACCGAAAGCGATTGCATACCCGAGAATGAATTCGACCTTGGAAAGCGGGCTGATAAGAAGTCTCTCTAGGGTTCCCGAAATGCGTTCTCTCAAAGTGGCAACTGAGGTAATCAGGAACATGACCAGCATGGGGAAAATACCCAGCATCGAGCCTGCGACAAGTTGAAATGTCTGCGGCTGACTGGAATAAACCCATTTCAAAATTGTCATTAAAAAACAGGGTGCAAGGATGATCAGCGCCATCGATCGCGGATCGTGTTTAAGTTGGATAAGAACTCGCTTGGAGTTCCCGAATAAGCGGCGCAGACTCATTTCTCCCCCACCAAAGAAATGAATACGTCTTCCATCTCCTTCTCGCCAGTTTTCTCTCGAAGCGAACTCGGGGTGCCCTGTGCTAACACCTGGCCATCTTGAAGCAGAATCAAATCATCGCAATTATCAGCGTCGTCCATGACGTGACTAGTGACAACAACGGTCATTCCCCCAGCGGTCAGAGTCTTTAGAAATGCCCAAAGTTCGCGTCTTAAGACCAGATCAATCCCTACGGTTGGCTCATCGAGAATTAACAATTCAGGATTTCCGACGAGAGAAGTTATCAGCGCTAAAAGAGTTCGTTGCCCTCCAGAAAGCGTGCTCGCCATCTGATTTGAGTGGTCTTCTAATCGAAATTGCCTGAGCATTTCTTGAGCAGATCTGGATGTTTTCGGATAGAGGGTTTTAAAGAAATCTATATTCTCTAAGCACGTCATATCCGAATAAACGCTTGCGCTCTGTGTTGAATAACCAATCCTTGACCGAAGATACTTGTCGCCCGCCGGCTTACCCAGTACATCGACATCGCCAGAAGCGATGCGTTGCAGCCCCATGATGGTTCTTAATAATGTCGTCTTGCCACTTCCGTTTGGACCCAGCAAGCCATAGACCTGTCCTGCTGGGAGGTTCAGAGTGATGTCTTTGAGGATCGGTTTCTTTGAACGATCTACATTCAAGTTTCGGACGCTAATCGCCAGAGCCATTTATTGATTCTATGGGAATTGTGGGGATTTTGGTCCAACTTCAAGTCCTCTGGGCTCGGCAATCAGGTGGATTTGATTACGCCGGCAGTGCCCGGCCACGAGAAACTGGATTCGCACAATATACCTACTGGGGGTATATTGAAAAGTGACTGAGAGGCAACCCCATGGCAGCTCCTGGATACATAGACACGAAAAGCACGGTGCAACGTCGGCTTCGACGAGTGGAGGGACAGGTCCGAGGGATTCAGAAGATGGTCGATGATGACCGTTACTGCATTGATGTCTTAGATCAGATCTCCGCGGTCACGCGCGCGCTCCAAGTCGTCGCACTCAAGTTACTCGAAGATCACATCACGCATTGTGTTGTCCACGCCGTCAAGCAAGGTGGCACTGAGAAAGATGTCAAAGTCGCTGAGGCAAATGCGGCCATTGCGCGATTGGTCAGATCATGACGTCCCTGCTAGCCACAGCCCCAATTTTGAACGATATTGGAAACGGACTGCACGAGGGGTTCTTTATGTTCTGGGAGACGCTGTGGGCCTTGGTACTTGGCTTCACACTATCCGGCGTAGTCCAAGCCTTTATCCCGAAAGAGAAGATGTTGGCCAAACTCGGCAATCACGGCCCACGTGCAACGCTACGTGCCTCGGGCTACGGCATGGCTTCATCGAGTTGTTCGTACGCCGCCTCCGCCATGACGAAGTCACTGTTCGCCAAGGGTGCCGATTTCACTTCATCGATGATCTTCATGATTGCCTCAACGAACTTAGTGATTGAGCTGGGTCTCGTGCTGCTAATCCTGTTGGGCTGGCAGTTCATGGCGGCGGAATTCATCGGCGGTCCGATCATGATCGTACTTCTCGCCTTGACCGGTGGGTTTGTCTTTACTAAGGCTCTCGTTTCAACTGCTCGGGAGCGGTTGGCCAAGCCAGCTGCCGGAGAGCACGATCATGCTGCCATGACCGGAGTAAGCGAAGAGCGTCAAATGGAGCTTGAACACACAGCCATGAAAGATAAATTCCGCTCCAAAGCAGCCTGGTCTGACGCATCAAGTTACGCCGTCGCTGATGTGAAGATGCTGCGCAAGGAACTGGTCATCGGCTACGTCATTGCCGGATTTCTCGCGGCCCTAGTGCCTAACCACTTCTGGAATGCGCTCTTCCTGCACGGCCACGGTGTCTGGACGAGTGTCGAGAATGCCCTCGTGGGGCCATTGATCGCAGTCATTAGCTGGGTATGCTCGGTCGGCAATGTGCCGCTGGCAGCTGCTTTATGGTCCGGCGGCATCAGTTTTGGCGGCGTTATCGCGTTCATCTTCGCCGACCTAATCGCGATGCCATTGATCCTTATCTACCGAAAGTTTTATGGCACCAAACTGACCATGCGGCTTGTCGCCCTCTTCTACGTAACCATGGCTATCGCTGGTCTGTTGACCGAGGGAATCTTCAGCCTATTCGGTGGCATCCCGAAACATAGCGCCATCAGCATCACACAGGCACACTTCGAGTGGAACTACACGTCGTACCTCAACTTCGTCTTCATCATCGTTGCAATCGTGGTGTGGTGGTTGGCGCGCAACCGCGCGAAGTTTGGCGGCGGCGTTGGCTACGCCATTGATCCGGTCTGTGGAATGCAGGTACGCACGGCAGATGCACCTGCCATGACTGAGCACAAAGGCGTTATGATCCACTTCTGCTCCGATCGCTGTAAGGACCGTTTCGTTGCTAATCCGCAGCGCTTTGCTGGTGAGGGCGCGGCTTCTGAAGGTATGAATCACGAAGAGATGTCGTCCACCGACAGCTCGAAGGGCTCAAGTGTCTCTCCGTCTGAAGCGATTGATCCAATCTGCGGCATGACTGTCGACCCCGCGACAGCGGCAGCGCATCGAGTGACCGACGGGAAAGACTACTGGTTCTGCGGCACGGGTTGCGCAACCAAATTCGATGAGCAGAAGGCACACCATTAATCACTTTGGTTACTGCAGGAACGGGCGCAATTCAACTTTCCGATTGCAGTTTTTCGACCCTTCGGCGGCCAGTTTAAGTGCCATCTCATGGTCTGAAACCTCGATGATCCAGAATCCCGTGAAGTACTCATTCGATTCGATCCAAGGGCCGTCGGTGAACACAATCGCTCCATCGCGGTTGTCAATAACCGTTGCCGTGCTGTTCGAATCGAGACCACCGGCGAAGACCCAATGACCATCGGCTCGTAAGCGGCCGTTAAATGCGGTGATATCAGCCATCTCGGTCGGAGTGGCCGAGCGGGTCTGGTCGTCGATGACAGAAATCAGATATTGCATCAGGCCATTCTCCTATCCCTTAGCGCCGGTATCCAGGATAGCCGCTTAAAGAATTGCAACCAATCAGTCGGATACTAATCCATCTCTCATGGACCACCCCTTCTCCTATCTAACCCAAAGTTCATAGAGGCGTGATGCTTGTGACAAAATCAATTACGGCTAGATGGGGTGCGTACTCTCCATCCACACGTCATAATCAATACGTAATCCCGCGCCTCAACACGCGGTTCTGGTTTTTGACATATCGGGTGTCGGGCTAGGAGGAAAATGCCGATCAAATCTGCGCCGAATACCGTTGTAGTTGTCGGCGGTGGGCGAATGGGCTCTGGCATTGCCCAGGTGTTTCTCCAGGCCGGTTCAGAGGTGTTGCTATCGGACCTAGATCAGCCCTCCGGAGAAAGGGCCCTCGAGCGGGTACACCAAGGCATCGAGATCGCAATCGCACACGGATGGCAGGAGGGGTCCAAAAGTGAACTATTTGGACGTTTGCGCCAGATTGTCAAAATCGAGGAGATGGCACCCGGAACTGATCTGGTTGTGGAAGCAGTTCCAGAAATTCCAGAATTGAAATTACGACTTTTGGCCGATATTTCGAAAATAGTTTCGCCCGAAACCGTTATAGCAAGTAACACCAGTTCGATATCCATCAATAGTTTGGCATCAGCAGTATCCCACCCCGAAAGATTCGTGGGAGCTCACTTTTTCAATCCTGTCCCGAAATCTCGGCTGGTTGAAATTGTCAAAGGTTCTCGCACCTCTGAAGACTCGATTTCCCAGATCGTAAGTTGGGTCACGTCCTTGGATAAGGAGTCTGTGATAGTGCGCGATTCTCCAGGCTTTGCCTCCAGTCGACTTGGCGTCCTACTTGGCCTTGAAGCGATCAGGATCCTCGAGGAGAAAGTTGCTGATGCAGAATCAATTGATCGAGCGATGACACTTGGGTACGCACACGCTATGGGTCCGCTTCGATCGACCGATCTGGTGGGTCTCGATGTCCGCCTAGCAATCGCCGAATATTTGCAGCAAACTCTCGGCGATCGGTTCGAACCTCCGCAACTACTCAGAGACTTGGTTGCTGAAGGTCGTCTTGGGCGCAAATCTGGACGCGGCTTTTTCGATTGGACCTAGAACGAGACTCAACTATTGGACAGACTTCTAATTACCACCTTGATCAAATCCTGAAATGAAACGCCCAAAGGTCATAACTGCCCGAGGTTTAGCCAGAATTGATAGGTCGTCTAGAGGGTTGCCATCGAGGAAAATCAGATCTGCAATGGTACCGAAAATCGGAGTTGAATTATCGCCCAATCCGTTCAATTCTCTCCCCCCAACGCTGGCGGAGTGCAGAACTTGAAGTCGCGACATACCCGCCTTTTCCATCATTTTTAGTTCAGCATGGAGACGTGGGCCGATTGGGTTCAAATCGGCTCCTGTCGCGATTTTGACTCCTGCTTCCACACAAGAATTAAGAGCATCTGAATGAGTCTTCGCGGCCACAATTGCACGGTCCTTTGCATGCTTAGGCCAACCATCGGCTTCCATCATTTCGACATCGTGCGTGACCCCGATAGTTGGAACGAGCCAAGTTCCCGCCTTTGCCAGCGCATCTGCCGACCTTTCATCTAATGCATATCCATGCTCAATCGATCTTCCGCCAAGTTCGGCAAATCTCTCGGCTATTCGAGCGCCGCCACAATGCGCGGCGACTGGCACACCGCGATTGTTTGCGACTTCCATAACTGCCGCTAGCTCTTCATCAGTGAATTGACTGTCCTCTACAGTTTCATGTTCACTATAAAGACCGCCAGTGATCATCAACTTGATCCAATCGACGCCCTGTTCTATCAATGTTCTTGCCGCGGTGCGCATTTGGTCGGCTCCATCTACCGCCCACTCCCATTGAACCTCCATCGGTCTCCTTGGAAAAGCAGTGCCGTGCCCACCTGTCGTGCGCAAACCCGCGCCTGAACATTTCATTCTCGGCCCGGAATAAATTCCAGTTGCAAATCCCGACGCCCAGGCCAAGTCAATACGATTTGCCTCCGCCACGGTACGAATTCCGGTAACACCCATGAGAGCAGCGTCCAGAAGATTTGCGCCGGCGCGAACCGCCCATTCGGCCGGACCTTCAAAGTAGCCCTGCGCAGAGGGGTCATACATCAATCCACCTGGATGTGCATGGCAATCCCAGAGACCAAACATTACGTGCAGACCTGACGCATCGATAATCTTTGGATTTACGATCGAATTTGGATCAGCCATGAGCCCATTTCTTATCGCCAACTCCACCATCTTCGTTTCTCCAGAGGAAACGTCGAGGAATTCGGCTCCCTTGATTAGAAAGTCGCACAGTGCCATTTGGACATCTCTCCGATCTGTTTAATCATCAAAAATCTCGTGAAATCGAATACAGGAACTACTTCTCTCCTCGTCAACGGGGAGTAAGAAAGTGTTTGTCTTTCTACACATTTCTTGAGCATATGGACATCTAGGTGAAAACGGACATCCCCTCGAAGGCAGTTCATCCCTGGCGGGAACAAGTGCTGTGTAGGATTCTCGCTTCAAAAACGAAGAAGCTTCCAGCAATGTTTTCGTGTAAGGATGTCTAGGCGACCGGCAAACTTCGTCGGTTTCGCCCATTTCCATTAATTTTCCGCCGTACATCACCACGATACGATCTGAAATATGTCGTGTGACGGCAAGATCGTGGCTTATAAAGAGCATAGCTACACCCAGGCGATTCTGAATATCTAAGAATACATTCAAAACCTGGGCTTGAACTGAGACGTCTAATGCGGAGACTGGCTCATCGCACACCAATAGTTTCGGTTCGAGCGCGAGCGCGCGTGCGATGTTCACTCGCTGGAGTTGACCACCGGATAATTGATGTGGGAGCCGTGCGGCGACAGATGGTTCTAAACCGACCAAGGACAGTAGTTCCCTCATTCGTTCATGTCGGGTCTCTTTATTCCCAATCCCGTGGATGACTAACGGCTCTAATATCGACCATTGGATCGATCTGCGAGAATCTAAAGACAACAAGGGTTGCTGGAAAACTGCCTGGACTTTTCTTCTGAATGACTTTGGATCCTTTTTCAAAAGGTGCTTAAGGTCTTCACCAAATATTCTTATACTCCCTGTATCAATGGGATCCAAGCCCAGAACCAGACTGGCCAAAGTGGATTTACCGGAACCAGACTCTCCGACTAGACCGACTACTTCGCCTTCATTAATGGACAGGTCTACATCTCGGCATGCGTTCACTGTGAGACCATGGGTGTGGAATGTCTTACTCACTCCTCTGATCTCAAGTAATGGGGTCATAATTGTGCTCCATAAGTGTGTCTACTTCGTTTGACCGGTGACACGCGACCCTCGTCGATCCGAGGATGATGAGCGGTGGCTTCTCTATCTTGCATTGCGCAATAGCAATAGAACATTTGGACGAGTAGACACATCCTTGGTCGGATGGCCCCTTGTTACTAATTGCAAACAATGGGATTTTTCGTTTTTGACTCATAGTCGGCGTCGATGAAAGTAGATTGACCGTGTATGGATGCTTTGGGTGTGTCAGTAAATCTATCGTCGAAGACTCCTCGACTAATTCGCCCGCATACATGACCATGGTCTTTTCGGATATTTTAGAAACGACGGCGATGTTGTGGCTGATCAGGAGTAACGCTAAACCCCGTTCGTGCTGCAAATCATCCAGGAGATTCAATAGTTCTGCTTGTACGGTCACATCAAGTGCGCTGGTTGGTTCATCAGCGATCAAAAGACTCGGATTACCAAGGAGGGCACCAGCAATCATCGCTCGCTGCAGTAGCCCTCCGCTAAATCTGTAGGGATAGTCATCGAGCCTCGAAGCCGCACGATCAATACCCACAACTTCCATGTAGTCAATCAGGGTTTCCCTGACAGATTCATGCGAACTCTTCGGAAATGCATCCAAGAGTTGCGTTCCCACAGTTCTAGATGGATTCCAGCTGCTGAAGGGGTCTTGAAATACTGTCCCGATTTGGTCCCTTCTTATCTTGCGAAGTTGACTCTTCGTCGCCGACATGATGTTGGTACCGTCAAACACTATGGTATCAGCGCTTAACTTTGCGTTAGGGCCGAGCAAGCGGATTAGCGATAGTGCTAGGGTCGACTTTCCCGAACCACTTTCACCAACAATTGCCATAGAAGCCGCGCGTGCAACTTCGAAACTGACGTTTGATACGGCAGCATGCAGATTATCTCCATAGGTAACATTCAGTTCGTTAACGATAAGCAAGGGCGAGTTCATATGTAATCCCTGGATAATCTGTCTCCAAAGCTCACGAAAAGGCTCACGATCAGAACAATTGCCAAACCAGGAAAGAACGAATACCACCAGGCAACTGATATGTAACTCTTTGCATTCGACACCATCAAACCCCATTCAGGGCTTGGATTCTGCGCTCCCAAACCCAAAAAGGACAATCCGGTTAACGCGATCAACACGTATCCAATATCCAGTGACATTCTCACCGCGACAGCGCGTGAGGTATGGGGGATCACGTGCCACAACAAGAGATTTCCGTTCGTCGCCCCTAGTGACCTAGACGCCCGGATGAATAGTTTCGCCTTAATAGAGAGTACCTGTCCTCGCACCATGCGCGCGTACCCTGGCCACCAAACCAAAGCAAGTGCCAAAATTGATGATCGCATGTCTCGCCCGATTGAAGCAGCCAGAGCCATGGCGAGAACTAGGTATGGGAAGGATAGAAATACGTCCACCACACGCATTAACAATGTATCTAGCAGACCACCAAACCACCCCGCGATCGCGCCAAAAAAAGTACCAAAAGATGCTGAAAGCCCAACAATTAGGATTGAAGATCCTACAGAAACTCTGGCCCCCTGAATAACTCTAGAAAATATGTCCCTGCCACCCTCATCGGTACCAAATAAATGATTGAGCGAGGGCGCCTTCAATCTATTGATTACGTCTAACCCATAGGGATCGTGAGGCGTGAATACACTCGGAAAGAGAACTGCTAAAGCGATAAGACCGATGAGACCGTAAAGAATAGCAACGCTAAGGTTTTTTAGCTTCAATATATTCTTTGAAAGTAGCTTCTGCTCCCCATTCAAATTCTTCATGATGTTTCACGCAGTTTTGGATCCAAAACTGGGTATATCAACGACACGAGCTCATTCATTAGAACAAAGGTAATCGTGATTACCAAAGTTATCGCTAAAATTGGATTGTAATCAAAAGTCCTAAAGGCATTAAAAGCATATAGGCCTAAGCCAGGCCAAGAAAATACTACTTCGACAAGAATAGTGCCACCAAGTAGCCACCCAAATTGTAACCCCAACATAGTGACAACCGGATTGAGCGCGTTTCGTAGGGCATCAAGAATAGTTATTCGCCACTCATTTACCCCACGTGCGCGAGCGGTAGTTACGTAGCGCTGTTTTAGTTCGACCTCCATAGTCGCCTTGGTCAATCGGGTCGCTACTCCGATTTGTGAGATCACCAAAGTTGTGACCGGAAGAATGAGAGCGATGACTGATTCACGTAACGCTGTCATATTTCCCGCCAAAAGAGAATCAACAGTTCCCATTCCCGTGACAAAATTGACGCCAAATTCTTGATATGGAAGATTGCCAGCAATGGGAAACCAGCCCAATTTCGCAGCAAAAAACATTTGCAATAACAATCCAGTCCAAAAGACGGGCATCGCAACACCAATAACCGATGTCGCCGACATAACTTTTGAAAAGAATGATTTTGGAAATCGTGCCCAGAGAACGCCGAAGAGAATACCGAAGACTGCAATTACAAAAAAGGAGGAAAGTACCAACTCAAGTGTGGCCGGTAAATATCTAAGAATGTCTGCTGTTACTGACTGTCTTGTTTGAATGGACTTCCCTAGATCAAACTTAAGGATTCCCCTCAAATATGTAAGGTATTGCTCAAATAGAGGCTTATCAAGACCCAAGGACCTTCTGACCTCTTCAACCTGCGCAGGGCCAGCTTGCATGCCAGCAGCTAACCTGGCGGGATCTGCGGGAATAATCCTCGAAAGTATGAAGGTCAAGGTAATCGATGCCCATACCACGAGGAACATCCACGAAATGCGTCGAAGAACGTTCCTCCATCTTTTAAGGAGGGTAGGGACAATAATGCTTGCAGTGGACCCAACTGGATCCACTGCAAGCAAATTCCTTTGAGACAGAATCAGGCAACCTTACGCGTGTAAAAGAAACGTATGGTGTAGTTCGCATCAAGACTGTCATACGAAGCTGTCCAACCCGCACGAGCCGGTTGCGCCAATTTAGGTTGTGCTGCATAGATTGCCGGATATAGATCAGCAATCTTGGCATTCAATACTTCGGTAGCCGCCAACCTTTTAGCCGCATCTCCAATTTGTGACAGATTAGCTATCTCGTTGGTTATCGCTGGATCTTCCAAGAAGGACCAATTGTATCCGCCCTTGTCGCCAACCGTTGTACTGGAGTATGACGAATTCAAGAAGTTACCTGCATCATCGGTCCAAGCTGACATATTCAAGAATGAGATGTCATAGGCTGTACTACGCTTCGAGTACGCAGCAGCCATTTGCGGCCAAGGAACCAACGACTGCTCCACCTTGATACCAATTTTTGCAAGGGAAGACTGAAGGACAGTGCCCGCGAATTCCTCGTAGGATAGTCCCTTAAGTCCAAGATACTTGAGCGTGAACCCCTTAGAGTAACCAGCTTCAACCAAGAGTTTTTTGGCTTCGACAAGGTTTTGGGTCATCTTCGGCCGGCTCGCGATATTCTGGCTAAACCCTGTCGGAAGAGGACCAGTGGCTGCATCTGCAAAACCTTGATAGAAAGCGATCATTTGATTGTAGTCAAATGCCAGTGAAATCGCGTGTCTTACACGTACGTCCTTCAGCGGGCCTCGAGTTACATTCATCGGCATCAGTTGAATGTAATATGATGGAGACTCAAGCACTTGTACTCCATTCATGGTTTCTGCACGAGCCGAATCGTCTGGCCCAACCGCGCCCATGAAATCAACCGTTCCCGCTTGAAGCAACTGCATAGCGGTTGATATATCGGGATCTACTCTCAATACCACCGTAGTCGGAGTACCAGAGGCGAATGGCCTCCAATACTGAGCAAACTTCTTTAAGGTGATGGCCTGGTTTCTTTGCCAATTGTCAAGCATGTAGGGACCAGAGCCCGCACTATTTGTAGCAAACCAGGTTTGCGCCCATGGATCGCTTGCAGTCTTGTGCGCAGTCACCGCAGCGGCACTCACTATAGGAAGTTTCGGAAGCTTCCCCAAAAATGTGTAATCCCTATTCTTCAGGTTGATAACCACTGAAAGACTAGACGGTGAAGAGATACCGACAATGTTCGTCATAAAACTAGCTGGACCTTGATTTATTGCCTGTATCCTTTTAAGCCCGTTTACGACAGCTGCTCCATCCAAGGCGGAACCATCTTGAAAGGTGACACCAGACCTGATGTTGAAGGTATACGAGAGCCCATCCGGAGAGATTGTCCAACTTTCTGCCAGAAGTGGCTGTAGATCCATAGTGCTGGGTTTGTACTCCAACAGAGTTTCATAAACGTTTCGAACAAATATGAGACCATCTGAAGAAAACACAATGGCCGGATCAAGAGAAGCTGTTTCCGCAATGTTCGAATACGTAGCTGTTATATTTGTACTAGAAGTTGCACTTGTATTTGCGGTTGGACTAACAGCGGAGATGGTGCCGGAATTCGTACTACAGCCAGCAACAAGCGCCGTAGCAACCAGACTTACGACTGCAAGAATGCCAACCCTCACAAAGGATTTTTGCATCAGACCACACTCTTTCAAATTGGTTGATCATCGGTTTGAATTCGTAAAACATATCCATTCAGTTGGTCATGCTCGATAAGTTTGGGATCTCGATTTTCGACTTGGCCGTAACCCCCTCCCCCGCCCGTTTGGACGACTATTTTCGTGCCCTTAGCGATGGGAAGTGCATTTACCTTCAAGAAATGTTCAGACTGATCCCCATGTTCAACATGGACCTGCGAAGGCAATCCGGCTCCGCCACCAAATAGTCCCCAGGCAAGGGTTTGTGTGCGTTCGAACCACAAAGAGACAGTCATCTTGTCAGCGAGCGTTTCGTATTCGCGAATGACTCCCAGCCCGCCTCGATATTCACCTACACCAGCCGAGCCAACATTTAGTGCATACCGGTGGATTCGAATCGGGTAACGACTCTCATATACTTCCACAGGATAATTCTTTAGATCTCCGCCTCCATAATTGATCTGAGCGTTTCCACCGTCTCCTGATGCGTGAGCTCCCCAGCCAACAGCTGTGGCTTCGCCGCTGAAGAAAGTTTTTCCATCCCGTGGATGTGTTCCAACAAACAGGATGTTCATGGCATCCGAAGGTTGGCCAGCTACGACCGCATTCGGCATGCCTTCAGACAAGGCGCGAATAAACAAATCGATCATTAATCCGAGGTGTGGATAATAGAATTGGCATGCGGCGGGCTCCTGAGCATGAAATACCGATCCAGGTTCCGTCAGTACCTGAAGATTGCGAAAAGTTCCTCCGGTAGCCGGAACCTTTGGGTTCAGCAAGAATTTGAAAGCCAGCCGAGCAGCCGAAATCGTTTGTGCCAGGCCACAATTGACAGCGCCCGGGGTTTGAGGTGACGATCCCCTTAGGTCAAGCGTCATTTCATCTTCAATTACAGTTATCTGCACCTTGACAGGAACCGGACTTCCACCCGGGCCATAGGAGTCTAGAGAGCCCTCGGCACGATATACGCCGTCGGGTATATGAGAAACTGCCGTTCGATCCAACACTTCACACTGCCGCCAGATCTCTTCTGTGGCTTGGATAATCGCGGCTTCTCCGAACTTGTCATACAGTGCCTGAAGTCTGATTTCCCCGGTTCTACACGCAGCGATCTGAGCGTGCATATCGCCCCACACAGACTTGGGTAGCCTACTGTTTCTCGTCAAAAAACCGATGATTTCACTCTGAGGTTCGCCCTGCTTGTATAGATGTGTGGGACCGATTCTGTAACCCTCTTGATAAATTGAAGTCGAATCCATTGATTGACTGGGATCTTTCGCTCCTATATCGAGCCAGTGGGCCTTCGTTGCCCCAAAGCCGATGAGTTTGCCTTGATAGAAGACTGGGGAAAACACGGAAACGTCATTTAAGTGGCTCCCGGTCAAATAACTATCGTTAATCGCGTAAACATCCCCGGGTTTGTATATGTCCCAGCCGCCAAAATGATCCGTCGTGGCAGTAATCGCGGACTCAAGTGCCCCCAGGAAGATGGGAAGTCCCGGAGATTGACCTAATAACTGCGCGCGAGAATTAAAGAGGCCAACGGAGCAGTCCTTCATCTCGTAAATGATTGGGGTGTAAGCAGAACGTGAAAGATTGTTATTCATTTGAGAGGCTATCGAGTTGAAAGCATTACGAATAACCTCAACGGTGATGGGATCGATTATCACTCTAGGCCCTCCCTATTACGAGATGTTGCCCAAGGGCAACTCGGGCTTTCCATCCTGGTGGCACAGCGATAGTGCAGTCATTCTCAATAATCACAGCTGGTCCTAGAACTACGGAATTAAACGCCAAACTATTTCGCCACACAATTTGAGTTTCAAACCACTTTCCATAAGATGAAATCTT
>Ga0307375_10003955_pt1 | contig 14341 bp, 15 predicted proteins | sample TR1MG_FD_202531 | JGI IMG/M metagenome (GOLD analysis project Ga0307375, IMG submission 202531) | Soil microbial communities from Risofladan, Vaasa, Finland - TR-1 | ecosystem: Environmental > Terrestrial > Soil > Coastal area > Acid sulfate soil | place: Finland: Risofladan, Vaasa | collected...
CCAACTTGAAAGCAAAAACAAAAAATAACAATCAAATACAAGCAATTATGGCAGTTGAAATTACTGATGGCAACTTTGAAGAAGTTGTAATGAAGGCCGACAAGCCTGTGGTTATCGATTTTTGGGCTGAATGGTGCGGACCATGCCGTATGATTACCCCTATTATTGCCGAGATGTCTACCGAATACGAAGGTAGAGCAGTTATTGGCAAGGTAGACGTTGATTCCAACCCCGGCATTAGCGCAAAATTTGGCATCCGTAATATTCCCACCGTTCTCTTCATAAAAGGTGGCGAAATAAAAGACAAACAGGTTGGCGCGGTTCCTAAATCCAAGCTAGTTGAAAAACTAAACGCACTTCTCTAATCGAATTAAAAGAAGCGATAACAAAAAAGAGCCCCAGTTGGAAATCCAACTGGGGCTCTTTGTATTTTTCAACAGAGATGAACGATACTACAGTACCTCAAACAGTTCGCTTACCGGCTTCCGAACCTTAGCCGCATTCACCAAATAGTCGGTTTTTGGATCGCGATAACCCAAAGCCATCAGCACCGCGCTACGCATCCCTTTCTCTTTAAGACCAAGCACCTCATCCATCATAGCATTATTGAAGCCTTCCATAGGAGTGGAATCTACTTCCAGCGAAGCGGCTGTAACCAATCCAAATCCCAACGCAATGTAAGCCTGACGTGCAGCCCAAGCAAAGTAGCTATTGGCATCCATTGGCTGAGGAGACTCCACCATTTTTCGAAAATCGGCCAGTGATTCCACCGGTACATTTCGCGTTTTAGCAATACTGTTTATGTAACCATCAACCTCTTCGTTGGTTAGGCTCTCACGTGCGGCAAAAACCAACAAATGGGACCCCTCCAAAACCTGTGGCTGAGGGCAAGCACCTGCGTGAATCTTTTTACGCATTGTTTCACTCTCCACTACAAACACCTTGAATGGCTGTATTCCAATGGAAGTTGGAGCAAGCTGTATGGCCTCCAAAATCTGATCGACCTTTTCTTTTGGCACTTTGGTGCCATTCATCCGCTTGGTGGCATAGCGCCACTTCAAATTGTTAATTAAGTTCATATTAATTAGTGTTTATTGTTTTAACAAGAATACTAAACGCACTATCTGCTCTCTAGTAACACTTCACAGGGAAGTATGTTCTAAAAAGTATAAAACAAAGGCTAAATGGAGAACTTAATAGAACTAGAACAGGTGATCGCTGCCAAAGCAAACACCTTTTGTAGTATCAGCCATACTGAAAAAAAATCCGTAGTTTTGGGAACAATCCGATGTGAAAACAAACTCGTAAGCCATGAATAAGATTCTTCTTTTCATCCTGGCGGTAACAGCCACTACCAACGCTTTTTCGCAAGACCCGGCAGTCACTCCAATGATCTCGAGCGACAACAATATGGTTATTTCGCAGGTTGCCTTCAGCAGCAATGGTAAGTACATGCTGGTAAACTCCAAGGCATACATTAGCCTAATTGAATCGGCCTCCAGCCTCACCGCTGCCTCCATCGACGCCGATGGTAAGCTGCTTTGTGCCATAGCCCTTTCACCCGATGGTAAGGTTGCAGCAACAGGCGACACAGACGGGAAAATAACCCTTTACGATATATGGGCGCAAAAATCTACCGTAAAGTACAGAGGACACAAAAGCGTAATAGTAGCCATAGCCTTTACCCCAGATGGAAGCAAGGTGGTTTCGGCTGCAACCGACCGATCTGTGCAGATTTGGAGCGCCACCAGCGGAAAAAAGATTACCTCAATCGACAACTTCAGATCACCAATCTCCTTTATTGCCATTAGCCCCGATGGGAAAACGCTGGCTACAGTAGAATCAGTATCCACAGGAGAGGTAAAGCTCTGGGATTTGAACACAGGATCAGCAATTCGTACACTCACCTTTAGCAAATCAAAAATTTCAGCCATAGCATTTTCCACCGATGGTAAAAGAATAGCCACGGGAAACACGCTATACTCGGTGGAGGTAAAGTCAACAGACGGCAGCGGTTCAATGCTTCAGTTTAAAGGCCACCACGCCCCCATCCTCTCCATTGCATTCAGCCCCGATGGCAGCTCCATCGCCTCCAGCGACATCAGCTCCGGCGTTATTCTCTGGAATTCAATTAGCGGCAGGGTGAAAAATGTTCTAAAAAGTCCTCAGGGTGACTGTTATTCCCTTCAGTTTACTCCTGATAATAAGTGGCTACTCATGCCGGGCTACAACAACCGCATTGCCCGCTGGAACATAGCCATGACGGTAAGCGATTGGTTAAACACTTTTCTTAGCGATAGAAAATCAGAAATAGAGCTCTGGGCTATGCGTAGTGAAAACGAAAATGACTCCGACTATGCCAAGCGGGTTAACGAAACCACACGCGCTGCTAAAAATCAAAAGTTCATCGATCAAGGCAAGGAGTGGCTCATGGGCTACTACCGCGATGTAATTAACTGGAGAAGTTTTGAACTTGGCACCTACAATTCCGGAAACGGAACTTTGGCACTTGGAAATAACCTGTTTGGGAACTTTGAGATTACTATTCCACAAAACAAGGTTGATGGCTTTACAAAAACGCTTCCTTCCTACCATATAATTCCCGAGCTGGTGGTCGACAATAACGAGATAGTCCCCGAAAGCCTCACCATAAAATCGAAAACAGAAACCTATACAGCCACAAGTGCAAAGCAATAATTAAAGATGAAAAAGTATATCACGCGCATTCTACTGGCCACCATTTTCTTCTCCTTTTCAAGTTTGGCATCGGCTCAAAGCGACAGCACCGCGGTGCCTTACGGGAACAATCCCACGGCTGGGCATTACGTGGAGGTTAAAGGGGCAACCCTCTACTATGAGGAGTATGGCCATGGAACACCAATGCTCATGATTCATGGAGGTCTTAGCTCTTTAGCCGATTTCTCGAAGAACATTCCCGTGCTGGAAAAACATTTTAGGGTGATTGCAGTCGATAGCAGAGGCTATGCCAAATCGTCCAACGACCTTGATTCGCTCAGCTATGAGCTGCTTACCGACGACATGGTTCAGCTCCTCGACAAGCTGCATATTGATAGCACCTATGTGGTAGGCTTTAGCGATGGTGGCGTAGTGGGACTTTACATGACTGCCAAGTATCCATCGCGCGTTATTAAGGCATTTGTTTCAGGAGCAAACTACCTTGTGGAGGGACTGGTCGACAACAACTTTGAGCGAAACGAAATGACTCTGGAAAAGGTGAAGGTTGATTCCATGTGGATACCTATGCGAACGGAGTATGCCAAGCTCAACCCAAATCCAGAGAAATTCGACACCCAAATTCAGCTCATTCGGAACATGTGGCTGCGTAATCCATACATCCCAAAGGATTTACTTGTTACAATACACAAACCTGTTTTTCTTCTTTACGGTGATAGGGATGCTATTCGCCTTGAGCATGGTGTTGAGATTTACCACCTCCTACCACAGGAAACCACCCAGCTGTGCATACTGCCCAACACCTACCACTCAACCTTTATTGAAAATCCGGAGATGGTAAACATGTTATTGATGTACTACTTTAAGGAGAGATAAAATTCAGGAGAGATTTGACATTACGAACCTCTCCTACTTTTTTATGTCGAGTAATTTTTATTCGTGCTTCTTCCTAAAGCGATAAACGAGGTATCCTACAAACAGAACACCAAGCACCAGCAGACCATAACTGATTTCGGAATAGTAACGGTCGAGCAGGGCCTTTTGGGAGTATAAGGAGTATCCCAAAATGGTAAGCACCGCATTCCATACCGCTGAACCAATCACCGTGAATAGAATAAAATCTTTTAGGCTCATGCGTGCAAGACCAGCTGGAATGGAAATCAGCTGGCGAACAGCTGGAACCAATCTACCAATTAGCGTGCTGGTTTTTCCGTGTCGAACGAAGTAGGCCTCAGCCTTTTCAACACCTTGGCGGCTAAGTAGAAGCAATCGTCCAAGACGAGATTCCGCAAACTGGTAAACAATCTTCCTTCCAAGGAAAAGTGCAAAGTAGTAGTTGAAAAGAGCACCAATTAGCGAGCCCAACGTGCTGAATAGGAAAACGAGGTATACGTTCAAATCTCCCTGAGCCGCCTTCCATGCAGCCGGTGGTATAATAACCTCGGAGGGAAAAGGAATAAAAGAACTCTCAATGGCCATGAGCAGCATTATGGTTGGATAGCTGATATGAGCCATGTACCAAGTAATTACGGTGCTAAACAGTGTCGAAATCATTGGGTGCAAATTTTATGGTGCCAAAGGTAAGAAAAGCGAAGAATTATTTACCTCCGGTGCATTAATTCCAAAATTTTACGGCATAAACCTAAAACAGAATTCCATTAGGTGTGTTAGTTGAATCAAATACCACCAAACCACAAAGCAAGCATGACAACGAAAGAGCAGAAACTTTATAGGCAAGCATTTTTTCTGGCACTGATCACCATTGGCTATAACATTATTGAAGGACTTGCCTCAACCTGGCTAGGGTTTGAGGATAAAACGCTTAGCCTGTTTGGCTTTGGCCTAGACAGTTTTATTGAAGTGGTATCCGGAATAGGCGTGGCCCACATGGTGCTGCGCATCCGCCATAACCCCGACTCAAATCGGGACATGTTCGAAACCACCGCCCTGCGAATTACGGGCTGGTCGTTCTACCTCTTAGCCGCTGGGTTGCTTCTGTCCTCGGCCTACTCACTTTACATCGGTAAGAAACCGGAAACCACCTTTTGGGGTGTAGTAATATCGTCCATCTCCATCCTCTCCATGGGCGCTTTAATTGCAGCAAAGATGCGTGTGGGCAAAGCCCTTAACTCCAAGCCCATAATTGCCGATGCAGGTTGCACCAGGGTTTGCCTCTACATGTCGCTGGTGCTGCTCGCCGCCAGTGTGCTCTACGAGCTCACCGGGTTTGGCTACTTCGATGTAATTGGCGCACTTGGATTAACTTGGTTCTCCTTTAACGAGGGGAAGGAGTGCTTTGAGAAGGTAAAAAACCTCACTGCCTGCGGCTGTGAAAATTGTCACTAATAAAAGAATAAACATTATGAACCAATGGGACGCCAGATACTCCACCGAGGAGTATGTGTACGGCACAGAACCAAATCACTTCTTTTCTGAATGTTTACGTTCGCTTAAACAAGGAAGACTGCTCTTACCGGGTGAAGGCGAAGGTCGAAATGCTGCGTGGGCAGCACAACTAAAATGGCAGGTAGACGCATTTGACCAAAGCACCGCGGGTCAAGAAAAAGCCTTTCGTTTAGCAAAAGACAGAGGCGTAAAATTCAGCTACCAAATCATGAGTGTGGAGGAATTTGGGGCAAAGCCCAACACCTACGATGCGGCTGCCATTATATTTCTGCACCTACCTCAACCACTCCGTTCCAAATTTCATCGTGCCGTGGCTGAAAGCATAAAGCTGGGTGGCCACATTATTATTGATGCTTTCTCGCAGAAACAAATTGACTTTAACTCCGGTGGGCCAAGAGATATTGAACAACTTTACTCCAAAAATTCAATTCTTGGTGACTTCCCTGACTTTGATTTCAAAATATGCCGTGAAGAAGAGACTATTCTCCAAGAAGGAAATTTCCACACTGGAAAAGCCAGCGTTCTGCGCTTCTTTGGGGAGAAGATTTAGAAAAACATCTAATGCTTAAAAAAAATGAATGCAGCATATTGAATGCCGATAATGCTAAAGAGAATTACTCATAAATTCCATTAACGGAATCGAGAAGAATCACCTCTAAAACTCCACCTCTTCTGTTTTTATCGTGTCCTTCTCAACTGTAACAATGGTATAGTAGCGCTTGCAAACACTTCCTACAACAACATAGCGAAAGCCATCGGCCTGCTTACACTCATAATCATGATTGTGTCCAAAGAAGCCAATGTCTATTCTATCTTTGAGCACAGCACGAAAAGTTGAGTCATCTGCACCTTGGAGCTGGTCATTTCCAGGAGGGATGTGCGCAAATAGGATTCGGTGCGTATAGGTTCCCCCATCGTTAAGTGTTTCCGAAAGCCAAGTAAAATTGGGAGTAGCATTATTGTTTTCCCAAACCACGTCATCGAAAAACACCAGCTGCGTATGCCGATACGAAAAGGAAAAGTTGGTGGGACCATACATCTTGTCGTAAATCAACTTCCCATTCGACAGGCAGTCATGGTTACCAATCACGGTGACAAAAGGAACCTTCAACTTTGAAATAATTTGGTGCTCCCAATCAAACTCCTTAAACAACCCCGCATCGGTTACATCACCACATACAACGGTAAATAGCACACTAGAATTTTTATTGATGCTGCTAACAGCATCGGCAAGATCGGAGTAATAGGAATGTGGATCGGAAATGACAGCAAAAACAAATGGAACGGAATCATTTTCGGCCAACGTTATTGCCCCAATGGCATCGGGATTAACGTTAGTGACCCTAACCCTAACTTCATATGGGCTATACTCCACCAAGCCGTCACATCCTGAGAGAAACAGTACTCCAGATAAAATTGTCAACACTAACCAAACCCGAGTATACCAGTACATTTCCAAAATTCTTAATTAAAGGGAAGTGGGAACACCGCTCGCGCCTACTGTGCAGAAGCCCTAATAATGCACTTTGCGCTAACCCAACCTTAACATGAAGAGCGATGATTCCCACTAAACAAAATTTCCCTTTAAAACCTTTAAACCTAAACTAATTCAATATTATCAACCTAAAAAGAACCAAAGAAAAAAGGGGAACACCGTTCGCGCTAACCCGTGCAGAAGCCCTAATAATGCACAGTAACGCTAACCCAACAAAGACAATAAAGAACGGTGTCCCACACTTCTTTTTTTAAATACTAAACAAGCCCACTAACCAATCGCACATTGTTGATATCAAAATTCAACGCTACAAATAAAACCAGATCCATTCTGACTTAAAACGTAAACCCGACTGAATGGAAAAAAAGCCGGATGAATGACCAGTTTGCAAGGTTGAACACTACCACTCAATAAATCGTCACAATAAATTATTCCTTTTCAGATATATGTATACCTCTATATTTCAGCATAAAACAAAAACACAAAATCAACACACATATTCAACCATATGGTTAATCCACATGGCAAATATAAATACGAAAATCAGAACCCAGCAAATATTAACCATATTTTTTAACATTTATGTCAACATTACTTGCGAGCCTAATAAAATCAATGAGAGAGGACATCATCCTTTGCATTTAAAAATTTCTTCGCACCTTTATTGACTAAAAAAAAGAGGATGGAAAGAAGAATTTGTGTTTTTTGCGCATCAAGCAACAAGGTTGACAAAAGCCATTTTGACGCCACCGAAATTCTTGCCAACGAACTTGTAAAACATGGCATTACCACCATTTTCGGAGGTGGTTCGGCAGGGCTAATGGGGCATTTAGCAAATACCATTCTTGCCAGAGGTGGTAAGATAATAGGAATACTCCCCCGCTTCATGGAAAAGGTTGAGTGGGGTCACAAAGGGCTCACAGAACTCATTCTAGTGGAGGATATGCACGAGCGGAAGAAGTTGCTCATTAAGGATGTTGATGCCGTGGTTGCGCTGCCGGGAGGATGCGGAACGCTTGAAGAACTTATGGAGGTAATTACCCTAAAGCGGCTCGGCAAATTCACTAAACCGGTTGTGATTTTAAACCTCAACGGCTTTTACGACCCACTCGTTGATTTGCTCCACCGTATGATTAACGAAAAGTTTATGCGCCCCGAACATGCATCTATTTGGCAGGTAGTAACTACTCCAGAGGAGATCCTTCCTGCCATTGAAAATGCGCCAGAATGGAATGCCGACAAGATTAATATTGCAGCAGTATAGTGGCTTAAGCAGTTGTGTTTCGGTAGGTGTATAGAATACTGTCGAAGAGCCTATCTTCTGTTATAGGCTTAGCTTCAAGAATGGGAGCATGGACGCCATAATGAAAAAGCTTACGGCCAATAAACACGCGCGCTTCGTCCCACAAGTTTTTGCCTAAGAATGCCTCTAGCACCTGTGTTCCACCCTCAATAATAACGCTTTGGATGGACCGCTGATAAAGAATCTCCAAGACCTGAGGCTCAATATCACGCGAGAAATCAAGGGTAACTAGCTCCAAGTTAGGACGGTCACAAAAGGGAGGCTTTCTGGTGGCAGAACCAAAGTTATTTCCAATCATTACAAGCGTTTGTTGCTCTCCGTCGAAAACATGGGAAGAGGGCGATAATCGTAGCGTACGATCAATAACAACTCGTACGGGATTATTCCCCGACCAGTCACGCACATTAAGCCTTGGATTATCCAGCTCAACCGTTTTAGTCCCGACTAAAATAGATTGCTCCTCCGACCGCCAGCGATGCACTACCGCTCTAGCCAGCTCGTTGGTTATCCAAATAGGTTTCAACTCATCGCCGGGCTTTCGCTCAATATCCACGTATCCATCAAGCGACTGCGCCCACTTTAATATAACATATGGGCGTTTTTTCTGATGAAAAGTAAAAAAACGTCTGTTTAGGTCTTTTGCTCGCTCCTCAAGCACACCCTCTACAACCTCTACTCCCGCCTCACGCAAACGAGCAATGCCACGTCCAGCAACTTCAACAAAGGGATCACGGCTTGCCACCACTGCTCTCGGAATTCCAGAGGTAATTATTAAGTCGGCGCAAGGAGGCGTTTTTCCAAAATGGCTGCATGGCTCCAAATTCACATAAATGGTGGATTCCCGAAGAAGGCCTTTGTCCAGCACCGAATTTATCGCATTTACCTCCGCATGGGCTTTGCCGTATTCAGCATGAAATCCTTCACCAATAATTTTTCCTTTATGCACAATCACCGAACCAACCAACGGGTTCGGCGCTACGCTACCAAGCCCATTAAGTGCCAGCTGAAAGCAGCGCTCCATAAAATGTTCGTGTGAATCTAATCCACCCTCCATTAATTTTGCTTTATTTCCTTTGTATGGTTAACTTGTGACTTTAGCCTATTGGTCTGGTTGCAAAGTTAAAAACTGCCAGTTACCTTTACACCATATTGTGCGCTAATTTATAAAATTGCAACCGCATTTAGTTTACCATGCCCGAAAATAAAACAGACAGCTACCACAATGCATTTCGCTTCTTAGAGGAGTCAATAACCCCAATCTATGGAAAGCAGGAGGCCTCATCTATTGCAAAACTCTTTCTTGAGGACACTCTCAATATAAGCAGCTATGAAATATTTCTTTACCCCGATCACCAGGTGGACCAGCTGGGGCAATCAAGAATTATTGCAGGTGCAGAAAAGCTAATTCACGGAATGCCGGTTCAGTATGTTATTGGCAAGACTGAATTTGTAGGGTTACCATTTGTTGTTACCCCCGATGTATTAATTCCTCGGCCCGAAACCGAAGAGCTACTTTGGTGGATTGTTTCCGACCTGCAGAGTGAAGAGGTTTGCATCCTCGACATCGGCACGGGCAGCGGTTGCTTGGCGGTTACCATGTCGAAAATGCTATCGAAGGCAACGGTGTTTGCCACCGATATCTCATTGAATGCACTCTCGGTAGCAGAGCAAAATGCAAATCAAAACCAAGCAACCGTTCATTTTCTACACGACAACATGCTTGACCCGGGCATTGAGCTACGTAAGCTAAATTGTGAGGTTATCGTAAGTAACCCACCCTACATAACCGAAAAAGAGAAGAAACAAATGCACAGCAACGTTCTGGAATACGAACCCCATCTAGCGCTGTTCGTGCCCAACGAAGACCCGCTCAAGTTCTACAAAGCAATTTGCGACTATGCGTTGGTATCCACCCTACCCAAAACAACCGTTTACCTCGAAATAAACGAGTCATTTGGAACCGAAACAGCGGAGATCTTTCAGAAAAAAGGGTTCACTACCGAAATTCGAAAGGACATCAACGGCAAGGAACGGATGATAAAAGCAGTTAAGGAGCAATAGCGTGGCCTATCCAAAGCGAGAAAGAGCAGCAATGAAGCCGGATATGGCGCTTCAACGGTTGATGGCCATTTGCAGCCGCAAGGAGACCAGCGAGTGGGAGGTTTTGAAAAAACTCTCCACTTGGAAAGTCGACCCCGAAAAGCACCAGAGCATACTTAAAGATCTGACGAAACAGGGTTTCGTGAACAACCAACGGTTTGCCATAGCATTTGCACACGACAAAGCCCGATTCAACAAATGGGGCCCAAGAAAAATTGAGCAGGCACTTTCGATACAAAAGATTGACCCAACTGTAATCAAAGAGGCATTGCAGAAAGTTGAAGAGGTGCAGGGCGCTGAGGTGCTCATTGATCTGCTGAAACGAAAGGCCTCTTCGGTAAAGTGGGAGAACAAAAACGATCTAAAGGTGAAGTTGATCCGGTTTGGCCTCTCGCGTGGGTTCGACTACAGCAACGTAATGACAGCCGCTTCAGCAATTGCAAAAACTGCAGATAACAACTTCGATGAAAACTAGCAACCTCTTCATACAACCATATTATTCACCAAAATATTTACCCAATGAAGCAATTGGCAGTAATCGCAATTACCACACTTGCACTTATGTCGTGTAGTACAAAAAATGAAAAATCGTTGGCTGATGTTAGGCCCGTTGTAGATACCGTTGGCTTTGCCCATCTGGATTGGCAAACCGATTCGGTGATTGTGCGCACTGAAGAAACTTACGCCTCCGAACTCCAAAAGGTTGGAATGGACAGCACTACCGCATGGCGGCTAGCCATCTGTCCCCACGATGACTACACCTACGTTGGGTGGCTCTATCCAGCCCTTTTAAAAAATATTAAGGCAAAAACCGTAATCATCTTTGGTGTAGCCCACAAGGCAAAGCATTTTAACCTGGCGGACAAGCTGGTATTCGATAGCTACCCTGCTTGGCATGGCCCCTACGGAAATATTAACCCTTCGCCACTAAGGGAGGAAATTATGAAAGCCCTGCCCAACAACACCTACCTCGTTCACGACAGCCTTCAAACGGTTGAACACTCCGTGGAGTCCATGCTTCCCTTTTTGCAGCACTACAACCCCAATGTTGAAATAGTGTCGATACTTGTCCCATACATGTCATTCTCGAGGATGCAAGAAATTGCCCAGCCACTGGCCGAGGCAATAAACCAATCGATGAAAAAGCACAACCTCAAATGGGGCAAGGACGTAGCATTGCTTATTACCACCGATGCCGTGCATTATGGCGACCAAGATTGGGGTGGCAAAAATTACGCACCATACGGCACCGATAGTCTAGGATACCAAAAGGCCGTGGCGCATGAGCATGTTATAATTGACAGCTCACTTACCGGAACCCTCACGATAGACAGAGCAAAAAGATTCTTCGATTACACTGTTGACCCCACCGACTACCACGAATACCGATGGACCTGGTGCGGTCGTTACAGCGTTCCCATGGGATTGTTAACAGCCCAACAGCTACAGCAACTTACCGGGGAGGCAAAGCTAAACGGAGAGCTAATTGGCTACGCCAACAGCATCGACCATAAGCCACTACCAGTGAAGGACCTTCGCATGGGAAAAACAGCCATCGCAACCATGCATCACTGGGTGGGTTACGCTGCAGTAGGTTACCGATAATAAATACAACTAGGTGTAGATTGGCTTATATATAATAGAGGTATGTGTTTTAAAGGTGGGAGCATAACGCAAGCAATAATTTAAATAACGAAACTGAAATTGTAATACCACCAATCATGCAAACAGCTACCTTTGAACCTGAAAAAATTAACATACCGGTATCAAAATAATTACCATATGAAAACAACTTCCAGAATGATGTACCAGCGAGTTATGACTATTTTCAGCTCGCTCATGACCTTCTTTTATCTAGGCATTGGATTCTACTTTCTCGTTACCGACACTTTTGCCTATATTGACAAAGCAATAAGAGTAATATTTGGAATATCCTTTATGGTTTATGGACTTTATCGGGCATTTCAATCTTTCTATAAAATCCGTGATTCTTTCTTCTCTGCGTCAGAAGAGGAAGAGGAGGCGGATAAATCTTAAAGGCTTTCTCACTACATTCTGGCCGTTACCCGATTTTGTCATTTGGAAAAAACGGTGAGAACTTAAAACCGAAACTAACAATATTGAAGCGGTGACGAAATAACAGAATAGTGATGGAGGTATAACGTATATGATTTTTTTTTAATATTGCTGCACTTATTCCATGGCTTTCAACCTCATAACTAAACACAATGAACTTGCTTGTTAAAATAATAGCAAAGACCGGAATAGCATTAGCCTTGCTGCTAATGATGAATGCATGTCATACTGGGTCAAACAAGACTTACGATGAAACCCCAACCCGCGGAAATATTAAGATAACGGTAGACGAATCGTATCAGCCAATAATAGATGCGGAAATAGCAACATTTACAAGCCTATATCCCTATGCTAAAATTACGCCTTCCTACAAACCGGAGGTGGACGTTATCAACGACTTTATGAACGACTCGGTGCAGGTAATTGTTGCGAACAAGAAGCTTACCGACCTGCAGGTTAAATATCTAAGGGATACACAAATTGTCGTTAGAACAACAGCATTTGCCGATGATGCCATTGCATTGATTATCAACAAGGCCAACCGCGATACTCTGTTGGAATACAAGAACATTCAAGACATTTTTCTCGGTAAGATTAAGCAATGGAGTCAGCTTGACCCAAAATCGAGACTTGGGAAAATTGGTGTAGTTTTCGACAACACCAAGTCGAGCAATGTAAGGTATTTCAAAGAAAGGTTCAACATAACAGACAGCCTGCCAGACAACTTTTACGCCATGCAGACCAACGAGCAGGTGATTAACTACATCGCTCGGAATAAGAGTGCAATGGGAATAATAAGCGTCAACTGGATAAGTAATCAGCATGACTCAATCGTACGAAACTTTATTGAGCGTGTTAACGTGGTTGCGGTTTCACAGCCATACGACAACAACTCTTTCTACCGGCCTTACCAAGGCTCCATTTATGACAAATCATACCCATTTATAAGAGAAGTTTACCTTATTTCAAGAGAAACGTTTGTGGGTTTAGGATCAGGATTTATTTCATGGGTGGCAGGTGATCAAGGACAAAGAATTATCCTTAAATCGGGCTTAGTCCCTGCAACAATGCCCATTCGTTTAATACAAGTTAAGCACTAATTCTCGACATTAATTGAAAATGTTATGCGTAGCATTCGAATTACTCTAGCATCTGTGTTTACAGGCTTGTTGAGCATCGTAGCATGCAGTACAGCCTTCGGACAAGACCTTCAAACTGCCATTGGCCTTACAAAAAGCGAGCAGTATGAGGAAGCGGAAAAGATTTTCACCCAGCTGGTTCAAAAAGAGCCAACCAACAGTAACTACTACTTTTACTATGGTGAAAATATTCTTCGTGGTTACTTTTCCGACACCATTTCCAACTCGCTCAAGGTATCGATGGGGCTGGCAAAGGATCAGTTTGAAAAGGGCATTAAGGCCGACAGCCTAAACCCGTTGAACTATGTTGGTTTAGCCAAGGTGGCTTTCTATCTCGACGACGATCAAGCCGCCGCCAACTATAGAGTTAGGGCACATATGCACCTGCCGCCATACAAAAAGGTGAGCAAGATTGCTGATCCAAAAAACTATGCCTTCGCGTTGGCAAAGCTGGCTGAGTCTTATATCAAGGACGATGCAGTAGACACTTCTCGTGCACTTCCGCTGATTAGGGAAGCCAAGGCTATTGATCCAAAAGATCCCGAAATCTTTATCATTGCAGGTGACATCTACATTGATGCAAAAGATGCCTCTACCTCCATTAAAAATTATAATATGGCCAACTATCTTGAGCCAAATTCGCCAACGGCCAATATGAAAATTGGCACGATTTACATGAAGAGTAGGGCATTCCAAGCCGCCATTCCATACTACGAGCAAGCAATTGGCCAAGACGCCAACTATGCTCCAGCTTATCGTGACCTTGGTCAGCTCTATTCCTTAGCTGGTATGTTCGACAAATCCGAGACTTACTATAAAAAGTACTTGGAAATAACTAACGGCAACCTTCCTGCAAAAGTTAGCTATGTGAACTCTCTTTACTATGCCAAAAAATATGATCAGGTAATCTCCAACGTGGAAGAGATTTTTAAGGTTGACCAATCAAGAACTTACCTAAACCGTATTGCAGCATACTCTTGTTTTGATAAAACTCCGCAAGACTTGCCATTAGCGCTTAAGTATATGAACACCCTCTTCAAAGAAATGCCTGAGGAAAGGCTTATCCAGAAGGACTACATATACTATGCTAAAATCCTAATAGCCCAAAACAAGAATTACCCCAAACTA
>Ga0307375_10003956_pt1 | contig 14341 bp, 13 predicted proteins | sample TR1MG_FD_202531 | JGI IMG/M metagenome (GOLD analysis project Ga0307375, IMG submission 202531) | Soil microbial communities from Risofladan, Vaasa, Finland - TR-1 | ecosystem: Environmental > Terrestrial > Soil > Coastal area > Acid sulfate soil | place: Finland: Risofladan, Vaasa | collected...
TTTTGCTGGTTCAAACGCTCAGAACGAAGCAATGGCAAACGGTTACGTTGGCACAATTGCTGGTATCGACGTTTACCAAAGCTATCAAGTTGGTAGCGATGGCGGCACAGGCTGGAACGGTCTAGTGTTTGGTGCAGACGCAATGCGTATTGCAATGTTCAAGAACGTTGAGCTTGAAGTTCAGCGTCGTGCATCAGCTGTTGGTAACGATCTTGTTGCTAACCTCCATGCAGGTGTTGGCTTGGTCGATCCAAACCGTGGTGTTATCATTACATCAGAAGGATTCTAATTTAAGGAGGGCTGAAAGCTATGGCATTCAACTATGACGGTTTAGACTTTTTAAGTTTTGCGTTATACGCTGACGTGACTCAGCGAGACAGCCGACTCTTTGAAAGTAACGAAGGCCTAACTGAAGCGGTGGTAAATGAATTGTTAGAGTTGAGCAGTCAACGAATTCTAGGTGAGATCTCTGCTAGTGATTGGTGGAGAGCTTATGTTCGCGAAGTTGCAAACATCACAGATCCTAGACTAGTTCCAGACGTCAATCCTGACAACATTGATGCAAGAGAGCAAGCATTTAAAGACCTAAACATCTATAATGTGCTAGCCGACTACATCTTACCACGCATTGCTGATTTTGGCAACGAAACCAGCAGTGAAGTTGTAAAGATCAAACACTATACTGATCAATACAATCGCTTATTACAGGAACTAGCCGAAGCTGGTGACTGGTATGATTATGATGGGGACGCTACAATCGAATATAACGAAAAGCAACCCAGCCGCATCAACCTAGTGAGGATAAGATAATGCGTAGCACTCTTCTAGCCTATCTTGGTAGTAACTTAACTGGCACAATCTCTGTCAGCACAGAACAACCTTGGGAGGAAGGTGATAACCCACTTTACTTGAAGAATATGAAACGTATCTATCTTGCGGAACCTGACAGTGAACAAGAGGAGTTAATCCCCGTGTTAAATGCTTCAGGTATTAATCAAACAGTTACAACAGTTCGAGGCTTTTTGGCAGTCGATGCTAAAAATAGATCCTCTGATCTCGATAATGCATTAACGGTTTGTGCTCAGGCACAAGCAAATATAGACTCTTTTAGAAAAGAGTTTGACTATACTACTTCATTAGAGGACGATGTTCTCTTATATGAATTAGAATATAGATTTTATAACATCTAATAGGAGAAGCTAAAGATGGCATATATCAACGCAGCCTCAAGTGCAGACTTCGTTCGTGTGCTAGTTCGTGTAAACGACGGCACAACGCCGGTTGAAGCAGACTTCCACGCAAGTGGAGTTGCTACTGCTGACACTCTCGAAGTTCCTGCATTACAGGACATCACAATCACCAACACTCCATCTACATTCAGATGGAAGCAGTTGGACACCGCTTCTGAGTATGTTGTTACTTCAGTTTCAACCAACTCAATTAGTGGTAACCTAGTTCTCGACCCAGACACTTTCTTTGGTGCAAACCCAGGTGGTGGCGAAGCCGATGACGAAGGCGTATTCAACTTGTCAAACGACAAGATTAAAATTGACTTCCTAATTGGTCTATCTGGCCTTTCAACAAGTGACAGATATATCATGGGTAGTGGTTATTTCTCAAACGTGGCTCCAGCTGTATCAGCTGATAGCCCAATTTGGGTATCACCAATTGGTATTGAAGTAGACGGTGACTACACCGCTGGTTCAGCTACCTAATAATCCATAGGCAGTCTCCATGCAGGGAGGGAGTTCGAAAGGGCTCTCTCCCATTTTGTATAAATAAACATAACATGATTTGAGGAGCTCACATGATTTTCGATGATAAAACCCAAGAAGAAATTTTACAAAGCCTGATAGCTGAGGCAGCTAAAGCTGTTGCAGAGATTCGCTGTGCCAAGAATGATCTTGCACAAGCGGACACACGATTGAAGTTTTTGTTAAGTGCGTTAAATCACACTAAAGATAAGGAGATGAAGTAATGGCTATTCAGTTAAACAAGTTGGCAGCAAAGCCACAATTGATGAAAGTTGTCTTAGACACAGACGACATTAAAGAAAAGTATGGTGATAGTTTAGAGTTTTATATCTATGATCGCCTACAAATGAGCGAGTTTATTGGCATCGCCACAATGCTAGAAGCAAATTACGGCGAAGCATTGGTTAAACTGGAAACTCTTATCCTAGATGAAAAGGGCCATCCAGTAATGAAAGATGGTATGGTATTACCACCAGATGTAATCACAGGAGCGATTACAAAGATTGTTGAACAGTTGGGAAAGTAACTAGCGAGGAGATCCAAGAAGATAGTAGTTTGTTAACTCATATCTTAACAATAGACTCGATGGCGGAACGATATGGGCAACTACCGAGTAAGGTATTAACAGAGGCAACAACTACTGATCTCTTCATATTTGATGTAGCAGTTAGCTATCGTAACGAGGTAAACAGACGAGAAACAGTAAAGTCAGGCGGCCGTGTAGACCCTGCAAAATATGATTTAAAGCAGTTACAGAAAAAACTGGAGGACTTCAAAAATGGGAATGAAGATAAAAATCGAAAGTAAGCAGATAAAGAAGTTGGCCTCACTTGCTCGAAAAGAAATAAGAGCCGCACAAGAGCAGGCATATTTCTTTTGGAAAAGAGAAACACCTTATCGCACTGGCAACGCTCGTCGCAAGACAACCTTGAATAAGAATCGAGAAACTATTACAGCAAATTACCCATATGCTGAAAGGCTTGATGAAGGTTATAGTAGCCAATCGCCCAAGGGCATGAGTCAACCCACTGCTAAATTCTACGAGAGAGAAATCAGTCGTAGGTTTAGAAAATTAGGAGGAAGATAATATGGCTAGTATTAACGCTGCCTTAGAACTGGACACTAAAAAGTTCCAAGATGGCCTTCGTCAAGCCGGTCAGGCCACAGATAACTTTACTAATAAAGTAAAGCGCAGTAGTCAAGATGCTGGTCGCAGTTTTGACCAAGTAAGTTCAAGGATTGGTGCTGTTAAAACCGCACTTGCAGCCATTGCAACTGGTGCTGGTATCTCCAGCATTGCCAATGTAACAGCAAGGTTTGAAGACCTTAGAACATCATTAGGCACAGTATTTGGTGGTGCAAATGCTGGCGCACAAGCATTCAAAGCAATTCAAGATCTCAGCACACAAACACAATTTGGTGTTGAAGAACTAAGCAAAACATTTATCAAGCTAGGTGCCGCAGGCATCCAGCCAACACAACAATTATTAAAATCATTCACTGATGCGGCTGCTGTTACCACTGATCAAATTGGCAGCTTAGAAGCTATCACAGACTTGTTCTCAAGAACAACAGCAGGTGGCTTAGGCTTAGAAGACCTCAACAGACTTGCTGACAGAGGTTTGCCAGTATTTGATATCTTAAAAGAAAAATTAGGCCTAGGTAGACTTGAACTTACTAACCTTGGACAGTCAGCCAAAGGCGCACAAGTTATTCTTGACGCACTAGGTAAAGGCATTGAAGAACGCTTTGGTGGTGCAACAGAAGCTCGCTTAAAGAACCTAAGCACACAGATGAGTAACTTTGGCATTGCTGTTACCAATGCTCTTAATACTATTGGTCAAGGAGCAGGCTTTGGTGCATTAATTGAAGATGCAACAAATGTAATTACCAGCAATAACTCATTAGCAGAATCATTTGGTCAAACCCTAGGCAGTGCAGTTAACGGCCTACGTAGTCTATTACAAGTTTTAGCTGAAAACTTTGACACACTTAAAGCCGTAATGGGCGGAATCATTGCTGTTAAAGTTGCTGGTTATATCCGAGGCATTGCTCTAGCAGTTAGAGTATTAACAGTAGCTATTGCGGCAAACCCATTAGGCGCACTAGCCACAGCCGCAGTTGCACTTATTGGCTACCTAAGTGTTGAAAATGGTCTTGGTCGAACAATGGCGCAGTTATATGCTGTTGTTGACAAACTAGGAGGAATGTTCTCCAAGTTAGGTGTTTACTTAAAAGACAAATTTGGACAAGTAATCAACTGGATTGCTGACAAGTTTGCCAGCATGATTCAAGTGTTCATTGATGGTTACAACAAAGTAGCCAAGTGGACTGGATTGTTTGATGAAATTAAAATGACTGGTGAAGAACTAACATCAAGCATGAAGGACCTTGCTGGTGATGGGTTTGTCTATGTTGCTAGTAAAGCAGACGAACTTGCCACAGCAATTAAGAATGCTGTTCCAGAATCAGTAAAAAGCTCAATGTCAGACCTACACGAAACAGTCAAAAAGGCTGGTCAAGAGTATGACAAGCAAGCCGAGGCAGCGAAAAAAGCCGGTCAAGAAATTAAGAAAACATCAGATATTGCCGCAGGCTCTGTTACTGCTGGTGGTGTTACAGTAAAACCAACAGCTATTCCACAATTACCTGAAAGAAAAAGCCAGGTTACAGAAATCAACAAGGAAGTTGAAGCCTTAAAACGCAAGTTTGAAGAAGAAAAGAAACCATTAGACCAACTAATCAAAGAGGCTAACCAGCGTAATGCATTAATTGGCCTAAGTGAAAGAGCTAGAGCAGTTGCTGAAGCTAATAATCAGTTTGAAAAGCAACGAGAAACAATCTTAAATTCAATTAACAAGCAAATTGCCGAACTTAATGCAAAAACATTGAATGCAAGCAAGGAAGTTAAAGGAGTTTACCAAGATCAAGTTAATGAATTACAAAAGCAAAAAACAGCTATTCTGGCAGCAAGTAATGCACTTGGTGTTCTTGCTGGTAAAGCTGTTGATCTTAAGAATCAATACGCTGATGCTAATGCCGCAATTAGCCGAGGTCGTGCATTACTTGCTGAAGAAGCTGATATTAAAGCTCGCATTGCCGGTATTACTGCCAGTGGCACAGGTAAAGCACAACTTGAAAACGAATCACGCCTAAGAAGTGCTGTTAATGCTGAATTAGACAAGCAATTAGAGCGTGGTAACAAAATTAAAGTTGGTAGTGCAGAATACAATGCAATCCTAGCCAAACAACGAGAACAATTAGAAGGTGTATTCAATGCTAACGTAGCACTTGCTGGCGCTGAAGAAGCAAGACTTAGAAAGCAGTTTGAATTAACCACACAAAACCAAAAAGCCACAGAACTATTGCGTTTAGAGTTTGAAAAGAAAGGCCTAACTGCCACTGCTGATGAAAAGATTATTCTAGGCTTAGAACAGCAAAAGACAGCAATGGTTGAAGCTGAAATTCAAGCACGTAAACTACGCAATGCTTATGATCCAAGCCAGTTCGCTGATATTAAAGAGGCAGTTGATGCGAGCTTTAATCCTATTATTGAAAAGACCAAAGAAAACCAACTTGTAGCAAGAGAGTGGGCAACTGGTTGGAAACAAGCATTTGCTGAATATGTTGATAATGCCAGTAACGCCGCTAATTCTGCCAAGAGTGCATTCCAAACTGTAACAACTAACTTGGAAAATGCCATTGTTAACTTTGTTAAGACTGGTAAGTTCTCATTCAAAGACTTTGCCAACAGTGTTATTGCTGACCTTGCACGTATTGCTGCCAAGCAAGCAATCATTGGTATTGCTAAACTGGCATTTGGTGGCTTCTTTGCTGATGGTGGTAATCCACCAGTGGGCATGCCAAGTATTGTTGGTGAGAAAGGTCCTGAAATTTTCGTGCCACGCACAGCAGGAACAATTATCCCTAACGATCAAGCATTTGGCACAGGTAGTGCCTTAGGCGGTGGCGCACAGTATGTTACATACAACATTAATGCCACAGACGCAATGAGCTTTAAACAACAACTGGCACGAGATCCAGGATTTGTTCACGCAGTAGTCGAACAAGGGCGTCGAGCAACACCACAAAGGATAACACGATAATGACAAATCCATTTGATCCACAGTTAGGCAATAGAACTAATTCCTTTCCCGTCTTTTCAGACGGAAAATATACCACCATTGGCAAGGATGGCTTCACAGGCACCGAAATGCAATTACTTGTTGATACTGCACAGAATATTGAATTTAATCATCTCGGTGTAGTAGCACAAAGTGTAAGTCGTAGTGGTAGACTTTATACACAAAAACGAAACTTTGCCAAACCTTGGAGTTTCAAAATTACACCAAGCCCCGTGTATCCATGGCAAGGTTGGAGAGATGAATTTGAAACAATTTGGAATAAAGACAAAGATGGCGAACATGCTATTCGAATGTTAACACCAGTTGATTATTCACCAAATGCTAGCGTTTATGCTGGTGAATTTGATCCTTTTGTATATAGAGGAACCGCCGCTCGATCAGAATACATCTTCGCCGGCGATGGCGATGCATGGGGTGGAAGATCATACGAGGTATTAGATGATGTAACAATCACAGCTATTGATGGAAATACTATGACCATTGATGTTACCAATGTTCCCATCAATACTTGGATACTTAAACGTGGTGATCTCATTCAGCCAGCTGGTCGAACAGCAGGCTTAAACAGACCTTATCGTTATCCATATGTTGTAGTTGATATCATTAATGACACGGGTGCTGTTAATTCGTTTAATAAATTCGCAGGCGAAACCGTCAAATATGTAAAATTAAACAGAGCATTCATTGCACAAACTTATGATCCAATAACAGACACAGTAGACAGTTACGATCCACTGAGTTCCGCCACTGATCAGAATAAGTTAATAGTTGGCGGCACATGTCTGTTCTACGTAAAAGTAACAAAGTTCCCTGAAGTTAGTTGGGCTCCCGGCAAGATGATTACCTTCAATGGTGACTTTGAACTATTGGAGAACATTGTCTAATGGCACAGAACATTGCACCAGTAAGCCGTCCAGGTATTCATTATGGAACACTTGTAGAACTAACAATTATGGTTGTTGTTCCTGACACTGATCCAGTTGAAAGAATGCCCTTTACACTTTACTTGGCAGACACTGCAACTGACGTATGGGACAATAACTATCCCAATGTTACGGTCACAGACATTGCCACAGACTTATTAACAACTTCAGCAGATCACAGACTAGCTGTTGGTGATAGAGTTACTATTGCTACAACAACTAATGGTATCACTGAAGGTGTTGATTACTATGTTAACTTGGTGCCTAGTGCAACAACATTTAAAGTTGTTGACAATCAGTTTAACTTTGATCCAGGCAATACCAGTAACACATTTACAAGTGGCACCGAGTTGTCAATTGAACTAGATGTTGACAAGCGTTATGCGGCCGCTGGCGGTTTCTTGTCAATCTCAGAAGTGCAAAATACACTAGAAACTACTAACAGTGAAATCTCAGTTCAACTAAGTGCTATTAACCCTGCTTATGTTACAGCAATCTTAGGTAGCCCAATTAAGGGTGGTGAAATTAAGATTAAGCGTGTGTTCTTTGACTTGTTTAATGGACAAGTAGATGTTGTTGATGATGTTCAGCAGATCTACACACGATTCAATGGCTTTGTTACTAACTTTAGTCTCAGTGAAACAATTCCACAATCACGTGATGAATCAATCAGTTATGTAATTACTGTTATGTGTTCAAGCATTGTTGGTGTTATACAAAATAGACTAAGTGGACGCAGAACAAACAATAATTTATATCGAGATGACTATGAGGAATTGGTGTTTAGTGATTCAGGTTATACAGCAGAACACATTGCAAAAGATTCAACATTTAATCGCATTGAAACACTAGTTAATGCAAGTTTCGACTTTGGAAAACCAGCATAATGGCTTATAGAATAGAGTTAAATGTCAATATAGCAGAACAACTTCAACATGTGATTGTTAATCAAGCAGTGGATCACATGAGCATAAATCATCATGAAGAAGTTGAAATGACTGAATATGGTATTGCTCTTGAAATGGATTGGGACACAATCCTAGATCTTGAACGGCAAGGTGTGTGTTCAGCTATTGCAGTATTTGATGATGATAGACCAGTAGGTTATGCATTATATCAAATACAACCAATGTTGTTCTACCGAGGACTTACAATGGGTGTATGCCATGCATTATATGTTGACCCAGAACATCGCAAAGGATCAATTGGTCTACGTTTAATTGAAGCATTAGAACAAAAGTTAAGAGATATGGGGGTTGCAATGGTATTTCATCATACAAGACCAGCCGCACCACAATTAGATCGTTTGCTTGAGCGAAAGAACTATCGAGCAACTTCACAAAGTTATGTGAAACTGTTAGGGAGACGAACATGAAAAAGATTTTTGGATTAATTCTAGCAGTATTAGCCGGAGTATCAATTACTAACCCAGCACATGCAGGACCAGCCGTATTCATTGCCGTTGGAACATTCTTTGGTTTCGCCGGCACTGCCGCATTGATTGTTGGTGCCCTTGTTGTTATTGGCGGCCTAATGGTTGTCAGTGCTTTAATCAACAAAGGATTTGGTAAAGACCAAGGAGCGGCAGCAGGAGCAGATCCAGGCGGGCGTGTTCAAACAAACCCAGATACAAAATATAAAATTCCAGTGTTATATGGTGAATCATTTGTCAATAGTGCTGTCACTGACGCTTATATAAGTTCAGATAACAAAGTAATGACTTATGTGTTTACTATTGCAGAATCAACCAACCAAAAGTGTCGCTTTAGTGCCAGCACAAATGGCACAATATTAACAGTATTAGGTGGCCCTAGCACAGCAGATGGTTATGGCACACTGCATGTAGGCATGACATTAACCAGCGACCTAGGACACACAGCAAAGGTAGTAGAATGGGTTGATGGTGTTTATGGTGGTAATGGGACATGGGCTGTAGATACTGACTTAGGTGTGTTAGCGGCTCAAGATTGGACAGGAACATTCCCAGTAACAGTTGAAGACATTTACTTTAACGATCAACGTTTGGAGTTTGATGGCACAGAAACAAACAAAGCTATCAAAGGACTCAAGTATGTAAACACACTGCCTTATACACCAGATCCAGCTAATCCAGGCCAATATCTACCAGAAGATGATGTAGATACTAACTTTAATGGCTTTGTTAATGTGTGGGTTTGGGCAGGTAACTCAACAGCCGCCAACAATATCCACGGCGGTGCAGTAGATGCATACACAGTTATTGACAACGGTGAGCGTTGGAAAGCACCAGACTTTACTTCAGACGATCGCAATGGCGAACGTGCCAGTGGTTTGATCTTTGCTGTATTGAAACTCAAGTATGACAGTGACAAAGGCTTTACTAGCTTGCCTAACATGACATTTAAACTAAGAAATAGTCTAGACAATCCAGCAGTGGCATTCTTTGATTACATGACATCAAAACGTTATGGCGCTGATCAGGGTGCTGATACTATTGATGCTGATGCACTAGGTGACTTTGCAAACTACTGTAATGAGCAAGTTGAATACACACCACTAGGCGAAGAAATTAGTTCAACACAAAAGCGTTATGTGTGTAACGGTATTGTTGACACTGGTAAGAAGTGTATGGAAAATATTGAAACAATGTTATTCAACGCCGCATGTTGGTTAACCTATGATGTCTATGATGGTTACTGGACAGTTAAACCCAAGCGTGATGATGATCCAGTATTATTCTTCAATGACAACAACATTGTCAGTGGTATTGATATTTCAGCTACACGCTTGGAAGATCTCTACAACATTGGTAAAGTAGAATACTATGACAAGCTGGTTAAAGATCAGCGTCAATATCTACAACTACCAATCAACGAAGAACTAAGAAACTACAATGAACCAGATAACTTCTTAGACCTAACCTATGACATGACCAACACAAACGTGCAAGCAGAACGCCTTGCTAACATTGAGGTGCGTCAAAGCCGCGAAGATCTTGTTATTACATTTACTGCCGCACACTATGCATTGCAGTGTCAAGCAGGCGATGTTATTCAAGTTGAAAACGAATTACTAGGTTGGACTGCACCTACATTCCCAGGTGGTAAAGAGTTCCGTGTTATTGAACTGCGTGAAACAGAAGATAATTCAGGATTGCACATGCAGGTTAAAGCACTGGAATACAATCCACAAGTATATGAAGACTTTAACATCAGTGAGTTCACTACCATTGACAACATTGGTATTATTGGACGCAGTTCAAGTTCAAACATTCCTCAACCAGTTGTTACTATCGGTGATATCAACAATAACACTGGTATTCCTAATTTCTCAATCACAGCAACTATTCCACAAGGCCTAAACAAAGGTCCATTTGATGAATTGCAAATTTGGTATTCTGAAGGCGATGACTACGCAGGACGTGGTGCTGACGTAAACTTAAAAGGTCGCTTTGAAGGTGCTAATGGTTTGATTGTTACATTTATTAGCCCACTAAGTTATGGTTCAAGACTGTGGGCAGAACTAGATATCAAATCAAGCATTTGGCAAGACTTTGGTGCAACATATGAATTCAAGAGTTTGCTAACAGGTTATGTTACTGGCTCAGGAGCAACAGGTAGGTATGGAACAAGTCCACAGATATTTTCAACTGTGCTTAACTTGTTCGCAACAGTCAACGATGGCGAATTTCAAGGATACATTGCAGATGATATACTTTATGTCATTCCAGCCAGCATTAGTGGAAATATACAAATTAACTCAGCCGTTGTCCCTGCACTTGATAACGATGATGATGAAATATTACCCGGCACTTATATTGAGTCTGATTTGGGCGTTAGTGGTAGCTACCAAACATACAGACTAAGCAAGAGCCAAACAGTGGCAACACCAGCAAGTCCAATAAATATATGGACGAAAAAGCCTTATCCTGCACAGGACACTTATCAGTTCTTGCAAAGTGTAAAACCAACAGCAAAACTGGCTAACAGTGATGGTATTTTGTTTGATGATGTTACTGAACTACCCACAGTGATTACCGCAGTTATCACAGGGTTACCAGCTAACAACGAAAACAAAAAATACTTTATCAAAGCAAGATTAGGTATTAATGGAGTATATGGACCGTTTAGTGACATCAACGAAGTTGACCTAGAAGTTCCAAACATTTATTGGGATCCAGATGCAGGTGCTAGAGATATTGCAACAGCATTACTTAAACAAGATATGGGCAAGATTAAAATCCCGCTCAATGGAATTTGGCAGCATCGTTCAGCACAATTCCTGGATCAAGGTAAAATCAAAGATGGTCCTTTACCTAACAGAACAGAAACAGAATGGACTCGACCAGGACATATTATGGACCTAGGTTCATTCACAATAGAAGAAGACCCAACTACGGCACAAGGCCTGGAAGACTTCCAGTGGCAAGACCCTAGTTTACAAGAATAGGAGATTTGAGATATGGCACTTCAACATCGCAGAGGTTTGAACAGTGAAAGACTAGCAATTACACCTGCAGAAGGTGAAGTTATTTTTGTCCTAGACTGGGAAAACTTTACAATAGAAGCCAAGACGGCAGGCTTTAGCATAGAATATATAGGTGCAACTGACACATGGTCAGCTGTAGGACATGGACGTCAAGAATTAGAACGCATTACATACACAAAGGAACAGATCGACACCTCATCACTTCCTTATATTAAAGAAGGATTAAGAGTGCTAGGTGGTTATATTGATGAATATCCAGAGGACACTGTATTACCACTAGGAACATGTTTCTTTTGCCGCAACGTAACTAGCACTACTTTCCAACTTAGTATCACTGAAGATGGTCCTATCATACCATTTGATGTGCATAATCAATTATATGCACCAGGAATTACATTTGCTTATGGTCCAGACGACATTGATGGTTGTCCTGTTGGGGAAGATGTTGCACCAGTATGGATTGGTGATGGCGTAACACCTGGAGGTAATCCAGTTGCTCCTTGGACTGTAGAAGAACTTTATGATACCTACATTAGAACCACAGAAGAACAAGACCCGCTATGGCGTGAACAAAATGGGTATCACAGTGCCAATGTGCTTGATAATTTCCAACATTTAGAATATGATTCATATAACAAGCGTTGGGTAAACAGAAATGATATGACTGTGCCAGGTTACCTTAATGTGTTTGGTAACACTGTTTTAGGTAGCGATGCTGTTGATACTATCCTATTACTTGCTAATCGTATTTCAACTCCAAATAACCTTTATTGGTATTGCGATGTTCAAGACGCAGAAGGTGTTGATACTCCTTACTTGTATTTTGATTGTGAAAATGAACGTATTGGTATAAAAACCGATACACCAGCATACACATTAGATGTGCGTGGTGATGCTAGAATTCGTGATAATGTAAGAATTCAAGGTGACGAATTGTTAATGGACAATACTCGTCCATTTATTACAATGATACCAGAATTGCCAACAGATGGCGTAAACTTTAAGCGTGGTTTGCGTGGTAGTGTTACTGAAGATGACTATTGGTTTGTTGGTGCTGGTTCAACTGGTGAAGATGATGGTTATTTAGAACTTTCAATTTCAGATAACGCCAGTGATGATCCAAGCAACGATACCCGTAGAGAAAAGATTATTGTTAGACGCTATGGCGGCAGTGGAATACCTTTCCCTGGTAATACACCATGGGGCGGAGCACCAGTAATTGATGAAGCAGAACTATTTGGCATTGATGGTTACACACGTTTCCCAAATAACTTCTATGTTGATGTTGACACACTTGCAGTTGATGCAGACAATGACAAAGTGGGTATTGGTAAAGCAAGTCCCACTTACAAATTAGACGTTGCTGGTAGCATTCGTGCAGACAGTGACTTACTTGTTAACGGTGGTGATATCACTTCAACTGCCACAACATTTAACTTACTCAACGACACAGTTACTACACTAAACATTGGTGGTGCGGCTACTAGCATTGTTGTTGGTGATGTTAACGGCACATTAATCCTTAACAGTTCTACAATTCGAGGCGCCAGCACAACACAAAACTTGTTTGATAGTGTAGCAACAACAGTTAATTTTGCTGGTGCGGCCACTACCATTGATATTGGTAGTGCATCTGGCACAACTACAATTAATCATGCTCTTACTGTTAAAGGCAGTTCAGCACTAGGCGATGGCGCCGCAGATGTGCATACAGTTACTGGCTCATGGGCAGTTAACACCAATGACATTTACGTTGAACAAGCAACAGGTAATATTGGTATTAATAAAACTAATCCAGCATATCGCTTTGATGTTACAGGATCAGGTCGCTTTACTGGTAGCTTGAATGTTGAAACAGATCTAACAGTTGATGGCAACTTTACAGTTCTAGGAACAACAACAAACCTAGACACAGTTAACCTAGTTGTTGAAGATAACATTATCCTAATCAACAAAAACGAAGCTGGCTCAGGTGTTACACCAAACGCAGGAACTGCTGGCTTTGAAGTTGAACGTGGCGCATTAACCAATGTCCTTTTCCTTTGGGATGATGCAGTTGATCGTTGGAAGTTTACCAATGATGGATCAACTTATACTAACTTACTGGTTGCTGGAGATTCACCAACCTTTGCCGGAGCCACTCTAGGTAATGTAACAGTTGGTGTCACTGATGATCAAACCGTTGATACTACCTCAGGCGATCTTGTATTAGACAGCACTTCAGGCGAAATACATGCCAAGGGCAGTTTCATTGCTGAAGGCAACCTATACACATATGACAACATTGTAGCACTAAACTATGATGTGCAGGCAGGTGCACCAAGTGAAAATGCAGGCATGCGTATCTATCGCGGTGATGAAGACAGTGTGTTAATTCGCTGGAATGAAACAGATGATCGTTGGGAATCAACTGTAGATGGCACAACTTATCTACAACTTCCCAATCAGAACCTAGACACTGACAGTGCTGTTGAATTTGATAACATCACACTAGATGGTATCTCACGTTATGGAACCACTCTATTAACCACAACCAGCACAACAGCAGATCAAGTGTTTGACACATTTAGCGCCAGTGTATGGCGCACAGTAAAGTATGTGATTCAAATTGAAGATGGCACAGACAGCCAAGCACTAGAAGTATTACTAACACACAATGGAACAACCAGTGTTATCACAGTTTATGGTAGCATTACAACAGCGGCAAGTGATCTTGCAACTTTTAGCTCTGACATTAGCGGTGGACAATGTCGCTTGCTGGTAACACCTGCAAGTGCAACCTCAACTAACTTTACAGCAAGTCAGAACAGAATAGCCTAAGGGAGAATGAACTATGGCAACTAAAAACTTTAAAGTAAAAAACGGTTTAGATATTGGTGACAATATCTCTATTGGTGATGATGCAACAATCACTGGAATTGACACAGATGATCTTCCAGTAGGTAGCACAAACTTATATTATACATCAGCATTATTTGATGCAGATCTTGCAACAAAGACCACTGATGATTTAACAGAAGGTTCAACAAACTTTTATTATGCAGAAGCACTT
>Ga0307375_10003958_pt1 | contig 14340 bp, 13 predicted proteins | sample TR1MG_FD_202531 | JGI IMG/M metagenome (GOLD analysis project Ga0307375, IMG submission 202531) | Soil microbial communities from Risofladan, Vaasa, Finland - TR-1 | ecosystem: Environmental > Terrestrial > Soil > Coastal area > Acid sulfate soil | place: Finland: Risofladan, Vaasa | collected...
CGCACGCACCCGGTCAAGTACGAGCACATCCGGGCAGTGGCCGTGATCAGCAAGGAACTCACGATCGAGGATCAGGAGCTCACGCCGTCGCTCAAGGTGCGAGTGCGCAACGTGCTGGCCGAGGCCGAGGGCTATCTGGAAGCCGTGTACCACCCCACCGCCGAATGCGACTGCCGGTTCCTGCGCAAGGTGTTGCGCGTGGCCGGCGACGATCGCCCGTGCTTCGGCGGACGGGACAAGACGCTGGACCGCTGCCACGAGTGCGGCAGCTTGATCTTTGGAGAGAGCCAATGACGACGACGCTAGGCACGACCTTCGACGCCTGGGTCATGACGACTCCGGGCGCCCCGCTCGACCACGTGGATCTGCCGTGGACGGCCCCGGCGCCGGGCGAGGCGCTGATCGAGGTGGCGGGATGCGGCGTGTGCCACACCGATCTGTCGTACCTGTACGGCGGCGTGAAGACGCGCGGGCCGCTGCCATTGGTGCTCGGGCATGAGATCAGCGGCATCGTGCGCGGCGGCGGCGAGGGCGTGGATCCCGCTCTCGTCGGACGGCCCGTGGTGGTGCCCGCCGTACTGCCCTGCGGCGAATGCGAGCTGTGCCGCGCCGGGCGCCGCGCCATCTGCCGCCGGCAGGTGATGCCGGGCAACGACCGCCACGGCGGGTTCGCGTCGCACGTGATGGTGCCGGCGCGGTATCTGTGCCCGGTCCCCGAGCGGGCGCTGGCCACCCACGACCTCTGGGAACTGGCTGTGGTCGCCGACGCGCTGTCCACGCCATTCCAGGCCGTGAAGCGTTCCGGCCTCCAGCCCGGACAGCTGGCCATCGTGGTCGGGGTGGGCGGCATCGGCGTGCACGCGGTGCAGGTGGCGCGGGCGACGGGCGGGACCGTCGTGGCCATCGACATCGACACGCGTAAGCTGGACCAGGCCATGGCGGCGGGCGCGCGCGGCGTCATCGACGCGCGCGGCAAAGGGCTCAAGGACGTGCGCAAAGAGGCGCGCGCCCTGGCCGAATCGCTCGGCGCGCCCGCGCACCTGTGGAAGATCTTCGAAACGTCGGGCACCAAGGCCGGCCAGGAGACGGCCTACGCCCTGCTCGGATTCGGGGCATCGCTGGGCGTCGTGGGGTATACCATGGACAAGATCGAGATCTGCCTCTCGAACCTCATGGCGTACGACGCCGAGGCGCACGGCAATTGGGGCGCCGACCCGGAGATCTACCCCGAACTGCTGCAGTGGATCGCCGATGGACGTCTGGCCGTGAAGCCGTACGTGGAGCAGCACCCGCTGGCGGACATCAACGCCGTGTTCGAATCGGCGCACCACGGGCAGCTCACCCGGCGGGCGGTGCTCGTTCCGTGACCGCGGCCACGGAAGTGCGCATGGCCGAGCATCGCGTCATCGAGCAGGAAGAACGGTCGTTCGCGCACTAGCGAAACGAGCCCGGCCAGCGCACCATTAGGACGAGGGAACTGAAATCCGCGCGGCCCCCCGGCGCTCGTCCATTACGAGTACGCGCACCCCGGTTCGCCATGCCCGCACCCCTGTTCATCCGTCGCGCCGTCGGCGTGCTTCCGCTGGTGCTCGCCGCGTCGCTGGCCCCCGCGCTGGCCTCGTGCCGATCGCCCCGGGCAACGACGGCCTCGGCGCCGCGAAGCGCGGCGCCCGCCTTCTATCTGGGCGCCGACATCTCGGCGCTGGATTCGCCCACCCGCTTCGGCCGCGGCCAGCCCGCACGCCCGTATCAGGAGAACGGGACGCCGAGCGACGAGATGACGATTCTGGAGCACCACGGGTGGACCGCGTTCCGCTTGCGCGTGTTCGTGTCGCCGGTCCGGCAGGCGCCCGACAACTCTCTGGCCAACACCATTCCGCTGGCCAAACGCATCAAGGCATCCGGCGCGCTGTTCCTGCTCGACATCCACTACTCCGATACGTGGGCCGACCCGCAACACCAGGAAATTCCGGTCGCGTGGCGGGGCCTGCCGTTCGATTCGCTGGAGCACGAGGTCGAGATCTACAGCCGCAACACGATCAAGGCACTCAAGGACGCCGGCGCGATGCCCGACTGGGTGCAGGTGGGCAACGAGATCACGCGCGGCATGCTGTGGCCCATGGGCCAGCTGCAGGTGCCGGGCTCCACCGAGTATCTCCCGCCGCAGCCGTACGACTCGGTCACCCAGTGGGATCATCTCACGCGGCTGCTGAAGGCGGGCATTCGCGGCGTGAACGAGGGGGCCGGCGACACGCCGCCGCGCATTGCCATCCACATCGACCGGGGCGGCGACTGGGCCACCACCAAGTGGTTCTTCGACCACCTGGAAGCCGCGCACGTGCCGTACGACATCATCGCCGAGAGCTTCTATCCCCCCTGGCGCCACGGCACGCTGGAGCAACTACAGCAGAACATGCAGGAATCGGCCAAGCGCTACCACAAGGACTTCCTCGTCGCCGAAACCGGCTACGGTCCGTCGCACGCCCCCGACAATCCCGACATGCTGTGGCCGGTGACGCCGCAGGGGCGGCTGCAGTTCATGGTCGACCTCGTGAACACGGTGCGCCGGGCGCCGCGCGGGCTGGGCGTCCTGTACTGGGCGCCCGAATACGACGTCTGGAATGAGGACGGCACGCCGGGCCCCGCGGTCTTCACCCTCGACCACCTGGGCGATCTCGGCACCGGGCCGGCCAATCACGCGCCCGCACCAACTGATATCGGAGGACATTGATGGCAGGACCGCAGCGCACGATCGCCATTCTCACCGGCGGCGGCGACGTCCCCGGACTGAACCCCGCCATTCGCGCCATCACCATCCGCGCCCTGCGCGACGGCTACCGCGTGCTGGGCATCCGGCACGGCTGGGCCGGCCTCGTGGACTACGTGCCCGACGACGGCGCCGACAACAGCGAGCACATCCAGGTGCTGTCGGAAGCCATCGTCAACCGGGCCGGCCGCACGGGCGGCACGTTCCTGCACACGTCGCGGGCGCGGCCCAGCCACCTGCCCCGCGAGCGCGTGCCCGCGCACCTCACGGGGTACGACGCGCCCGTCAACGACGTGACCAAGGACGTCCTCAAGCATCTGGAGCATCTGGGGGTGGACGTGCTCATTCCCATCGGTGGCGACGACACGCTGAGCTACGCCAAGCGGCTGCACGACGAGGGCGTGCACGTGGTGGCCATTCCCAAGACCATGGACAACGACGTCCACGGCACCGACTACTGTATCGGATTCAGCACCTGCGTCACGCGCACCATCGAGCTCACGCACCGGCTGCGCACGTCGGCGGGCTCGCACGAGCGGTTCCTGGTGATCGAGGTGTTCGGGCGGTACGCGGGGTTCACCGCGCTCCTGCCCACGATGGCCGGCGCCGCCGACCGGTGCGTGATTCCCGAGCACCCGGTGGACATCGACCGCCTGGCCGAACTGCTCACGGCTGACCGCAATCGCAATCCGAGCCGCTACGCGGTGGTGCTCGTGTCGGAGGGGGCGCGGCTGGCCACGCACGACAGCATGGTCTTTGCCGGCGAGGAAGCCGACATGTTCGGCCATCGCAAGCTGGGCGGCATCGGCGACCAGGTGGCCGGCGCGCTCAAGGAAGCGTCGGCCAAGTACAACAACGGCCGCCGCATCGAGATCGTCAATCAGCGGCTGGGCTACCTCGTGCGCTCCGGCGACCCCGACGCCCTCGATTCCATCGTGCCGATGGCGTTCGGGAACCTCGCCATCGACCTGATCATGAAGAAGCAGTACGGCCGTCTGGTGAGCGTGCACCGAGGGTTCTACGACAGTGTGCCGATGTCCACCGTGACGGCCGACAAGAAGGTCGTGAACGTGGCCAAGTACTACGACACCGACCGGATGCGCCCGATCTACGACTTCGACGGCGCGCCGCTGTTCATCATGACGAGCGACTGAGGGCGTGTCGCGCGCCCCTCGGAACCGGATTCTCCACTCCCTCATCAGCCGCCAGCCAAGGGTCCGATCGATGACCGCTCACCATGTCCCCGACCACGAGATGCTCGACTGCGAAGCGGGCATGCAGCAGCTGCACTCCGAATCCGATCGGCTGCGGGCGCCGTGTAGGGGTTTACCTGATGACGCGCCCGCGTATTGGGAATTAGTGATCACCCTCTGGCGCCCCGCGGGGCGCTTTCAACACGCGTCGCCCCACTTCAGTGGTTGCCCCACCGGCGCGCCACACAAGGCAAGGTAGTGATGCCCCCGCTTCCCGCGCGCAATTCCACGACGCCGTCGTTGGCACGCCACGCCCGCCTGCTCGACGCCGTGCAGGCCGCGGCGCTGACCGGCGGATGGGAATTGGATCTGACCACGGGCACACTCCATTGGACCGAGGCAACCCATCGGCTCCACGACACGACGCCCGCGGACTACGCGCCCACGGTGGATACGGCGATGGCCTTCTACACCGAGGAATGCCGGCCGCGCATCCTCGCGGCGCTCGCGCAGGCGACCGGCGGCGAGGCCACCGGATGGGACCTGGATCTGGAGATCGAGACCGCCAGCGGCCGCCGGCTGTCGGTGCGCACCGTGGGCAGTGTTCAACTCGAAGATGGGAAACCGGCGCGGATCACCGGGGCGATCCAGGAATTGAGCGCGCGTCGCCATCTCGAAGCCCAGCTCCGGCAGGCGCAGAAGATGGAGGCCGTGGGCCAGCTCGCCGGTGGCATCGCGCACGACCTCAACAACATCCTGACGGTAATTCAGGGGCACGCGGCCTTCCTGGAGGACGACGTGGACGCCGGCAGTGAGCCTGCGGCATCGGCGCTGCAGATCCGTCAGGCCGCCACACGGGCCGCCACCCTCGTCCGCCAACTCCTGGTATTCGGCGATCGCCACGTGCCGCGCCCCCGTGCGGTGGACCTCAATGTGCTCGCCGCGGCCATGGCCGAGATGCTGCAGCGCATCATGGCGGAGGACATCCAGGTCCAACTCGTGCTCGCGCCAGGCCCCGTGTTCACGACGGCCGACGCCAGTCTACTGGAGCAAGCCGTCCTGAATCTGGCCGCGAACGCGCGGGATGCGATGCCCGGGGGCGGACGCCTGCTGATCGAGACCGCCGGAGTCACGATCGACGACGCGTCGGCCCACGATGCGCCGGACGCGCGCGCCGGAGCATTCGCCTGTCTCTCGGTCGGTGACACCGGCGACGGCATTTCGCGCGAGGCCCTGCCCCACATCTTCGAACCGTTCTTCACCACCAAGAGCGCGTCGCACGGAACCGGCCTGGGGCTCGCCAACGTGCGAGACATCGTGCGGCAACACGACGGGTGGGTGGACGTCCGGTCGGAACCGGGGGGCGGTACCACGTTCCGGCTCTACTTCCCGCGGGCGATGGCCGCGGTCACGCCGCCGGCCGGCGCGTCCGAGGCCGCGAACGCGCTGCCGCCGACGGCGACGATCCTGCTCGTGGAGGACGAGGCCCCGGTGCGCGCGCTGGCGCGGACGATTCTCGAACGCGCGGGCTATCGGGTGCTGGAAGCGCGGGCGGGCGCGGGCGCTCTGGTGGCCTGGGAAGGACACGCCGGCGACGTGGATCTCCTGCTCACCGATGTCATGATGCCCGACGGGGTGAGCGGCGTCGATCTGGCGCAACGCCTGCGCGGTGTCCGGCCGGACCTCAAGGTGCTCTGCATGAGCGGGTACCAGACCGGCAACGTGGCCACGGAACTGGATCGGATGGCGAATGTGGGATTCCTCGCCAAGCCGTTCACGCCGGAGGAACTCACGGCTGCGGTGGCCAGAAGCCTCGCACCGCCGCCCGCGGACCCGGCGGAACGACCCTGACCTGAGGCACGCGGGCCGCCGCTTGGCGGGCGCGCCACGAACATCGAATGCCCGGGGCGGGACTCGAACCCGCACGCCGTTGCCGGTGGGGGATTTTGAGTCCCCTGCGTCTACCGATTCCGCCACCCGGGCCGCTGGCGGAACTTAGCCACCCGGGCCCGGTGCCTCAACGGCCGCCGCCGCTTCCCCCACCACGCCGCCCCAGCCCACCGCTGCCCGGCGGGCCCATGCCGTCGCCCCGCCGGCCGCGCATGGCGTTCATCTGGCGTTGCACCCGCTCTTCCAGCGCCCGGAACTTGGCCAGCTGCACGGGCGTCATGATCGTCGAGAGTTCCCTGGCCTCGGCGTCGTTCAGATCCAGCCGCTTGTGCGGGATCGCCTGCAACTGCGCCGAATAGTCGGCCACCTTGGCCTGGTCCGGCTCCTCCTTCACGAGCTCGGCCCGCAGGGCCATCCGCGCGTCCCGCTCCTGCCGCGCCAGCGCCTGCCGCTGCGCCACGTACTGCTGATTGATCGGCGCCAGCTTGCGCATCTGGTCGTCGGTGAGCCCCACCTGCGTGCGCACGGCCCGCGTGAACTCCTGGCGGATCTGCCGCTGCAGCCGCATGCGCGGCGAACCGCCCGCTCCGCCCGGCGGCACCTGCCCGGCCCGCGCGCTGTCGGCGCTCGCGGTGCCCTGGGCCGCCCCCCGCGCCGGGAGCGCCAACGCCAGTGCGGTGAATATTAGTGTACTGATATAGCTCGCCCGCATCACAGGCCTCCGTTGGCCAACGTCACGTCCGGCGTCGAGACCTCGGGATCGGCCATCGGCACCGCCTTCAGATCCTGCACGTCCTTGAGCAGCGTGGCCAGCTCCGCGTCGGTCAGATCGCCGTAGCCGTAGCCCACGTTCAGCTCCACGTCCCCCGTGGCCGCCGCTCGGGCCGACGCGCCGGCCGACGAATCGAGGCGCGCCGCCGCCGTGGCCGCCGCCGTGCGGTCACCGGCGTGGGACCGCTGCACGTACTGTTCCACCGCGGAACTGCCCACGGCCACGAACACCACGGCCGCGGCGATCTGCCACGCCGACGCCGACCACCGGCGGGCGCGACGGGGGGCCGGCAGGGCGGCCACGATGCGTTCCACGTCCACGCGCGGCGCCGGCGCGGCGTCCCGCAGCGCCTGCAGCAGCGCCAACTCCTGGCCGCAGTCGGCGCAGGTGCGCACGTGCGCCTCCGCCCGCGCCCGGGCCACGTCGTCGAGATGGCCGTGCAACAGGTCGGGCAGCTGGTCGCGGATCTCCGCGCTGGTACAGTCAGTCATCGAGAAACTCCTTGATCGCCCGTACGGCGTTGTGATAGTGCACCCGCGCCGCACCTTCCGTCGTGCCGGCCACGTCGGCGATGTCCCGGTACGTTAGACCTTCGGTGACCCGCAATGTGAAGACCTCGCGCTGCTTCGGCGACAACCGGTCCACGGCCCGCCGCAATCGCTGCTGCGTCTCGTCCGCCACCATCCCGTCCAGCGCGTCGAATTCGGTGGCCGCGTCGCCCTCGGAGATCGCCACCCGCTCGCCGCGCCGGCGCACCGCCCGGCGGCGGTCGAGCACCAGCCGCCGGGCGATGGTGAACAGCCAGGTCCGCAGCGAACTGTCGGCGCGAAAGCTGTCGATGGCGCCGAACGCCCGCACGAACGTGTCCTGCACCAACTCGTCCACCTCGGCGCGTTCGCCGGCGCTGGCCACGAAGCGCGCCACGGCCGGCGCATGGCGGGCCACGAGGGCCGTTGCCGCCCCCTGGTCGCCCGCCCGCCACGCCTGGACGAGATCGAGATCTCCCCGCGCATCGCCACTCCGGTCTGCGTCGCTCATTCGCTCCCTGAGTAAGACGTTCCCCTACCGACGACGTTAAGATCTTGCCAATCGGCAGGTTGGCCAATATACACCGGCATGCCGAACCCCAGTCCCAGTCCTCTCCGACGCCCCGAGCGCATCGGCCACCGCGGCGCCCCGCGGGAGTTCCACGAGAATACCCTGCCGGGCTTCCTGCGCGCCGTGGAGCGCGGGGCCGACGCCGTGGAACTGGACGTCCACAGGACGCGCGACGGCGCGGTGGTGGTACACCACGACCCCGATCTGACCACCCTCGAGGGGGGCCCGGCGCCGATCGCCCACCTCACGCTGGCCGAGGTGGAGCGCGCGACGCTGCCCGGCGGCTCCGGCGTGCCTACCCTGGCCGCGGTGATGGACGCCCTGAGCGAGCGCGTCACGGTGTACGTGGAGCTCAAGGGCGCGGGGGTGGGCGAGGCGGCCGCGGCGGTGGCGCGCGACCACGGCCACCGGTTCGCCTTCCACAGCTTCGACCACGCGGCGGTCCGCGCCCTGCGGGCCGCGCACCCGGAGTTCGCCTACGGCATGTTGCTCGACGCCGGGACCCCCGACGCGGCAGCCCTGATGGGCGGGCTCGACGTGCGCGACGTGTGGCCGCACTGGAGCCTGGTGGACGGGCCGCTCGTGGACGCGGCGCATGCCGCGGGCCGGCGGGTGCTGGTGTGGACGGTGGACGACCCGCGCGAGGCGGCGCGGCTCACCGCGCTGGGCGTGGACGGCCTCTGCACCGACGACGTGCGGCTGCTCGGCGCCGGCGGGGCGTGAGCGGGGGCAAACGAAAACGCCCCCGCGCGGCGGGGGCGTTCGGAACGGCGAGCAACGGTGGGCGCGGTTACGCGGCCGACGTCGCCTCGGTCTCGGCGGCCGACTTGGGATACACGCTCACGCGGTAGGCGGCCTTGCTGTGGTGTTCGAACTTCACGACGCCGTCGATGAGAGAGTAGATCGTGTAGTCGGTGCCCATGCCGACGTTGCGGCCGGGGTGCCACTTGGTACCGCACTGGCGCACGATGATGTTGCCGGCGATCACCGGTTCTCCACCGTACTTCTTGATGCCGCGGTACTTCGGATTGCTGTCGCGGCCGTTGCGAGACGAGCCGACGCCCTTTTTATGTGCCATGGCGAGTGTGTCCTTAGCCGAGCTTGATGTCTTTGATCATGACTTCGGTGAAGCCCTGACGGTGGCCCTGCTTCTTCGCGTAGTTCTTCCGGCGCTTCATCTTGAACACGACGATCTTTTCGCCACGCCCATGACGGAGAATCTCGCCGGTGACCTTGGCGCCGTTGAGCGACGGCAGCCCGGTCACGACGTTCTTGCCGTCGGAGCCGAGGAGGACGTCGGTGAAGACGATCGTGCCGCCGGCTTCACCGGGAAGCGACGGCATCTTGTAGTATCTGCCCGGTTCGACTTTGAACTGCTTGCCGCCGGTGCGAATGATTGCGTAGGACATATTTGCGAGCTGTGTGTTATACGTGCGAGCCTTCAAAGCTAGACAACCGCTATCTCGTTGTCAACGAGCGGTCTAGGGGTTTTCGCCGCCCGCCGGCCTCCGCCCCCTCAGGCCACCGCGTACTGCTGGGTCACGTCCCGCCCGGCGCTCTTGACCACCAGCTTGAACTCGTCGGGGCGCAACAGCGGATCATCCCGCAGTTCGAGGCCGAATCCGATGGCTTTCTCGAGCTTCTTGGACAGGTCCTTCTCCTCCTGCAGCACGTACAGGGCCACGTCGGGGTGCACCTTGACCACCAGCGGCTCCTTGCGCCCCTCCACTCCCATGCGCCGCAGCGACCGCTCCACCCGGCGGATGATCGTCTCGGCGGTGAACACCCGCCCCGTGCCGGCGCAGGTGGGACAGGCTTCGGTCATGTTCTGCAGGTGGCTCTGCCGCACGCGCTGCCGCGTCATCTCGATGAGGCCCAGGTCGCTCACCGCGAACGCCTTGGTGCGGGCGCGATCGCGGCTCAGATGGGTGCGCAGCTCCTGCAGCATCTTGTCGCGGTTGGCCTTGGTCTCCATGTCGATGAAGTCGCACACGATGATGCCGCCCATGTCGCGCAGGCGGATCTGGCGGGCGATCTCGCGCGCCGCTTCGAGGTTCGTGCGGAGACTGGTCTTCTCCGGGTCCTTCTTGCCCGTGTAGCGCCCCGAGTTCACGTCCACCGACACCAGCGCCTCGGTGGGTTCGATGATCAGGTAGCCGCCCGAGGGCAGATCGCAGCGGCGCTTGAACAGGTCGCGGATCTCGGGCTCGATGCCGGCCTTGTCGAAGATCCCCGCCTCGTCGCCCCACAGCTTCACGCGATCCACGAGATCGGGCGCCACGCCCGTGAGGTACTCGATGATCTCGTTGTACACCTGCTTGGAGTCCACCGACACCGACTCCACCTTCTCGCTGAACAGGTCACGGATGAGCCCGCGCGTGAGGTTGGTCTCGCGATGGATGAGCGCCGGCGCCCGCACGTAGTTGGTCTTGCGCTTGATGCGCTTCCAGCCGCCGATGAGCGTGTCGAGTTCGCGCTTGAAAGTCTCCTGCGTGGCGTCCTCGCCCACCGTGCGGGCGATCACGCCGCCCGAGTCCTTGGGGAGCACCGCCTCCACCATCTCGCGCAGGCGGGCGCGCTCGGCGCGTTCGCCGATCTTGCGGCTCACGCCCACGCGCGATGCGAAGGGCATGAACACGAGGAACCGCCCCGCCATGGACACCTGCGCGGTCACGCGCGGGCCCTTGGTGGAGATCGGTTCCTTGGAGATCTGGACGATGATTTCCTGGCCGCGCTTGAGCACGTCCTGGATGGGCGGCGCCTTGGCGCGCTGGCGGCGCCCCCCGCCCCGGCCGCCACGGCCCCCACCCCCGTTCCGGCCACCGTTGGCGGGTTTCTCGGACTCGGCCTCTTCGGCCGGCGCGGCGTCGTCGTCGCCCGCGGTGTCCTCGGGCTCGTCGTCGTCCACCGCGTTGTCCTCGGGATACACGAGGTCCGACGCGTGGAGAAAGGCACTCTTCTCGGTGCCGATATCGACGAAGGCGGCTTGGATGCCGGGGAGAACCGCTTCTACCCGGCCATAGTAGATGTCGCCGACCATGCGCCGAGCATCGGGCCGGTCGACGAGGAGCTCAACGAGTTGCTCGTCTTCCAGGATCGCAACCCGCGTTTCGCGCGGCGTTGCATTGATGAGTATTTCGCGTTTCATCGGGAACCGCCGGCGCGCCTCCGCATGGCGACTCGGCATGCGGACGGGGGCGGTTGGAATTGGACGGGGTGGCGGCCCCCCGCAGCGCGAATGCGCGCCCGGCGGCCGGAACGTGATCGGGGATCCACCGCTCGGGCGTGATCGTCCACGCCGGACCCGGCAGCCGAACCACGCGGAGCATCGAGCGCAGGAGCGCCTCTGCCCAGCGGAAGAACAGCCGCATCCCAGGGGCCAGCATGCGATCGGCTTCGGTCGTGAAGCCGCGCACCGCAAGGGGGATGACTGTACAGACGGCGGCCGATGCTGCTTCGGCCGCCGTTGCACATCGCGTGCCCAGACCGCGCTGCGAGTCGCGCAACGGGGGCGAGGCGGAGAAAACGAGAGTGCTTGTCACTGCTGAATTACTAGTGTTGGCCGTCTGTTTCCGCAAGAGTAGCAAGGACTTACGGGCGTCAGTCGAGGACGTCCTTGAGCAGATGCCGAGCGATCACGATGCGCTGGATTTCGGAGGTGCCTTCGCCGATCTCACAAATCTTGGCGTCGCGCATCATCCGCTCGATGGGATAGTCCTTGGTGTAGCCGTATCCGCCGTGGAGCTGCAGCGACTTGATCGTGGCCCGCATGGCCAACTCGGAGCAGAACAGCTTGGCCATGGCCGCCTCCTTGGAGTACGGCTTGCCGTGCTGGGCCAGCCACGCGGCGTGGTACACCAGATGGCGGCCGGCCTCGAGTTCCGTGGCCATGTCGCTGAGCTGGAAGTGCACGCCCTGGAACCGGGCGATGGCCTGGCCGAACTGTTTGCGCACCGACGTGTACTCGAGGGCCTGTTCCATAGCGCCCTGGGCGATGCCCAGCGACAGCGCGGCGATGCCGATGCGTCCCGAGTCGAGCGTGCGCATGAAGTTCTTGAACCCGCGCCCCTCCTCGCCCAGCAGGTTCTCGGCCGGCACCTCGACGTCTTCCATGATCAGTTCGGCGGTGTCCGACGCGCGCCAGCCCATCTTGTCTTCCTTCTTGCCGGCCCGGAAGCCCTTCATGGCGGGCAGCGAGGGGTCGTGTCCAACGCCCACCGCCGCCGTGCGCTCGGGATCGCTGGTGGGCTTGGTGAGGATGAACGAGCTGATGCCCTTGGTACCCCGCCCCGGCTCGGTGACGGCGGTGACCACGAAGATCTCGCCCACCGAACCATGCGTGATGAACCGCTTGACGCCGTTGAGCACGTACCGGTCGCCCCGGCGCACCGCGGTGGTGCGCGTGCCGCCGGCGTCGCTGCCGGCGTCGGGCTCGGTGAGGCCGAAGCCGCCCATCACCTTGCCCGAGGCCAGCAACGGCACGTAACGCTGCTTCTGCGCGACGGTGCCGAAATGGACGATGGGCGAGGTGCCGAGGGTGGTGTGCGCCGACACGGTGAGCCCATGGGAGGCGTCGACCCGGGCCAGCTCCTCGATCACGATCATGTAGCTGAGCAGGTCGAGCCCGGCGCCGCCCAGTTCCTCGGACCAGGGCACGCCGAGGAGGCCGAGTTCGCCCATGCGCTTGATGTTCGCCCAGGGAAAGGTGGCATCGGCGTCATGCTTGGCGGCCACGGGGGCCACCTCATCGCGCGCGAATTCGCGGACCATCTCGCGCACGGCCAGGTGCTGCTCGGAGAAGTAGAGGGCGTCGTCCATGTCAATCAGGAAGCGTCGGCGTCTCGACGGCGGCGCCGGCCGCGTTTGGGGAGCTCTTCAGGAGGTACAGCCACCAGCACGTCGTCGGTGCTGATGAACGGGGGCTTCTTGGTGGTGCGCCGCCCGGTAGACGGCTTGCGGGCCGGACGGCCGCTGGAACGGCCCAGGCAGTTGTCGCAGGCGCCGCACTCCGGCCGTTCGGCGGGGTCTCCGAAATATCGAAGCACGAACGCCCGGCGGCAACGATTGGTGTACGCGTAGCGCTGGATGGCCTCGAGTTTGTCGAAGTCGGCGCGGAATCGGCGCTCGAGCCCGGGCCAGTCGATGCGGAAGTCGTCCAGCGACGCCGCCGGCCGGGTGAGCGTGGGCCCCGACTCCACCCGGGCCCATTCGACGAACTGCTCGTTCTGGAGGTTCTGGAGCATACCCAGCGCGGCCGGTCCGCCCAGGGCCGGCGGCAGCCCGTCGAGGTCCAGGGCCACGCCGTCGTACAGGCGGTCGCCGCCCAGGCGCCAGAAGGCGCGCAGGAGCCCCAGCTCCAGCGCCCGCCCGGGCCCGAGCTCCGCGGTGATGCGGGCCGGCGTGGCCAGCAGGCGCACCTGCACGCGGAGTCCATCGGGGGAGCCGGGGGTCCAGGCCCGCACCCGTTCGAGCAGGCGCAGGGCGGCCTCGACGTCGCGGGCACTGGTCTGCTGCCCCAGCTTGCGGGCCAGGGCGCCGGCGTCGAGGGCCGCTGCCCGCGGCCCGCCGCGCTGCAGCAGCTCGTACAGCCGCTCCACGACCTCGCGCCGGGCGTGCGCAGACCTTATGAAATACTCATGGGTGAAGCGGTCGCGAAAGGCGTGCAGGAGCACGCACTCGGCGGGTTCGCCGTCGCGGCCGGCGCGGCCGGCTTCCTGGTAGTACGCCTCGAGCGTGCCCGGCATGGCGTGGTGCACCACCAGCCGCACGTTGGGCTTGTCGATGCCCATGCCGAAGGCGTTGGTGGCCACGATCACGCGCGCCTGCTCGTGCATGAACGCGTCCTGCACCTCGCGGCGGTGGTCGTCGTCCAGCCCGGCGTGATACGGCAGGGCGCGGATGCGCTTGCGTGTGAGCATGGCGGCGATGCGCTCCACCGACTTGCGCGTGGACGCGTAGACGATGGCCAGCCCGTCGCGCGCGGCCAGTTCCTCCACCAGCCCCTGGTCCTTGTCGGCGTCGGTGCGGCACGACCGCACGTAGTACGACAGGTTCACGCGGTCGAACCCGGTGACGATGGTCGTGGGCCGCCCCATCTGGAGCTGGCGCACGATGTCCTCGCGCACGTGCGGCGTGGCGGTGGCGGTGAGCGCGATGACCGTGGGATTGCCGAGCTGCTCGCGCACCTGGGCCAGCTTCAGGTAGCTGGGCCGGAAGTCGTGCCCCCACTCGCTGATGCAATGGGCCTCGTCCACGGCGAACAGCGACACGCCGATGGCGCGCAGCCGGTCTAGGGTGGTGCCGGCGTCGAACCGCTCGGGCGCCACGTACAGCAGCTTGAGCTCGCCGGCGCGGGCGCGCGCCATGCGGTCGCTCACCTGGCCCGCCGACAGCGAACTGTTGATGAACGCCGCCGGAATCCCGCGCCGGTCGAGGGCGTCCACCTGGTCCTTCATGAGCGAGATGAGCGGCGACACGACCAGCGTGAGCCCCGGCAGCAGCAGGGCCGGCACCTGGTAGCAGAGCGACTTGCCGCCGCCCGTGGGCAGGATGACCACGGTCTCCTTGCCCGCGAGCACGCTCTCCACGGCCTGCGCCTGGCCGGCGCGGAAGGCCGGATA
>Ga0307375_10003960_pt1 | contig 14339 bp, 15 predicted proteins | sample TR1MG_FD_202531 | JGI IMG/M metagenome (GOLD analysis project Ga0307375, IMG submission 202531) | Soil microbial communities from Risofladan, Vaasa, Finland - TR-1 | ecosystem: Environmental > Terrestrial > Soil > Coastal area > Acid sulfate soil | place: Finland: Risofladan, Vaasa | collected...
GTTCCCTGGTTTGCGAGGCAACGATGCGGAGGGGCGTGGGGCTAGAATCAATCTACAAATACGTTCCTAACCATCTAATCCGAGTGCGGCGATGTCCGATTTTGGACCTTGACCTTGTCGGCTCTCACGACCTTGTCGTTGCCGCACTCACCCGCCTCAACCGTTGGTATTCGCTTACCATGGCAGCATCCGTTTGGTGGAAGTCGCTTTCGGGATTTAGGAATTTGGATTTCGCCATGGCGGCTTCTCGTACGCATATCTGCTCTCACCTCTACACTGATTCCTATTTCCAAGCGACAGAGCGGGCCTTGGAAACCATCGGAACTCCGACGCCCGCGTCCTTGAGCGCTTCAAAAAAGTTGGTTGATGTAGACTCGCGCTGGAAACGTTTGGCGAGTTGACGCCATCGAAACCGCCGCTGTGCCGTATCATCTTTGACGCGTTCGATCTTTCAAGCGGTGTCGGTACTCCGCTCGATCACGCCGTACCGGATGCATAGTTGATCGACTTTCGGCTTCTCGGTCGCCGGTACCACATAGACCCCGTGGCTCTTGTAGGTTGAAAGCCGGAGTCGCTTTCGCAGAATGCCCCCGATAAACCGGTTCGTAATCGGCCTATCGTACTCTTGTCCAAACCGACCGACAAAGGCGGCGGTTACGTCGGAAACGGGAATACTCGCTCGATCCGGCTCAGAGAGCATCTCTGCGAGAATCTCCAATATGCCAGCTTCTGCGGATGCCGAGCGCTCCGCATAAAGATCCTGATCGAATGATTTTACCGAATCGCGCACTTCCTCCTGCAGCCGCTCGTCGTCAATGATCGAAAGGAGTGGTACGAGGATCTGATTGAGCCGAGGAGACAGCGAGGGATCAACTAAGGACTCATCGACCTGGATTCGTCCGAGGGACTGAAAGCGATACATGAGCAGCCGATTGCGCAAGACCCTGGCTTCTTCTTTCTGCATATCCGGAAGGTTGATTGGGATATCGTCTCGCAGGCTCCGCTGACCCATTTCCTCGGTCAGAAAGCGGCTCTCAAGGGCTTGATCCTCAAATGACCGGCGCATGGCCACGATCTTGGGGCCAAAGACATTGAAGGCCCTGGGGTCGAATTCCTTCTTCACCGTCACCGCGGTACGCAGGACTGGAAAGCCTTTCGCATTTCCGTTGTTGAATATCTTGACCAGTTCCGACTTCTCATCGCTGAAGCGGAAGTCAGCTTCGTCGAAAATCAGGGTTCCGCGAAAGGTATCGAGCGTATGAAAAATGGGCGAGACCGTGGAAGCGCCGCTCGCGAAGAAGGCTTTGTAGCAGAGCGAACCGATGACAATAAGCGCCCGCGTCTTGCCCGAGCCGAAGTCCCCGCGTAGCCGGAGGTACGGCAACTCGTTGAAGGCGTCGTAGACCCAGGTCAGCAGGATGTAGTAGCTGGCGATCCTCTGAAACCGTTCCGAGAGATCGACATAGCGAAAGAGATAGTCCCGGATTGCTTCGATCAGTTCGCCGGTCGAGCCGTACGGCTCCGGCTTATCGGGGAGCAGCAGCGCGCCGTGCCTGATGAGGTTATTGGTGGCTGGGACCGGAACCAGGCGTTCGCCGGTATCCACGTCCAGAGAGCTTTGTACAGAGACCTGGCCGCCACGGAATACCGCGAAGGCAGTTCTGCGCGTGTCGATCTGGTAGATCAGCTCAAGTAAGCCGCCGCCGGGCAAGCGTCGCGATACGGTCGGGGTGACTCTTTGTTGTTTCCTTTCTTCTTCATCTGCCATTCCTACTAGGCTAGCTCAGGGAGGTCCTCCAACGAAGGGGTGAAAACGTGCCATCCAGGCACGATCTCGTCCATGTGACATTCCTGGCGTATACGCTAGATTGGTATACGCAATCAATATGAAATATTTTATCTATTGTAGAAAATCCACCGAATCCGAGGACCGGCAGGTACTTTCCATTGACTCTCAGCTCAAGGAACTCCAAAGTAAGTTCAGCAGCGATCCTAAAGTAGAAGTTGCGGCAATTTATAGGGAAGCCTTCAGCGCCAAAGGCCCAGGACGGCCTATCTTCGACGAAATGATTCGTCGAATTGAACAAGGGCAAGCCGATGGAATTATTGCCTGGCACCCGGATCGTCTTGCGAGGAACTCAGTCGATGGGGGCCGGATAATTCATCTCCTTGATCGCAATCGCCTTAAAGACCTCAAGTTCGCGACTTCTTCCTTCGAGAATAATCCGCAGGGCAAATTCATGCTACAGATCATCTTCGGATACTCGAAGTATTACGTCGATTCTCTAAGCGAAAACGTCAAGCGCGGAATGCGCGCGAAGCTGGAACTTGGATGGAAACCCAATAAACCCCCAACCGGATACAGAAACGAGCCGGAACTCAGAACGATTGTGTCCGACGCCGAGACGTTCCCGATTATGAAGAAGCTCTTCGAGAAAGCCTTGACCGGCTCTTACACCATCGCCGAATTGGAAAGGATACTTCGAGAGCAATGGGGGTTTCGAACCCCTAAGCGCAAACGATCTGGTGGGCGACCGTTAAGCCTAGCGAGTCTATACCGCATCTTCAGCAATCCTTTTTACACAGGATATATCCGATGGAACGGGCAGCTATACCCAGGGAAACATGAGCCGATGATTACGTGGAAAGAGTTCGAGCGGCTCCAAACAATCCTCGGTCGTCCTGGTACCGAGAAACCGCAGAAGCACACGTTTGCGTACACCGGACTCATACGGTGCGGTACCTGCGGTCTCATGGTAACCGCGGAACACAAGAAAAATCGCTATGGTTCCAAATACGTCTATTATCACTGCACAAGGAGGAACGTCGGCACGCGATGCAAAGAGCCGTCAATCGAGGTACGAGAACTTGAGCGCCAGATTGCGCAGAGACTGCACGACATTTACGTTCCCCCTAAAGCCGTTGGGTGCGCCATCACGGCGGTCAAAAAGCGAGGTGTGACTTCCGAGGAGTCGATGGAATTTCAACGTGCCTCGCTTGAAAAAGCGATCCACGGATGCGATGAGAAGCTAAAGACGCTCATTGATTTGAGACTGCGGGGCCTGATTGACGATCAGGATCTGGTTTCCCGACGCGAGGAAATTCAGAAAGAGAGGATCGCGCTGACAGAAGAACTCTCCGGGTTAGACCGACAGGTCAGATGGTTCGAACCCGTCATGGCTATCGTTTCGTTCGGCAGTAGGGCCGCGGCGTGGTTCATGGCAGGCGATTACGCGCTTCGGAAGATGATTCTAAAAACGGTCGGTTCGAACCTGACTCTGAGAGACAGAAAACTAAGCATTGAGGCCGCGTTTCCTTACTCAATGCAACCGGAATCAGCATCGTTTCTCTCTTTGTGCGGGCTCATCAACGATGTTCGAACCCGGTACGTGAATCGCGACCCTGAACTTCTGAAGCTGATTCAATCGATCGAGGCGACGGAGAAGCTGGTCCCTGAATGTCTGAAGAAGGCGGCTTGAATGACGTTTCCCCTACCGGCGGTTATAGAAGCGGCCTCATCAGTTCAACGAGATCGACAAGTTCTCGACCGCCTGTCGGGCTTGGATTGGATCGGACGGAATACTCTCTTTCGGCAGAAGCGCCAGTATCTCTTCAAAAACTTAGCATCGTCAATTCTCATTTCCCTACCCTACAGGACAAGCAGATTTGTTTACAGGGGTGAGAACGTGCCAGCCGCGCATATTTTAATTTAGGCAGGTTGGAATTTCGCCAATGTTAGTAGTATGCTGCACTGTTAGACGCTCTTTCTCGTCATCCAGGGGGAGGTTTGTCATGCGCCTCAGTCGTTGTGCATGCGTTGTCTTCCTTGTCTTCCTTTCGCACGCGGCGTTGGCGACCAATTGCCGGTTCCAAGACCAGCGTCAACAACAGCAATGCATTCAGCAAGAACAAGCGCAGCAGCAGGCTATCCTGCTGCAGCAACAGCGCCAGCAGCAGTTGCTGCAGCAACAGGCTCTGCAGCGCCAACAGCAGGAGGCGCAACGACAAGCTCAGCTTTGGCAGCAGCAGGAAACCGCACGTAAGCAACAGGAAGCTGCGAAGCTCCAGGAAGCTATCCGCCAGCAGGGCCAGGTCGAGCAGCAACTTCAGCAAAAGCGGGCCGCCGAGGCGCAGGCCGCCAGCCGCGTATTCCAGGAGCAGGAAACCGCACGTAAGCAACAGGAAGCTGCGAAGCTCCAGGAAGCTATCCGCCAGCAGGCTGAGGCTCAACGGCAGCAGCAGTTACAGCAGCAAGCCCTGAAGAGGCAACAAGAACAACAGCGGGCAATGAGCGCACCGACGGCCGCGCCTCAAGTCGCCCCGCAGAAGCTCGCGCCGACAGCAACATCGCCGGTTTCAGTTGGATCGATAAGCGCTCGCGCGCAAAGCAGTAACGATGGGCTGAGCAGTAGTAGCCAGCGGCCGACCGTTCAGAGTCAAACCGCCAAGACAGTCACCGGCTCTTCCACACTAACGCTGCAAGCGCCGTCGCAGGCACTGACAGTTCCTGCTGTCGCGACGGGAGCAGCGATCGGATCGGCGGCTAGTCGTGCTCAAACGCTCACGACCAACGCTTCGACGGTCACCGTAGGGCAGCAAGAGCAATCCAGAAGCCAGGCGACTGCGAAGCCTGCCGCGACTCCAGCGCTGGCCGCATCGCGCATTGCGGGAATGACGCCGGTTACGCTCGGTAATGGTCAGCAGGTATTCGTGAACGCGCAGGGGGCCTTCTTCGATGCGAAAGGCAACTCAATCTCGAATCAGAATGTTGCCGCGGCTACCAAAGGTGCTCCGGCGATTATCCCGGTCTCGGCGTCGACAATCGTTCCATCCAAATCGCCATCCGCAGCAATAGCGACGCCATCAGTTGGGTCTGCATCCACTCGCACCCAATCGGCTGCCGCGCCAAATCAGCCAGTATCTGGCCCCGCGAAAACTTCGCCATCACCGGCAAGGCCGCCATCGACGCAAGAGCTAGACAAGTATGGCGTGGAACAACTCGCAGGGATGCCTAAGGAACAACTGGTAAATCTATCGCCAGACAAGCGTCGCCATCTCGATCTGTATCTCGCCGCTAAGACGAACGAGCTGAAGTATCAGGCAGAGGCAAATAAACCTCTCTCCGCACGCGTCGCGGAAGAATTACCAACGCAGACAGTGAATGTCACCACGGCAGCCGCTGTCGGCGTTGGTAATGCTGTCGGCACCTACGCTCGTGGAGTTGATGCGGCCGCAGTGTCGGGTGTCAATCAAATCAAGAACGCTATCAATGCTCCAAAGAGCAATCCGCTTCAAGAGACTGAAGCCGGTATGGGTATACTTTCCGGCGGCATCAATGTAATAACTTCTCCGCTTGCTCCCGTTACCGCCCCGGTCAACGCCGGAGTTAATGCCGCCGCAGATGCCATCAGCAATTCGGCCGCAGTTCAAAAGTTCGCCGCGAGTCCCGCTGGCGCAACGACTGCTCGTACAGCACAGGATGTCGGCAACACCGCAAATGTCCTCGGGACTGCGATGGGTGCCAAAGGTGGTATTGAAGCAGCACCACTCACGAAAGCTGCGAATGGGATTTCCGAGGCGACCGCCCCAATCAAAAGCGAGGTTGGCAGTCCTATCGGACGAATTGCCGAACAACCGGTTGCTCTTCAGGGAACAAATTTATTAGGCAAGGGAGATCCAGCCTCTCCGGTCGTAAATTGGGTTAAGCCGTTGCCTGGATACTTCGACGTTATTGTGCATGGCAGCCCGGATTCATTTCACGTGTTGCACGACGGTAAGGTCGTTAATCTCAATCAAAGAACGCTTGCCTCGTACATTGAGAAAAATGGCTACAAGGGCGAACCAGTCAGGCTGTTATCATGTTATACGGGTTCCTGTTCAAATGGTATTGCTCAGGACCTAGCAAACAAGCTCGGAACTCCCGTTATTGCGCCGAGTGACAAGCTATGGATCTTCCCAGATGGAAGACAAGTCATCGGAGAAGGCTCAGATAGCAACACAGGAAGATGGATAATATTTAATCCTACGAAACCATGAAGATTGTAAAGAAGGTTGGCTTTTTCAAAGAATTGCCATATGGAGAGGAGACAGCGGAAAGCGTACATGCCGCGGTTGGTAGGCTTTCACAGGGAGATGTAGAAAACGTGGTTCGATACCTGAAGTCAGGTGTATTGATGATCGGATCCCCGGGGATATCGACTGACGTAGTGTCAAGCAGTGGATCAAAGATTGGCCCAATTGGTGTGTTAACCGACGGTGCGTGGGCTTGGCCTATGGAGCTTGCGTATTACGTCGAAAAGTACAGAGTGAGCGTACCGCACGAGTTTCTTGACCATATGCGTAAGGTGGGCTGGAAAGTCGACGCTGTCAATATCAACGAAGTCTCTCTTGATCGTGCCAAGTAATCATCATCAAACGCATGTAACTCCATGCATGCTGCAGCATTAAGAAGAATCAAGAGCGATTAGCGAAGTCGGCTAGGAGGAAGTTCACGTGAAGAAAGCCTCGTTGTTCCCTGTGGCGGTGGTCGAACTTCTGTTTCTCTTCACCGCACAAATTTACCCTGTGATTAGCGCCGAAACCGGTGATAAGAGCATCCAAAACGATCCAGGTGCCATCGCAACGGTTCAGACACAGCTGGAGGCCAGGTACCTGTTGGCGAAAACAACGCAGCAGGATGGTGCCGAAATCACTGCTACAGGCGCGGTGCTGGTGCTGCAGAAAGACAATTTGGTAATGAACAAGGTGTATATGCAGGGAACCCAGCGGAGTTCCCCAGTTCAGAACGCGTACGAGAATGGTGAGATAACCCAGGTAGGCCTGTTGGGCGCGCTGAGCAAAATCAACTCGTTCTTGAGCGTATTAGGGAAACTCTGAAAAACCTCGTCTCTCTGTCATCGTACCGGGCACGGTAAACGTTGGGCCGGTATGAACACGAGGAGACGAACGATGGAACAACAAGCGCTTTCTATAACTGGCTACTTTGACAAGGGCAAGAAGACGCGCCGGGAGCAGTTCCTGGCTGAGCTGGCCGCAGTAGGCGGCCTTCCTTCCTGATGTTGGTAACTGCCAAAGGGAACCTCATATGTGGCCAGTAAGATGCTCTCGACCGCACGTAAGAAACGTGTTTCTTACCGTTCTATGGGCGGTGCCATTGACAGCTGCAGCCCAGCAAATAGACAGCGTAAAAGTCGATCCGCCCCAAGCAGCCGTCGGCCAATCGGTTGAGACCGCCATCAGCTTTTCTGGGAAGACCGATAGCTTCTTTTGCGGCCTCGTCGTTTCCTTGGGCGACGGACCTGCGAAGGAAATGCGGGTTACCGAAAAGGACATTCCGCTGAAGATCGAACACCAATACACGACTCCCGGCAACTATGCCGTCACGGTTGAAGGGAAGTTCATTTTCCGCGGCTTGAAAACCGCGCCGGCGTGTGGCGGAAACGCAATTTCTACTCCGATCCTGGTCACCGCTGCAGCACCTCCAGCTTCCGTCCAACCCGTTCAGGATGCACTGGGACAACTCCGTCGAGAAGCCGATGCAGGTAACATTGACGCGATGTTCCGCCTAGGAAACGTGGTTGCCCAACAAGGAAACGATGTGGAGGCCGCCCGGTGGTTTCGGTCAGCTTCGGAGCGCGGTCATGTAAAAGCGACCAATGCGCTCGGCTTCATGTATGAAAAGGGTCGAGGCGTCCCTCAGAATTTCGAACAAGCTGGGCGCCTGTATTTTCAGGCTATGAAGAAGGGTGACGCAGATGCAATGGTCAACCGCGGGCTCATGTTTGCTCAGGGTCGTGGCGTTGATATTGACCCTGTTCAGGCGTATATGCATTTTTTACTGTCTGCTGCTTACGCTCAGGATAAGGAAACACGAGATGCGGCAGTGAAGCTCAAGGATGAAGTCGCTACCAAACTATCCAAGCAGCAGATCGCTCGTGGACAGGCAATGGCCGACAAATTCGCTAAAGAAGAAATAAAGTAGTCGATGCATAAACGAGGGCTGCGACAGCTTCATTCACGGCGGACTTGAGTTACGGCTGAAACATATCGACGCAGCGCTTCACGCACAAATTCGGAGCGCGTGCGGTGCTCCTTCTTCCGGGCTTCCTCGAGCTCAGCGGCCATCTCCGGCGGTATAGATATAGTGAAAGTCACGGTAGTACGGCTCATAGGACGAGTCTCTCCTAGGAGACGAGCCCGGTAAAGGGGTGAAAACGTGCCAATGGAGGCAAGAACGTTAACGCCTTGGCCGTTTTATGGGGTCACACTGCGTATGACTAAGTGTTAACAGGGGTGCGGGCTCATCAACGATGTTCGAACCCGGTACGTGAACCGCGACCCCCCCGGTGGCCACTTGAAATTCCTCCACCTGTGGCCGGGTCAAAATCCCCCACCCGGCAAGGCGGCGACAGGAGCGTGTGGATTGTTACCCGGAATACATGTGGTTTGCAAGTTGGTTGATGGAACGCGATCGTATGCGATGCAGTTCGGGAGGGTTATCCACGGCGGCGCCCGCTGCCTTCTTGCATAGGCACGGGCGGGCGCCGCGGTGGATAACCCGGGTTCGGAGCGCGCGGTGAAATGGGTTTGGGTGAGGTCATGCTTCGAGTTGTCGGCTTGTGGCTTGTTTGAGGCGATAGCTTCTGCCTCTGAATTCGGCGAGGGCGCTGCGGTGCATGAGGCGATCGAGGATCGTGCTGGCCAATGCTGCATCGCCAAGGTACCTATCCCAGTCGGCGATGATGCGGTTTGAAGTGATGAGGATGCTACGTCGGAGCTTGTAACGCTTATGCACGATCGACTGCAATTCGTCGGTGCTCTCCTGGGCGATGCGTCTGGCCATGAACAGATCGTCGAGTACGAGCAGATCCGCCTCGAGGATGGGTTTGAGATGACGGCGTTTCTCGGCCGGGGAGGCCGCAACGATGCTGCTGAGCAGCTCGTCGGCCTCGGCATAGAGCACGCGCAAGCCCGAGCGCACGGCCGCATAGGCGATGGCCTTGGCGACGTGGCTTTTGCCGGTGCCGGGCGGCCCGATAAAAATTGCGTTATCGCCCTCGGCGATGAATTTGAGCGCATGCAACTCGAAGCAGGTGCGCTTGGGAATCTTGGGGTTGTAGCCCCAGTCGAACTCGGCAAGGGACGCGCGTTCATCCAAACCCGAGAGCTGGTAGCGGCGCTCGAGCAGCCGCGACTGTCTGCGATCGAGTTCGTCCTGGAGGATGGCGGAGAAGGTTTCCAGGAACGACAGATTGGACGCTTGTGCCTCGATCAGCCGGGTTTCCAGCGTGGCACGCACCCCGGACAGACGCAACTGCTTCAAGGCTTTCTCAATTTCGACCATGCTCATGCTCACGACTCAGGCGCTCCTTCGATGTTCGGCGAGCGGGATTGGCCGTGAATGCTGCGGTTAAAGAATTCGGCATACTCGGCCGGCGCGCGGATGAGTTCATGCTGCTGGGTGAGAACCTGAGCGCCAGGTGTGAGGGCAAGCTCGCCCTGGGGCGCATCCAGGCGCGCGAGCGCTTGGGCGAGCAGCTGATCGGCGATTGTGCGCACGGCCTTGTAGGAGCGCACATCACGCGCCAGGGCTGCCGTGGCGGCCTGCTCGAGAATGCAGGCCGGATAGCGCGGGTACAAGCCGACGATACCCCACATGCTCTTTTGCGCTTCGCGTCCGCGCCGATCGAATAATTCGCGGCACAACTCGAGGGTTTTGGCCCCGATTTGCTCGGCGCGTTTCAGAATCTGGTGCGTTTGTCGGGACGGATTGAACACGCGCTCGGCCTCGGGCAGCTTGAGCTCCCCTTTGCGCTTGGCGCGGGGATGGCGGCGAATGAGTTCGAGGGTCTGCAGGTTGCGTATTTCGAGCTCGTTCTCGTACAGCCGAATCAATACCTGGCTGCCGATGGGAGCCGGGCGCGCCGCATACCAGGCACTGTCCACTTGAATCGTGGTGTCGTCTTGCACCGTGCGCACGCCTTCCTCGAAGTAACGAAAGCCCTCAAGCGGCAGCGCTTTGAGCTGCAAGCGTTCTTCCTGGAACATCTCTTCGACCTGGCGCTTGGCGCGTCCGTGGATGCGAAGCGCTGCCCATTTCTCCTCCCAGTGCAGCAGAAAGGCGTTTTGGCTCTCGATCGACTCGAAGCGCTTGCCCTTGAGTGCCGTCGCCTGCGTGTGTTGAATCGCGTTCTCGACGCTGCCCTTGCGATTGGGATCGCGGATGCGCGCCGGATCGGCCACCACGCCGTAGTGCGCGAGCATGGCGCCATAGAGGCGGTTGAGCTGCGGCTCATAGATGTCCGGGGTAATCACGCCCTCCTTGAGGTTATCGAGGACCACGTATTGCGGACAGCCGCCGAAATAGCGAAACGCCTGTTCGTGCAGCCGCGCCCAGGTCTCGCTGCTCGATTTCCAGACCACCTGACGGTAGGATCGGCGCGAATAGCGCAGCGTCATCACAAAGAGCCTGGGCTTGCGATACCGGGTGCTGCCCGGATACAGGCTCGGCGCACCTTCGCCGTAGTCGACCTGAGCCTCCTCACCGGGCAGGAACTCCAGGCGGTCGAACTGCTCGGGCTCCCGAGCGCGCAGTCCCCGGCAAAAGCGCTTCACGCTGTTGTAGCGCTGCGTAAAACCGAATCGATCCACCAGTTCTTGGTAAATCGCCGTGGCGTTACGGCCCAGGCGCACCTGCGCCTCGATCCACTCCCGGTGCGGCTCGCACGCCGAGCGTACGTGTCCGGGCATGCCGGAGCGGCAAAGCGACGCTGTGGGCGCCCTGCCAGCCGGTGGCCGGGGTGGGGGAATTTGCTCAGCCGCCCCCTTCGAGCCGGTGGCCGGGGTGGGGGAATTTGGCTCAGTCTCAAGCAAGACGCCGGCCATCTCCTGCGCAAGCATGCGGATCGTCTTGCGATCAATCCCCGTTTTGCGGCAAATCTCGCGCTGCGAGACGTTGTTCTGCAGCAGTGTGAAAACGGTACTCTTCCTGTGCGGCTTCAAGACATTCACCCCCTGTACCCCTTTCAGAATCAAAGGGGTCGATCATGTCCTATCGCCGCCGCCAATACCGCCAGCGGCTATACCGCTACCGGTTTAGGTGGGGGAATTTGAAGTGGCCACAAGTGGAGGAGTTTGGGTGGCCGCCGGGGGCGACCCCGCTATTCTGAAGTTAATCCAGGATATCGAGGCGACCGAGAAGCTGGTCCCGGAGGAGCTGAGGAGGGCTGCTTGAATGACGTTTTCCCTGCCGGCGGCAGTGGGAGCGGCCTCGGGCGAAATATAAAATCATCGATTAATACTAGCACCCTGCTCGGGGTCTTCTCAGGAGCTTCCGCTCGTAAATCTATAAGGCTGACAGAGATACGGGTAGACGGTAAAACGTGCCTGGGAGGCACGCACGTTCTTTAGAGTGTTTCGCACGCTGCGAAAAGCTGCTTAGCGTACTCATCTCCTGCAATTCGAATCCAGGTAGGGTTAATTCGGAGTAGCCACCAGGTCAGTAGCACCACATTGATGGCAAGACATACCCACCCAACTAGCATCTCATACTCGCCCTTAGGAAATGCACCGAGGTAAACTACACAAGCAGTCAACCCGATCAGTGCGACTGTAATGCCGGCTGGTTTCATGCCCCACAAGTTCCTTCGAAAGCCGTAGCTGACATTTTCTTTAAAAAGCAGCGAATACTTTGTAGTGTCTCGCGTCTTTTCCCTCATGAAGTTCGTACATGAACGATAAACATCTCGCGCTGATTTAGGATCTTCTTCTTCTTGTGCTGCCGTCGGGAACAAAACGTCTGGCAACAAACTCCTCAGTCTATTCTTGTATCTGTCGATCGTCGTCCGGTCTAACGACGACTGCAACGAAATAATGAAGTCGGTCGGCATGCCGCCCCATTTTTCATACAGCCCAGGCTCTTTCTTTTTTCCGAGGTCGCGTCCAACCTCAGAAAATAACAATGTAAGCAAGCTTTGAACAGAGAGAGTACTGAACAATCCTACCAACGCAGAGACGATCGAAGTAATAGGGAAAAAGGACAGGAAAGCCAAGCCAATTGGTAGGAACAATATGAACATAGGCATCAAGCGCGCGCGAAACGTATAGGCGTCGATGTTCACGGGGTTCATGCCTCCACGACGTTACTGAACGTCAGTGCCTGCGAATAGGACCACCCGTTGCGTAAAGCAAGACCATCGCTACGGTAGTAAATGACTTTACCTTGAGTGGTATACACAGGCGTACCGCGACGAATAAGCGCATTAACAACCTTCCTCGCTGGATGTTTCGGCGAATCAGGCGGGGCGGAGATGTGTGCCATGCGGGCGCGTATCGCATTCAATATGGTCGGCCCGACGTTGTGCTTACTGCCATGATGCGGAACGTCTAGAAGATGAAGATCTGCAAGAGAGATGTTCTGGCTGGCCGCGTAGACCGCTGCCTGAGTCAAGGCATCAATATCAGCGTCCCCAGTGAATAGAAGCTTATTCGTCCCAAATGTGAAGAGTACGACTGTGCTGGAACTATTCTCGGCACTAAAATGATCACTCTTATCGGTAAGCGTTTCGAAATCCATCGTCTCAGCCACGAATTGGACCGCGTCGCTAACGCTTGTTCCTAGTTGAGCGAGCAGTCCGGCCAATGAAGTGGGCGCAGGCGCCAGCGCGTCCGGAGTGGAACGAAAATGTGGCAGCATTCTTTGATAATGAGCCAGCGAGGGGCCGAGTACGCGCATAAGACCTTCGAAGTACACACCGCCCGCAAAAGGCTCGATTATCGGAATCTTTTTTCGATCCGCAATTTTCTTTAGATCATGTGCAAACTCAAGTTCTTCCCTAATCTTTCTCTGTAGGCCGAACGGGGTAAGCGCACGATTTTCGAAGAGATGCTTAATATCTTTCGCGTGATCCCATGGTTGGTGCATGAAAAGGTTTTTCACGTCCATGCTCTCAAGCACTTCGGTCAGGCCGGATGAGTGGTCACCATCAGGATGAGTAGAAATCATTGCATTTACGGTAGAAGTACCGTACTGGGTTTGAATGTGTGAGACAAGAGCCTTACCCGAATCCTTCGTACCCCCATCAATGACAAATACGAGTTGAACTCCGTTATCGTCCCACACGCGTACCGCCGCGGCATCGCCACCTTTTTCACCAGTACCGACGGGAATGAAATCCGCTTCGTAATAAATCATGTTAGCTGTATATATCTGGTAAGGTCGCGACTACTACCCCCTGCACCATGAAGTCATTCTCAAGCACGATCGGCTGATGGGTAGGATTGCTCGATCGCGGCATGAGCACGACATGGTTTCCCTTGCGCCGAAACTCTTTGACCGTTGCTGAATCTCCGAGTAACGCGACGACTTTCTCGCCCTCATCTGCAACAGGCTGTTGACGCACCACCAGGATGTCGCCGTCGTTAATACCCGCCTTGTCCATCGAATCGCCCATGGCTCGAAGCAAAAAATACTGCGCTCCAGGTTTCGCGATTCGCTGCGACACGGGAATATAGGCTTCTGTATTTTCTTCTGCGAGTAGCGGCAGCCCGCAAGGCACTGCACCGACAAGGGGTATCTCAATTACCCGATTCGCCTGTGCTTTGCCATCTAAGTCTTTGAGGAGGCGCAGATTGCCGAGTGCTGTGCGTTCGAGATAGCCTTTTTCAGCCAGGCGATCGATGAGTAATGAAGCTGATCGGCGCGTCTTGAAGCCAAGGTGGTCGGAAATGAGCTGCAAAGATGGTGTTTTGCCGCGATACAGTATCTGGTCGCGTATAAAAAATAATGCTTTGAATTCCTTGGGATCGAGCTTATTTGTACTCATCGTATACACAGTGTATACTACAACCACCTTTGGTGCAAATGACCCGAAGGATTACAGGCTAAAAGGAGCATCACCATGGCGACAGCAAAACAGCGTGACTGGAAGAAGGCCCAGCCCCACGATGCTGGTACCGGCAAGTTCGTAACTCGAAAGAAAGCCGAGAACAACCCCCAGAAGGTTGAGTGGGTTACTACGAAAAAAGATAAGAAGGCCGTATAACCTTTAGGAAAGTCCTGAGAACGGCATATATCGGGCAGTACCGTGGACTGGTATGGGCACAAGCGAAAACGCGGCCCCCTAGAGACGCTGGGCTTCACTTGTGGCGGCAATATACCGGCGCAACGCCTCCCGCAGGAGTTCAGAGCGCGTGCGATGCTCTTTCTTGCGGATTGCTTCAAGCTCGGCGGCCATCTCCGGCGGTATCGATATGGTGAAAGTCACGGTAGTGCGGGCCATGGGACTAGTCTCTCGCTGGAGAGGTGGTCGGTAAAGGGGTGAAAACGTGCCTATGGGGGC
>Ga0307375_10003961_pt1 | contig 14335 bp, 13 predicted proteins | sample TR1MG_FD_202531 | JGI IMG/M metagenome (GOLD analysis project Ga0307375, IMG submission 202531) | Soil microbial communities from Risofladan, Vaasa, Finland - TR-1 | ecosystem: Environmental > Terrestrial > Soil > Coastal area > Acid sulfate soil | place: Finland: Risofladan, Vaasa | collected...
TTCGGCTTCGATATCGACAATATCAATTATATTAATTCCAGTACTTAGTTCGGTTTCGATTGACCATGCGCCCCACGTGTTGTTTATTTTTGTCCGGTAACGCATTGTAATTTTTCCTGACCCGGCTTTTGTCACTTTCAATTCTTTCCATTCTATATCCTGCCAAGTTTTTAGAAATATATTGTCGGTCGATACGGCTTCGGTTACATAATATCCCGGTATTTCATATGTTGAATCTCCGTAAGTTTCTGACCCGTAAAGATTTAAATCCGGAAAAAACTGAGGGGAAGCGGCAGCCGACGCAATATCAAGAATAATATCTGACCCACTTTTTTTGGTGTGATACATTTCAGCACCTACAAGCTGGTCTGTTTCTTCGGATGATTGGTCAAGGATTTCTGGAATGCGCCAAAATAATTTTAGACGGCATAGACGATCCGTCGCAATTACACCATCATATTGACCGCCAGCACCTATCGTGTATTTATTTCGTAAATTAAACACTCTGAATGATAGCGTATCAGCCGTCGGCATTAATTGATATACAGTTGTTTCTTCGTTGTCAGATCGCCGTTGAAAGCTAAAATCTAAAACGTCACGGAGTACACGCCAAACACCTAAATCATCTTGGTATTCGATATAATATCCGCAAAAATAATTCGAATAATATTGATTTCGAAAAACAAACTCTTGAATTGTATCATTTGGAAAATTTTTCACGATTCAAATATGTGCGGCACTTCTTCGATGGTAAAAGCGACCTCAATAGAGTTCCCCATAAGATTCTTATATACAAGTTCGTCGACAAAAGCCATCGCTAAAATATTAGTAGATTTACTTGGCGGATTATTAGAAAACGTTATGAATAAATAATCAATTGAAGATTCATAATAAAAATCATGAAAAGTTTTATATTCATCATATGACGAAAAAACAATATTGACGGCAACGGTGAACCGCTGCGGCGGAACAGACCTTTTTGGGACACCACCAATTGTATATTGAGTTACCGGCTTCGGGGTGTTTGCGATATCTTCGCGCCATTCTGACGCCTCGAATCCGTTTCCGTCTTCAAATAAATAAACCCCGTCAGCACTTTCAATTTTTAATCCTTGAAACATTAAAACCTATCCCCGAAACGATTTCCGCGTGATCTGAATGCGTCCACGGACCGGACGAATTGCTGGGCATCGCTTGCCTGTACATTTATAGGGCCATTAAAACTATTTCCGAATTGACCGCCACGCAAAGAATTAGCGATATTCAAAAACATTTCTGTCAGTCGATTATTCAACACAAATTCGCGTTTGTTGCCTTCGCCCATCCTGACCATCGTCATGTCCTGTGTGACAAGTCCACCGCTTTCGAATGAGTAAGGATTTTTTTCGGCTGCTACAGCTGCTATTTGAGTACCAGATACTGCCGCAGCACCACCAGTCAAAAGTCCAGCGATAGGTGGATTCCATGCGAACTTATCCCATATACCCATGATAGCACCAGCAGTACGGAAGGCTATTTCTGATAATTTGGCTATTCTATTTGTTTCAAAATTTTCTTTATTTATTTGTTTTATTTGTGCATCAAGTTTTTTTTGATTATTTTCAAGCTTTTCGTTTTTTTTGGCATCTATTTTGGCAAGATCTTCAGCTTTCTTTTTTTCGAGTGTAGTTAATTTGTCGTCCTTTGAACTTTCAAGTTCGACAATTTTCCCGTCGCTGGCGGCTTTTTGAGCCTCGATATTCTGTTCGTAAAACAATTGATTTTGGAGACGTCGCAGATTATGCTCCATTTCACGCAATTCAAGTTCCAGCTTTTGGCGCTCGTCTTCATTAAGATCATATTCTCGTTGTAGCTGTTTGTCGGCAAGTTCTATTTGAGCACGTTCAATTTTCAGTTCAAGGTCCTCTTCTTCGAGCGCCTGTTTATCCCTGAGATATTCTTCCTCGATCGCCAGAAGTTCGGAATTCTTTTCGCGTTCTGCCTCAATTTCTGCGTCAATCTGTTTTTCAATTAATTCCTGTTCAATATCGAAACGCCTTTCGAGTTCTTCGATGGCACCTTCGGCTGCCGCCTCTTCCAGCTCTTTGTATTTTTCCTTTTGGTTTTCAAGTTCAAGGATACGATTATTATTCAGCGTCGATATTACTTGCGTCGTAGCCTGCACGCCCTGGGCAGCTAAGTTTTGAACGGCATCCCAGAACGCCCGTTCATTTGCCAACCGTTTCTTTTTTGATTTCTCTTCGGCAGCTTCGGCCTTTTTAAGAAGATCCACGCTTTTAACCTGTGCATCGGCTTCGATTTCAAAAATTGCGGTTTCTGCTTCGATGGCGATTGCCTCACGCTCTTTTCTGCTTTTTTTCCGGTCCGAAAGTTCGGCTTTTAATTGAGCGCGTACAATATTTATTTTGTGATTGGCTTCCCTTTCGGTTAATTCGACCGCCCTGTCTGCGTCCTGTCTGGTTTTCACTTCAAACTGATTTCGCTCGGCTTCTATTTGCGCAAGGGCTTCTTTTTCAATAGCAATTTTCAGCCTTGCTTCGGCTCTGGCTGCTTTGAGGACTTCGTCATCTTTTGGGGCTTTTGGTTTTGGCTTTGGCTTGGTGGGTCTTCCGAAAGTAGCGACCTGTAATTTTTTCATTTGCTTTTCGTTTTCTGCAAGTTCCTTGCGTTCACGATTTAACATTCTGATATATGCGTTACCTTCTTTTGTACCACGTCCATATTGATCTACATATTTTTTGTATATTTCGATTAATCTTTTATTGTTTTTTATTTTTGCACTAACAGACAAAACCTCTTTATTATTAACTGTTAGTGCGTCATTCTGTGCTTTGTTTAGTTTTCCGTACGCTTCGATAACATCATATATTCCGTCGAGTAGATTTTTGAAAACCCATCCAATAATTGGGACGGAATCTTCTAAGACCTGAGTAAACGCTTCAAAACTTTCCTTCCCCTTTTCCATTTCTTTACTGACTTTCCCGATAACACTAACAACTGCAGTCAAGGCAAGCCCAACGGCCGCAATTTTTAAGCCAAGCGGCCCCAGGGCGATAAAAAGACCACCGACGGCTGGGCCAAGAACGCCTAAAGCTGCTGCTACCGATTGTATCGATGATGGAAGTTCTAAAAAGATTTTTAGCAGATTAGACAGGCCGCGCAAAAAAGGACTAATTACAGGTAACAATTTTTGACCAATCGATACTTTTACATTTTCAAGAGTAGCACTAAAAGTTTGGAATAGTTCGGCAGCGGTCTTCGTTTGCTTTCCAGCATTTCGTAGTTCTGTCCCAGCCTGTGCGAGTACTCTATTTAAAATAAATTGAGCGTCATACGATTGTCCGGCAGCCTTTGCGTGTTCGGCCCAACCTTTGGTGATAATTCCAAGATTGTCCAAAATCAAGGGAGAATTTCTTCCTATACCTGTCGTTAGGTCCGAAAATGCCTGCGTCGCGCCGATCCCCATCGCCTTCGCACGAAGTCTGGCAAAATCCAAGAGCGTCGACATTTTATCGAGGTCTTTTGTGACGTTCAAGGCCATCGTCCGGTTAGCTGCGAGTACAATATCTTTATTCGAAATGGTCCCGGCGCTTACCGCACCAAGTTTTTTTATTATCTTGTCTGCACTCACGCCGAATTGTATTTGCGTTGCGTCTGCGGCTTGCCGAAAATCAGCGTATGCTTTTCCAAAATCAAGCGCTTTTTTTACAGAAAAAACGGCAGCAGTAATACCAGCGGCAGCCTTTGCCCACTTTGAGGTCATTTCGCTGGTAGCCGAACCGGTATCAGCTCCTGTTTTTTTAGTCGCTTTTCCAAGACCACTAACTGCGCCCGACGTTTTTTTAATGCCGTCGATCGCCTGTTTTGTTTCGGCACGGATTAATAGTTTTAGTTCTTCGGTGACTGACATTATATTTTATTTTTTAATTGATTTAGTAGAGTTTTTGGAATAATTGAATTATCATTGTCAACCAAAACAACATATTGCAAAGTACCGACAAAATCATTATCACCGGTATAATTAATATACGCTACTGTTGGCGGTGATTCGCTTTGTAATATCCCTGCGCCTGCTGGGTTTGATATATCATAGCCTTTTGATGGGTCAAAAATAACCGTTCCTTCTGCCGTAAAATCACCACTTGTAAATCCTTCTTGAAAATCTGCGATTCCTGCAGTTACGGTTAAAAATGAGGTTGTAAATGATCCTGTGAATTGAGTTGTTGAACCAGCATCATTAATTATAATCGCTTCAACATTTTTCCCGTAAAAATTCCATGTTTGTGTTCCTGATCCTGCACCCGTCTTTGTTATAGTTCCTGTTCCTTTTAAATAATTTATTGTACCACCAGCGGTTGAAATAGTGAAATTTCCGCTGACTGTTATATTGGGATTAGCTGAATTGTCAATGGTATAAACAGCCCCGGAATTAGCTTCAATGGACAAGTTTCCAGTCACAATCATATCATCTGCGATCGTAATCGTATAATTTGACGCGGCAGTCTGGTCGAGGACGACATTAGTATCTAACGTCATTCCGTTTGAATTAATCGTTGCCTCCCTGGAAAAAGTAATGGAGGCGCAATCTATAGTCGCTGTGGCGTGACCAGTAAATGTTGAACCTAACGCTCTTAAAAGACGTAAAGTCCCTGTGCCTGTTATAACCCCCGCTGCCCCCATATCCACATCGCCCAAAACCGTGAAGAGTGCCCCTATTAGCGTGTGCTGTCCAAGACATTCATATACATTTGCCTGGCTTGAAGAGGTTGTCGTAATCGTTGCGCCAGTATCAATTATTAGTCTGCTGGGTCTTGTTGCAGTCGATGTCCCACCAGTAAAAGTTTTACCCGTTCCGGTCATCGTCATTACTTCTGTGCCGGAAATTTTGTTCATCGCAGAACAATCAAAATTGCCAGCTATTGACCATGTATCCGAACCGAAAGTAACATTGCCTACAAGCGTGACGTTTCCAGTTATAGACTTTGCGCCGTTACCAGTAGTAAACGTTAACGTCCCAGCGACTTTATTCATCACTAACGGCCCTGTAATATTTACCACAGGGTTATTGGTACTCATATCAAGTATATGACTACCCGCCGCATTTGTGTTTATGAACTGTACCCCACTTGCTCCGGTAAAATTATAAGTTCCAGACGCAAAGGTCACTGTCGTCGTGCTTAATGCTTGATTTCTAAAATCGACAAAGCCGCACGCATACGTCCCAGCGGCAAACGTAGTATGAGCACCACGTATATCAAGTACAGCGACATCTATAGTCCCGCTTTGCTCGGATAACATTGCACCTAAATTTAATTTTAAAGTTCCCAGGCCTGTCAAAGTATTAGTGCCTGTCGAAGAAATTATCAAATCGGCATTTGCCCCAAGGGTAAAAGTTACTCCTGTGGGGATAGATAATGTGCCGCTATTGATTATAGTAACAACTCCATCGGACAAAAAAGGATTGACAGCAGTAATGCTGCCCCCATCAATAGTAATATTTTTAAGTTCGTTTGTGTTATTTGATGTTAGCGTTTTGCCTGTACCTGTAAGGACTATTAAGGAAATGTCGTCATCATAAGACGTGCATCCGTCGTTGTCAAAATTGCCAGCTACCGTCCATGTACCTGCACCTGCGGCAATATCTCCAAAAAGAACAACATCGCCGTTTATGTTTATATTTTGATCGTTAGCGTCGAAAGTACCAGGATAATCGTCCGTTCCGCCAGTTGCAGCGGCGGTCATTAGAAGTACAGCACAATTCGACGTTGCACTTAAAGTACAATCTCCACTGCCCGAAGTAGCGGAAAAATAAGCATTATCCGAAGACGTAGGGACAGACGCACCACCAGCACCACCTTCTGTGGTACTCCAGTTTGCCGTGTTTTCCCAATCTGTATCTATACCTTTCCACCATCTGTCAGCCACGCCACCACCCCCGAAAGTATAATCGCTATCACCGAAATCAACATCACTTGCACCGAATATTTTTGTCCTTGTATTTGCCATTTCATTTTAGTTAAAATGTATTACGCATTTAATAAGACCCGCATCTGCTCTTGCCTCTATTGCGTGACCAACTTCTTGAAAATGCTTATCAGTAGAAAAGGGTGAAGTTGGTACACTTTCGGCAGTTGCAACACCAGTTGTTGTAGTTGTGTCCCCAGTAGCATTAGCCCTTACCAAATCCTCAAGGCTTGCACCGTCTGCCCCAACATAAACATCAGCTATTCCTGCGATTACTATTCTACACTCTGAACCATCTGCAATCCCTGCATCATATACAACGCCAATAATATCGGGTTCATTGGTAGCAACATATGAAAAAGCATTCGCAGTACCATTCGAAGGATGTGCTATATAACCTTTAGTAGTCGCCCCGCCTGTCTTGTTTGTTAAAGTTATAAATAGACCACCTTCAGGAGTAAAGCCACATTTTCCATTGCACACCTCAAATCTATCGTCAGACTGTATCCTTACCGACTGATCCGTGGCTGCTAAATCCACACCTATAACAGTGTGCATTTTTTCATGGACATTCGGCCCAAGTGAAGTATTTGTTGTCGGTTGTTCAACTGCCATTATTTTCCTCTAACTTTTGATACACTTAATATTTATATTTCGCCTATATTTTCATTGCTTAACATCGCTTACGTAACATAGCAACAATCATTCAATCCTTAATTTTTAGTTGTATTCTTCACAATCAGGATTAAATCCTGCCGCTATGAAATCCTTTTTGTCAGGATATTGTCCTTTTGGTACTGCACCACATCGTGCGTTTTTGTGTCCATATAAAGGATTTTGGCCATATATACACTTAATACAATATAATAAGATATTCATTTTGTCAAGCTTATCAATATCAGTATATGGACACAGGACAAGCATTTGTTCCCGTGTCAACCCTTCGTATAATACGCCTTTTTTATATTTGCCAAAAGACGTCGCTAAATCGCATTTGGGAATCCAGTTATAGGTCATGCTTTATATGACCTCGTTCCCCAAATTTGGTTTTCTGTTAATGTCGTCCCCGCAGCTTTTACTTCTTTTATGCACACCGGATGCCATCCCTTATCTAAGGGCTTGACGACTGATACGTCTTGACCTGCCGGGACATATTCTACAGTTCCTGATGCTGAAATATATAACCCATCATAAAAATTTGGTGATACATCTTCGTCAAAAGTGACATTTTCTTCTCGGTATGCTTGGCCGCCAGCCGCAAAATGTGAATTCATGTGTTTCTCCTTTTTGGTTCTATGTTTTCGCTTTCTGCCATTTCGGCATTTAGTTCAAAAATATATCGCATCGTGGCTTGATTGATGCTTTCCCGGTCGAATCCACGCTTAATGAGCGAAAGAATTGAGGATCGCCAAGAGTCTGTGGGAACTCGATCCCCCCCGGTAGAAACGAAATTTTTTTTTTAACTAAAAGCCAATATTTGATCAACTCTTCGGATAATGAATACACCCAGTCAGTATCTGAATAAAATTTTTTAAAAAAAGCATTTTTATACCCTCTCTTTCCCCACTTTTTCGATATATTATATATAAGTTTTCCGATTTCTGAATATACCCGATAGATTATAACTTGTTTTTTTTTGCGCGTTTTGTCGTCAATATCGAGGCCGCTTATTTCGTCCATAAAATTGACCATTGAATTATACAAAACATAAAGTCGATCAACATAAAACAAATTTTCAAAAAACCCAAAATGCTGGATTGTCACAGAATGCTTTTTGTTAACTTTTATATTAAGCGTTTTCCCCTGCATTGTGTCAATAAAATCGGGCGGGGATTTTTTCACCCCACCCGTATCGATGTAAATTGTGTTATACTTCGACAAAGACAATCTGAGCTTGACATAATCAAACATCAAAACAGCTATAAAAAGCGCAAGAGCAATTATTATGGCAAGCTCGATCATTTAACTACCTTCCATTTGACGAACCATCATAGCATAGTCAGCTTTGTCTTCTGGGAAAAACCCGTGAGCCAAAACGTCAGCCCGGAAAGGAAACATTTTGTATTCTTTATTAAAATACGGCGTTTCCCCACTCGGTTCAACCTGACATCGCCACCAATAATCAACACCAAGCAATCCGCCACGATCACGACCAACAACAGCGACCATATATTCGAAATCCTCTGACGGTCCTGGATTTGTCGAAATACCATAAGACGCTTGTCCAGTCTGTTTTCCATACAGAACAGCTTTTAAGGCCATTGCAAGAGTGTTGGATTCACTGACCATTTTTGTGTTTCCAGTCAATTCGACGGTCATCCCGACGCGGTCTTTCCAAACAGTTTTTGACGGCACACCATAATCAAGTTTGACGTTTTCTTCTGTTATGTTGAAAGACAATTCTACGTACCCGGCAAATGATCCATATTCGCCCGAATAGTCATAACCTGCAGCCGTTGGCGTTAATATATTAACGTCGTACTCTGTAGCGTCGGTCAACGTGGCCAGGGTGACTCCGTCTTCAAGCAGATACAGATCAGTATCATCAATCGTAACGGTTTTTGCAGTCCCGGCTGTGTCGGTAACTTTAGCCCATGCCACTTTCCCATTATCATCATAGACAAGCAAATTTTTCATAGCTGAATTATAAGCATCGTCCACGATCGTGTCTGTCGTATCAAGGGTAAAAGTTTTAGCGGCATCGTCCCATGTCGCCTTCCCTTTAAATTCGTACTTCGATATGTACATATCGCCCGACTGGATTTTTCCCCTATCATTGAGGTTCGAGTCCGCTTTTCCTGTGAAAAATCTTGAAATCATAATTATCTCCTTAAATATTTGGTTGGCCGTATGTGTATGAATACACCACGGTTACTATCATGTCAAAAACTGCGAAAGGATGCCACCACCCTTTGTCAGTTTTAACATCGTCTATCCGGGTCCATATCGCATTATTGCCCCGGCTTGCGTCTACCGTTAAAGCCCTTTCAACGTCACACAATAATTTTCTCATGTCCTCTTGGACTTCTCCTTCAACACCGCCACGCGCCTGCTTTGTGTATCCAGTTATGACGATTTGCAGATTGCCCTGAGTCTCTTGCCCACCTTCGTCCGTCTTCGGTTCGTCGGTGTCTATAAAATACAAACAAGGAAATTTATCCTGTGGCGTTTCGTTCGGTAGTTTGATACGATCCTTTGATATCAATTTCGGGGTCGTAAGATAACCATTCGCAACAGATATTCCCTGCAATGTCGCTAAAATATTAGACATAATGCTATCGCGTATTGATATGGCATGGCTCACTTTGTCACCCCTATTGATTTTTTAACTGTATCCCAGAAAATACGCGCCGCCGCGACCCGTCTTGCAAGCATTGTATTCCGCATATAATAATGCGGTGGTATCCGAACGCTTTTTTTCAGAACATACATAATATCTGACCGTTTGAATTTTCCCCCTACATCCCGTACCAGTAGCGGCGGCCTGCCTTGTCGTTTAATCATCTTGAGATTAAATGATCGCGGTTTTCTATGCCTTGCCTCATCATTGATCGGAATGGCAAGTGCCCCTGCATTTTTAGGGACAATCGTGCCGCCCCTTTCCTGGATCGCTGCATATTTTACATTCGATCCAATCGTGCCGAGTACACCACCGGAAAAATTTGTCAACGAAAAAATATTATTTTGATCCCCCTGCGCAAAACTTGACCGCAGCCGCCCCGTATCGGTTTTGACACCGTACTTTCCGGTCGTTATTGACTTGGCTATTTCGTCGCCCATGAATAAAGCCGCGACCTTCACGCCCGTAAAGGCTTCTTTTTCAAGCTCTTTAGGAAGTCGTGCTATTTTTAACAGCACGGATTGAGGTTCAAGCGACGCAGTAATCATGACAACTCCAAAGACCAGCCCTTATTTCCGGTAGGCGGTTTTCTGAACATTGAAACAGTCTTTTTTTCGTGTGCCGAAAGGTCTCGAAGATTGACAAAATTAACATTTTTACCCATGACATTAATTGACTCTAAACCAAAACGGCCTTCGTCGCTCTGTTTGAATTTTCTTGCGACTAAACTCAAACATACCTGCTTTAATGCCTCTGGAATGTCGGTTGACAAATAACCCGAATAATATTCAACGTATATGTTAAGATTGCCGCAAGGAAAAAGATATTGTTTCCAAAACAGGCAACCTATATTTTTTTGTACGCGTATTTGATCAAGGGCTATTTCTTCACCGACCGTGTTGTCGTCATCGTCGAAATCGTCCGACATTTTTACAATATTGATAATCGGATAATTATCTAAATACAATTCATGGGACCCGTCGCCAGAATATAATTCTGTTCGGTGTTCCATGTCAAACGTACGATTGCAGTATTGCGCAATGACGTCAGAGCATTGGACAATCAAACCATCAATGAAATCGTTTTGAGCTTCTGACGGTTCTGTCATTTTCAGAAATTCTACCGCCTCGGCACGTGTACACAAATTCATTTTTATTTTTGTCTCCGATTATCATTTTATGAAAAGGCGGGGCGATTAAACCCCGTCTTTCCGGGTTCTGCTTCACTATTAACTGGCTGCGCCTGCTTTCAATACTACAAACGCATCCGGTAACAATGTAGAAAGCGCAAGCCGTCTTCGAACGGCAAGGACTGACTGATCAGTAGTTACCAGAGTGTCACGCATCACAGACAAGCCGCCTTTAGTACCGACGCCATAATTAACCAAATTTCCAAATGCTAAAAATGCTTCGGTTGCCGCTACCGTTGACGCTGTGGGCATTTGGTCAACACGAACAATCGGATAACCATTCAGCGTCTGCGGTTCAGCACCGCTTGTAGGCATCCAAATCGGTAAATTTTGACTGTCTTTCAGTTTTTTGACATAGGACAATACGCTTTTGTGCATGAAATACTCAGGAGCGTCCATGTACAGTGCGGTCGGTAGATTTTCTTCTACATCAACAAAATCATCCCATGCAATATTAGCAGGAAGTTCACCCGTTCCCATGTTCACAACATTAGTTCCGCTGGCATTTAAAATACCAGTAAAATTAGTGCCGTCGCCCTGGAATACTTCTAAATCAATTTTTTGACCCATCTTCATCCCGAAGCGGGTGATCAACCAGTTAATAATCCCGACCTCTTCATCTTCCAAATATTCGTTTGAGAATTTGGAATACGCGGATAGCTTTTTCAGCTTTGTACGGGTCTGAGTCGATTCGGGTTCGGACTCACCAAGATCAACATTTTCGCCTTTCCATGCTACTGTCACATCTGTGTCAAGATTAATCTGAGGCAGTTCGTTACCGCGACCAATAGGAATGATAGACGCTTTGGCCATTGCAACCGACGCTTGATCAGCAACGGAAAGAATTTGATTGCTGAATGCCTGCGGAATTGAGAAACCATCGTCCGTGGTATTCATCGCGTCTTTCGTGTCAGTTTCAAGCCCTGGATGTCCTTTCAGATTATATTTGTCCTGAAATTCCTTAATTCCGTCCATGTATTCGGTACGTGGGTTTTCTTTTACCATCCACACATTTTTAATAAAACCGAAAAAATCTTTTTTTGCTTCATCGTCTTGATTACCATTTGAAATTTCTGACAGATAGGCTGCCTTTTTTTCAGTGGCGTTCCTGGTTTTGATTTCGTCGACCGCTTCTTTTAGGCTTTTGAAATCTTCACCATTTTTTGCGAAAGCTTCTTTTAACTCTCCAAGAGATACGCCTGTTTCTTCGCTGACTTTTTTCATGTCAACGAGAGTCGGCATTAATTCCGTAAGTTTTTGGATAGCTTCTTTTTCTTTTAATTCTAAACTCATAATTTGACTCCTGTAAATTTGTTTATTGCGACAATGGCTTTGTCATAAATCGTTTCATCTTCTGCGCCTTTAGGATCAATGTCCTGACGCGGCTTGAAAAGATTATCGTATAAACCATTATCACCTTCATTTTCTTTTTTATTATCGAATAATTTGATACACCTTCCAAGGTGTACAATAATTCCTTTGTATTGCGCTTCGTCAATCACTCGGTCATGATAGGCTGTTTTAATCCCACGTATTTGCAACGCGTTAGGATTTGCCGGGACTGGTACTGCCGAAAGTTCAAGCAATTCTTTTTTTGTTGTAGTAACCGTGTTATTCGGTTCATCATATACACGGCTTTTACGTTCTGGGATAAATCCAACTGATACGGCAGACATATATTCGCCTTTATAAAGTTTGTAAATAGTGTCGGCAAATTCATAAATTTCTGACGGGGCGAAATCAATATCGAAATTTAAAGCCCCTTTTCGCTTGTTTACTGCTACAGCCTTTCCGATAGGTGGCGACCAGTAATCATGAGCGAAAAGAAAAACCGGATTTTTCAAATAGTTTTCTGTTTGCCATCCTGAAATGGTTAAAATTTCCCGGTCACGGTCAAGTGTTTCATCCGTACCAATAAATCGTATAATCCGATTTTCTGCAGATTCTGCTTTAATTGTTATGTCTGCGAATTCCATTGTTTACTCCTCGTCTGGGTTTGTCGACCCTTCCATTTCTGCCGTCGTTATACAGCGACAATTTATAAGATTATCCGGTGTTGACCTTGATCCTGACCGATCACCCGGATATTTTAAGCCGTTTGAAAATTCCTGCCCCACTTCGACGACTTCGTTTATTTGATGAATATCGCGCACCCTCGCGTCAAAAGAGTTTATCCATCTGTGATTTTTAATTTTTAATTGAGCGTATGCCTGCTGTTTTGCACCGTTTGCCGCGTGGATGGTTTCGGTTTGCGCTATCACCCGCGCCCGGCCAGTGGCTTTATTCATAACTTTTCGTAATTGCGTTTCGACCTTCTCGGCAATTTCATCAATGCTTCCGCCTTCTGCGATGCCTGACTGTACAGCGGCCCGGATTTCTTTTTCGATTGTCATAATCGGCTGCTTCAATTCAAATGTTGTCGTTTCGAGAAATCTAACGGAAGCAGGTTGTCCGATGTCAAACATACCTTGTAATCCAATATCAAGCCACGCTGTATTCCCCCCTATCTGCATAGCTTCACGGATAAACGGGGCAGATAGTTTGCGGAACCGATCAGTCCATTTATTCATGTCAAAAAGAGGGTCTTCGCCGATGTCTTTTGATTGCGCATCTTTGGGGACAGACGACCGGAAATTTTTAAGGATTTCGGAACGCAGCTTCATGAAAAAATCAGATATTTTGCTTGCGTATTTCTTTTCTATTTTTTCTACCGGGACTACTAACGATTTCCAAATGATGAAATCTTTTTCCCGTTTAGGGTCGTCGTTTTCTGCCTTATGTTCAGTGCCGTAGTCTTTGGCCGCTTCCATAAAATCAATAGCACGCGCTTCGAATGATTTTTCGGGTTCAGCCTGAGTCATCAATGTTTCCGCAGGCTGTAAACTAAACGGAGCCCACCACGTCTTGGTCCATGAATATTTTTCAAGATCAAAGCCCAATTCTAATTTTTCGTTGACATCGAACAACGGGACACCTTTTTCGGTTAAAACGCGGATGGCTTCTATTTTATCTCCAATCGTTTGCTGTAGTTCTGGGATGTCATCAAAGTTCGGCTGTATTCTGTATCGTCCTTCACCGAAATATCGATCAAGATAATTCGTATTATATTCTACGGTCCATGATAACAATTCAGGGATAAGTTTTTCCGTCCAAAATGATTGTTTGACTGCTTTCATGTTTGCATAATTAAAACCGTCGGTTAAACCGACAACTGCTTTTGGTACTTCCATGACTCCGAGGAGTTGGTCAATATCCATTTTATGTCGTTCGATAGTTTGCATTTCCTGGGCCGTTAATTTCGCCTCTGTATATTCGCCGTCACCTTCCAAAAGCAACAAACCTGATTGTCCTGACATCATTTCTTTATATTCTTTCGCTCGTCGCTTATACTGTGCGTCGCTTAATTCTTGTTTAGTTTTTATAACCCCGGCAACCGGGCCACCGGCAGTCAGCGCCCGTTTTTGAAAGTTTGTGTCAGCATTAATCAACGAAATCGACTGAGCGCAAGCCTTAACCGGAGATAAGCCGCGCAACGGCGAAAACGGATTGTAATATTTGATTTGCAGCACACGATCTGGGTCAAGTTTAATCTGTGCGCCGTTTTTGTTTATATATGTCCAGTGTAAAATCTGCCCATTTTCTTTGTCTGCTTTATATGACATCATTAGCGGGTCAAGCAGCTGATAATTGTCCGGGATTTTTTCTTCACCGGCTAAATAGACAAACGCTTCTCCACGAAGAGACTTATAAATAAAAAGACCTTCGATCAACAGAAAAATATTCTGGTAATCATTAACCCATTGCAGACGCTTAAAAATAGCATTGTTATTATCGATCCGATC
>Ga0307375_10003962_pt1 | contig 14334 bp, 12 predicted proteins | sample TR1MG_FD_202531 | JGI IMG/M metagenome (GOLD analysis project Ga0307375, IMG submission 202531) | Soil microbial communities from Risofladan, Vaasa, Finland - TR-1 | ecosystem: Environmental > Terrestrial > Soil > Coastal area > Acid sulfate soil | place: Finland: Risofladan, Vaasa | collected...
CGTAGGTGGTGGAACCGATGACCCGAAGCTCCCCCGAGGCGAGCGCAGGTTTCAGCAGGTTCGATGCATCCATAGAGCCGCCGGCAACCGCGCCTGCGCCGACAATCGTATGAATCTCGTCGATGAAAAGAATGACATTCTCCCGCTTTCGCAGCGCGGTGATCACCAGCTTCATCCGCTCTTCGAAGTCTCCGCGGTACCGGGTGCCCGCGAGCATTGATCCCATATCGAGGCTGTAGACCCGGTATCCCTTCAGCAGCGCGGGTGCTTTTCCCTGCGCAATTCTCTGAGCAAGTCCTTCAGTGATTGCTGTCTTTCCGACACCCGGATCACCGAGGTGCACAGGATTGTTCTTCATGCGCCTGCAGAGCACCTGCATGGTCCGCTCGAGGATGTCTTCGCGTCCAATAAGCGGTTCGAGCTTTCCCTTTTCCGCAAGCTCGGTGAGATCGGTAGTAAACTGCGATAGTGGATCGTTCTTCTTGCGCGGTCCGCCCTCTTCATCATCCGTCGCTTCCGGTTCATCCGATGGGGTGTGAAATCCGTCGGGTCGGTTACTGACCTTGGAGAGACCATGAGAGATCACCTGAAGCAGATCAAGACGGGTTATACCTGCCTTTCGCATGAAGTAAGAACCGAACGACTGCTCCTCGTCGAAGATCGAGACGATGATATCGCCCAGATCCACCTCTTCCTTCTGAGCCGACTGGGTATGAACAACTGCGCGTTGAATGACGTTCTGGAAACCCACGGACTGTACCGGCTCACCCTTCTTTACGGTCGGCACCTTTTCCCGCAGGTGCTTGTCGATCAGCGACCTGATTTCGTCCGGTTCAGCTCCGCATTCAGATATCACATCACGCGGATACTGAAAATGAAGCGCTGCATACAGCACATGTTCGGGTGTGAGGTATTCATGATTTCGCTGCTTTGCTTCCTGAAGCGCAGCATTCAGTACGTCCTGAACTTCCTGGTTAACTTTCATTCGTCTCCTCGAATGGCACGGAGTGTGTCGTTTGTATCACGGCACCCCTGACTTCACGCCTTTTCCATTGTACATCGAAGCGGGAACTCTCTTTCACGTGCAAGGGCGTGCACCTGGCTCACTTTGGTCGCTGCGACATCGTAGGTATAGACACCCACCTGTCCGGTTCCCTTTCGGTGCACGTCAAGCATGATCCGGGTGGACTCCACCAGGTTCTTCCGGAAAACAGTCATGAGCACTTCGACGACAAACTCCATGGTGGTATAGTCATCATTGTGGAGAACGACCCGGAACATATCCGGTTCCTTCACATCCTCCCGTGGCTTTTCCTGTATGTCTCCCTCAAATCGTTGATCCGGTCTCTCCTCAGCCACGACTCAATTCTCCCGTCCCTCCTGACCTATTACAATATAACGAAAAAAACCAGTAAGAGTATCAACAAATGAACAGTGGGATTCCTCACGGGGACACGATAGAGCTATTCCGGCTGGAAAACAGGATCGACGGGGTCAGTTGAGGTTAAAACTGCTGCGGTCCGTAGTATCCCGCTTCAGCGCGCCCGGTTCTCCGCATCACGTAGAGGCTCACTTCGAGAGGAATGTAGTCCCGGCCGAAATTGGACTGGCTGTTGGACTGAAACTGCAGAATGTACGTACCGTCTTTCCGCGCGCGAATGTCGGATACGACCTTAGCGACGCCCGGTGGGCTGTAGAGGTAGTAGATCTTCCCTCCGGTGCTTCTGGCAAGATACTCGAGTTCGGCGCTCGGTTTGTCCTGGTCAACAAGAACCACTGAGAAGCTCACTTCGTTGTTCTTCAGGTATTGCGCGAGTTCCTCGATGCCGTAGTTCTTGAATGCGTCCTGGCCGAGCTTGCCCTGCGTAACAAAGACCATGGCACGCTTTCCCCTCAGCTTCATCAACTCCGACCCGGCAAGCCGAACGCCAAGGTCAAACTGCCACGCCGGACCGTATGTACCATTCCCCGCCGCGGCCTGAACGACAGCCTGCCGGGATGCGCCGGAAGACGTCTCGACGACCGGCGACTTCCCGGAGGTGATGACCTGCAAACCGCTTCCGCCCAGAGCGTCGTAGAGCCCACCTGCTGCGTCCCGCATCTGCGACAGATAGTTCTGCATTGCACCCGAACGGTCTGCCAGAAGCATCACGTTCGGACGGGTCTGCCGGAATCCTGCAAATACGAGCTTCGGATCACTCGCGACAGGCAGTCCGCCCTCGGTCACACGGAAATTGGACGCGTCCAGACCGACAATCGGCACGCCATCCCTGTTCTGGACTGTCACTTCGGCAGTCACAGTCGGAAACTCGGATGCATCCACACGTTCGATCTGTACAAATAGGGCTGTGTACAGGTCGGTAATGTTCGAGAGAATGTAAAGGGTGCTCGAGTTGAAGTCGCATGCAATTACTGAGCCGTTTGCGCCGACGGCCGCCGACGTAATCTTGGTGCCCCGGCCTTCGAGGTCCGAGAGAGTTGCCACTGTGTCCTGATCGGCGTTCACCAGAAGGATCTGCGTTGTATCGGCGACGAGCAGTACGCCCGGCGAATAGACAGAAATATCCTCAGGGGGAGATTTCAGCGCTGTCGCGATCGTATCGATGTAGTTTCCACTCTCATCAAAGACGTCGATTTCATTCGTGCCCGCGTCGGCGACATAGACGCGTCCCTGCATGATCGCAACGCCGGTCGGTTCTTTCAGCCCTGCATAACCTGATTGTGGTTGACCGAATGAGAGGATGAAGTTGCCCGTACTATCGAACTTGGACACTGTCCCGCTGCCCCAGCTGGAGACGTAAAGAAACCCCTTGTCGTCCATAGCCATATACTCCGGACCGAGCAGTGATCCGGCCGCCGCGGAAGGGCCTCCGAATGTCTTGATCTTGTTCCCTCTCGGGTCACACAGCGCGATCCGATCACCGTAGAACTCGCTCACGAAGATATTCCCGTCAGGTGCCTGGACAACATCGTAAGGCCCGTCGAACCCTTCCAGCCCTCCCCGCAGCACCTCGGTCCGCGCGCCGTTCACGTTGAACACGTCAACTGTCTGCGTTGCGAACGAGGTGACGAAGTAGCCTCCGTCAGCACGGGGAACAACGGACGCAGGTCGCGAGAAGAGCGTCGTATTATCGATCTTGTTCTGAACCTGACCGCTTATCACATACCGGGTCCCGCTCGATGTCTCTGCACCGAGTCCCCGTCGCCAGGTTATGGTGTTTATCAGATTGTCCAGGTAGGGCGAGCCTGCCCCATGGGAGGCGAGGAACTTCCATTCCCCGAGCGCCGCATCGTCGAATCCGGCGTAGTAATACGCCCTCCCCAGCCAGAAATGGGCGCGCGAATTGTCGGCTTTGTACTGGATTGCTTTCTGGAATGCAAGTATTGACTCATTAAAATACCCGCTGTAAAACGCCGCCACTCCACGCCGAAGTTCATCGTTCGAGCGAACCTGCGACATGTCGATCTGCTGCGCGGCAAGATCCACGCCTCCGACCCAAATGCCTGCCAGTACGAATACAACGATCGCTGCGATTCCGGCCCGCCGCTCGCACCGCATGTTCACCCCTCCGTCACAATACGCAGATGCTCCCTGATTGCGGGAACGTCCGGGCCGAGCGCCAGGGCACGTTTCAGGATCTCCTTCGCATCGTTTCGTCGTCCTCCGCGAAAATAGCACCAGGCAAGGGAATCAAGATATGCAGGATTCCGCGGGTTCTTGGCAACCGCACGTTTGCAGTAGTTGAGCGCTCGACCAAGATGGATTCCCTGATCGGCGAGGACGAACCCGAGGGAGTTTAGTGCGTTTGAGTTTTCCGGGTCGAGCGATAAGGCGTGCTCCAGATGGGCAACTGCCTCCGAAGTGTTCTTCTGCGAGTATGCTACATAGGCAAGAGCGGCAAAGACCTTGGCAGATTCGTACCCCTCTTCGAGCAGTTGATTGAACTCGAACTCGGCGAGACGATGGCGGTTGGTAACCGCGTAGATGTACCCGAGGACCATGCGTGCCTGATATACCTGCGCAAAGCCGATTTCAGATGTGACAACCTGCTCAAGATAGAGCACAGCTTCATCGTAGCGTTCAAGCTGAGTGTAGCAGAGGCCAAGATAGTAGGAGAGCTCCGGATATTCCGCGGTTTCCACATGTGCGTTCAGAAACGCGGCCAGCGCCTGTTCGTACTTGCGTTCCCGGTAGAGCCGGATCGCATCCTTCATACCCTATGGCGTTCCTTCGCCTCTCCGCGAGCAGACCACAGGAGCGCAGCATCCTGGTATCGGTCGTCTTCAAAATGATTGAGCGGGTGAAGGTAGATCGGACTCACCGAGATCGACCCTCTGTGAACTGCGTCCCAATCCGTGCCGTTCTCCGGTTCAACATTCGGTGGAGTTCCGTCGAGGAAGTAGTAGGTGTCACCCTTTGGTGATTCAGCGCTCACCAGCGTGTCGTGATAGATCCGTCGAGACGGTTTGGTGATCTCCACAGCAGGCCGCCGTTCCGGACGATTCGGAGCGTTGATATTGATAAAATGGTGCCTTTCCCACAAATCACTCAGCATGTCGATATTCGATGCCACAAACTCGGTAAGCGGTTCGAAATGCAGCGGTGCAACAAACCCGTCAAGTGACAGCGCAATTGCGGGAATCCCCATCAGCGAAGCCTGTCTCGCCGCGGCGGCAGTTCCCGAATAGACCAGATCTGTTCCGAGATTGGGACCGATATTGATCCCGGACAGCACGATATCCGGCCGCGCCGGCATAATTCCGACCAGGGCGAGAATCACGCAGTCAGCGGGAGTTCCGGAGGTCGCGAACGATCTGTCGTCAATTTTACGCGATCTGACCGGCTCCTTGAGCGTAAGGCTGTGAGACATACCACTTCGTTCACCGTCGGGCGCGACTATCCACACCTCGTGTTCGCTCGACAGATAATCTCTCAGTATGGTCAGTCCGGCACTCTGAATGCCGTCATCATTTGTCAGCAATATTCGCATTGTTCCCCACCCATGGTTTTCCTAAAGTAATCTTACCCCATCCGACGGCTCGCACACAAAGGCTTCAGCCTTGAAACCGAAAATCCGCTCGTACTCGTCGAGCCGCTTCCGATACTTCTCTACCGCATCGGCACGGAGCAGCGTAACAGTACACCCTCCGAATCCGATCCCGGTCAGCCGTGAACCGTATACGCCGTCAGTCTCCCATGACCGTTTTACCAGCCAGTCGAGTTCGGGGCATGACACTTCGAACAGATCGCGAAGGCTCTCGTGCGATCTGTTCATTAACTTCCCGACTGCCGCGTAGTTTCTCTGTCGCAGAGCAAGCTCGGCTTCATGCACTCTCTGGTTCTCTTCGACAACGTGGAGACATCTCCGGCGAATACCCTCCGGTATGGCGCCCATGCTGTCCCGAAGGTCGGTCGGCGAGTAGTCACGCAGAGTAAGTCCCGGTTTGCGAGCTGAAAGGATCGAAACGCACTCATCGCAGTCTGAGGTCCTCTGCAGCAATTCGGCCTCTGACACATTCTGCGGCACCTTTGAGTCAGTTATGAGCAGACACACATCGCCCATATTCAAAGGAATCGGTCTGAACTCGAGGACACGGGTGTCGAGAAAGAGCGCATAGCCCTTGCGGGCATTGAACGCAACAAAAGGGTGCACTATGCCGGTCGTAATTCCCATGAACTCCGCTTCAGCGTTTCTTGCGCACTCAATGAGCTGCATATCAGAACATTCGAACTCGAAGAGTTCTTTCACCGCGAATGCCGCAGCCACGGTAATAGCCGCCGATGAGGCAAGGCCGATCCCCGGCGGTACATCGCCGGCCACAGTCATGTTCAGCCCCTTCACCGGGCAGCCGATGCTGATCAGGCCGTGCAGCACACCCTTCAGATAGTTCGCCCAGCGATCTTCTCTTTTGTATTTCAGGTTCGAAAGGCTTGTCCGTTTGCGTTCATTCAGATTGGCTGCGTAGAATCTCAGGGAGTTGTCTTTCCGTCGGGACACGGCCACTGTCATGGTTCTGTTTATGCCGACCGGCAGTACGAACCCTTCACTCTGCTCGGTGTATTCCCCCATGAGTGTGACCACGCCAGGGGCCGACGCGACCATATCCGGCTCTGCGCTGTACTCCGCTCGGTGGAGAGATATGACATCGTTCATGTACCGGCACCCTTCAACAGACCTACTTTATCGAGATCATACTATAGGATTATACAAAACTGTTCAACAAAAACCCGAAAAGTGGCTACATGGCACGGTGGAGGAGGTCTTTGCGTGAATTGACTATTGTATTACAGTTGGCCAATGAAATTGCGCCTCCTCGCATTGACTCTGCTGTCGGCTGTGCTCTTTCCAATCGCGCTCCCGAGTGAACTATTCCTGTACGGGAATCCGATTCTCGGGCTCTTCGCCCTTTCATTCTACTACGTCGCGTTGACCCTATCGACTTCACGGCGAGAATCAACCATGCTGGGAGTGCTCTTCGGTGCAGTCTCGACGGTTATTGCCAACTACTGGCTCATGTACTTCGGGCAGTTTTCTGTCTGGACCCTCGGCGGTGTTACCTTCGGCTACATCGGATACAATGCGCTGCTCGCACCCTTCCTCTGGCGCTTTCTCCATCATCGACAGGCCTACCGTCCATTCATCTTTGCAATCGCGTGGACCGGTTACGAATACCTGAAGTCTGTCGGATACCTCGGATATCCGTGGGGACTTTCTGCATACCCGTTCGGGTCCATTCTTCCGCTGGTCCAGCAAGTGGATATCGCGGGAATCTGGTCTCTCTGCTTTCTTGCCGTTTCGGCCAACTCGGTAATCGGCGAGGCGATCCTGCTCCTCTTTCCGGGCGATCACAGAGGTCATTCGCGGGAGACCGTACTTCGCCAGGCGCTGTTTGTCACGTCGGTCGTCGCGCTTTCGCTTGGCTACGGCTACTGGCGTATGGATACGCCGATCCCGATCGTAAAGCATTTCAGCGCCGTGCTCGTCCAGCAGAACAGCGATTCCTGGGTATCGAACAATGACATGCATACGATCGTCACAGCGGAAAATCTCAGCAGAAAAGGAATAGCGCAGCTCGGAGCGACACCTGATCTGGTAGTGTGGAGTGAAACAAGCCTTCAGTATCCTTTTGCCCAGGGCAGACGCATTTACGAGTCCGCCCCCGCCTCAGATCCGTTTATACCCTTTCTGAAAAGCACCGGTACCTATCTGCTGACCGGCAGCCCGTACATCGTGGACAAGAACTGGGACGCGATGAACTCGACGATTCTGTTGAGCGCAGACGCGACGATGCTCGACTACTACGGCAAGCAGCACCTTGTGCCCTTTGCCGAGAGTTTTCCCTTCTGGGACCTGTCATTCGTCCGAAAGTTTGTGAGAAAGTACATTGGACTCGATGCAGTCTGGATCATGGGCAACCGCTATACAATCTTTCACCTGCCGCTGCGCAGCGGAGGAACGCTGTCATTTGGTACACCCATCTGTTTCGAGGACGCGTTCGGCAATCTGGTCAGGCACTTCGTGCTCGATGGAGCTGATGTTCTCATAAACCTGACGAACAACTCATGGTCGGAGACAAAATCCGCCCAGACCCAGCACTTCGTTGCCGCCCGTTTTCGCGCCATAGAAAATCGCCGGACTCTCGTCCGCTCGACCAATTCGGGCCTCAGCTCGGTTATTGATGCATACGGTCGGGTGATTGCCCGGATGCCGATGTTTACCGAAGATGAGCTTCCGGTGAACGTGCCGGTTTACAGGCAGGCGCAGTTCACCCCTTACACGCTCTTTGGTGACTATCTTCCGATTCTGATGCTACTGTTTCTGTTTACGATTTTGGTAGTCGAACTCCCGTGGAACTGCCGATCAGTACCGCGGGAGTAATTGAGGCGTTTCAGCTCTTGATATTGTACTTTTTCTTGAACCGCTCTACGCGACCCGCGGTGTCAACAAGCTGCTGCTTTCCTGTGTAGAATGGATGAGACGCGCTGGAAATTTCCACCTGGAAGACCGGATAGTCGTTTCCATCTTCGTACTTGATCGTCTCTTTGGTATCCACGGTCGAACGGCTGAGAAACAACGTGCCGGACGCGGCGTCTTTGAAGATTACTGTACGATAGTTCGGATGAATGTCTTTCTTCATAATTCTTTCCCCTCAAAATGTACCGGACTGAACCCGCTCAGATGCCTAAAGATCCGCTGAGACACTCGATGTGTTCATCGACCGGAGGAAGGCCTCATTATTCTTGCTTTTCCGCATCCTGTCAATGAGCAGCTCTATAATCTCAACATCATCCATCGGGTTGATTACCTTGCGGAGCACCCACATCTTGTTCAGCTCTTCCTCGGTAAGCAGCAGATCTTCACGTCGGGTACCTGACTTTTTGATGTTGATTGCAGGGAACAGGCGTCGATCCGACAGTCTCCGGTCAAGGTTGATTTCCATGTTACCGGTGCCTTTGAACTCTTCGAAAATGACTTCATCCATTCGGCTGCCCGTCTCGATCAAAGCGGTTGCGACTATGGTAAGACTGCCACCGTCTTCGATGTTCCGCGCCGCACCAAAGAAGCGCTTGGGCTTGTGAAGTGCATTCGAATCGACACCACCGGACAGGATCTTGCCCGAGGTGGGTACTGTCTGGTTGTATGCGCGTGCAAGTCGCGTTATCGAATCAAGAAGGATAACTACGTCCTTTTTGTGTTCGACAAGTCGTCGCGCTTTCTCGAGCACCATTTCGGCTACCTGCACATGTCGGGTTGCCTGCTCGTCGAATGTGGAGGAGACAACCTCTGCCTGCACATTGCGCTGCATGTCGGTGACCTCTTCCGGACGCTCGTCGATGAGGAGCACGATCATATAGACTTCCGGGTGATTCACCGTAATGGCATTCGCGATCTTCTGCAGGAGGATGGTCTTACCGGTTCGTGGCGGTGACACGATCAGACCGCGCTGCCCTTTTCCGATCGGACAGAACAGATTGATCATTCGCGTCGAATAGTCTCCGTCCGGTGTCTCCAGGTTGAGCCGTTCATCCGGATAGAGTGGAGTCAGGTTGTCAAACGGAATTCTTGTTTGAGCGACTGATGGAGGATCGAAGTTCACGCTCTCCACGCGAAGCATGGCAAAGAATCGCTCGCCCTCCTTCGGAGGACGGATCTGTCCGTATACGGTGTCGCCGGTCTTCAGGTTGAACAGCCGAATCTGACTCGGCGATATGTAGATGTCATCGGGGCCGGGCAGGTAGGAGTTTTGCGGTGATCGAAGGAAACCGTAGCCATCCGGCAGAATCTCGAGCGAGCCGTATGCGTAGATGATTCCGTTTCGCTCTGTGTGCGCTTTCAGAATCGCAAATACGATTTCCTGCTTCTTCAGCGACATCAGGCTGTCCTGGCTGATGCCCATGCGGGCGCCCAGAGAGCGCAAGTCCTTCATGTTCATCGTGATCAGCTCGTTGATGCTGATGCTTCTGTCCTCGGAAGTCTCTCCCCGATTGAATCGCTTTCCGGCATAGCGATGATCACCATGCTTCGGTCGACGATTCTGCGAGTCCTCGAAGATCCGTTCGCGTATCGCCGCTCGCTCTTCCTCTGCGCTGTTCGTCTGTGCGCCATCAGAACCATCTGACTCGCGGACCGGCTGCTCCTCGTCATCCATGGGTCCACGGGCTTCCACTGTGGATTCCGTCTCGTCCGCCCCTTCCCCGTTATCCTGGGCCTGATCCTTTATCAGTTCAACTCGTATTTTTCGCTTCCTCGTTTTCCGGCGGTTTCCAGATGCACCGTTTGCACCATTCGAACTGCCGGACTCATCATCCCGGCCGTTCCCGGCGTCCTGACCATTCCTGTCATTCCGCCATGAATCACCAGCGTTTTCCGAATCGGAAATGTTCGGTGAACTCCCGGCGCCGGAAGAGCCGGACGGTTCATTGTTCGAGTCTCCCAAATTGACTGTCGAAGCACCTGCGAGATCAAATTCTTTCTGTGTATCCGAGGACATCAATGTTCCTCCATTTTCCTGTGTGAGGTCCTTCTTCCTGCGAATTATCGCCATGAACAACTCCAATAGTAACGTTCGTGAATGTGCTTGAATATATATGAGCTAAATCTGTCATCTGTTTGCTGATTTAAATGTACTTTGCGGACCGGCATTTCGGAGGCCGATCGGGTATCCTGACTGTCGTCGTTTTTTTGCAGTCTCGTCGGCTGAACGGTCGCGTGACCTGTTCCTGCTCGACTGCGACGCGCCGTTTGACCGGTCTGAACCGGCAGCTCTGGGAAGAAACAAACATACTGCCGACGGCGTAGTCTGTTGGTACGTGTACGGGAAGCACGAGCCGAACAACTCTGTGGCTTTTCATTAATATAGTGCCAACCACAGCCGCTGTCAAGCCGGACCATTCTTCTCCTTCACCCCGTCAGTACGGCCAATCAATTGCTCGACCAGAAGCAGCGCTGCAACAGCCGAGGATCTGCGGACACGTGACCGGTCACCGCGAAACGAGTATAGCTCTTCAATGGCCCGACCATCACGTGCGGCAACTCCGATCCAGACAGTCCCCACCGGCTTCTCGGCCGTTCCGCCATCCGGGCCCGCTATCCCGGATACCGCCACCGCATAGTCTGAACCGGAGAGCGAACACGCCGATGAGGCCATTTCCCGCACCGTCTCACGAGACACGGCGCCGTGGTCCTCCAGGGTCCTGGCGTTCACCCCTAACTGCCTGACCTTCGCATCGTTCGAGTACACCACCCAGCCGCCCCAGAGCACACTGGAACTTCCGGCGATATCGGTTATCAGTTTTGCAACGAGGCCGCCGGTGCAGGACTCAGCGGTCGACAGAGTCGTCCCGCGAATCCGCAACTCCTCGAAAACCACCTGGGCGGGGTCGACTTCCCCCTCGCGGATCTTTTGCCAACCCGCTTCATTCGCAATTGCAGCAAATGTTGCCCGCCGGTCCGAATCAGTTCCGCCACGGAGAAAGAAGGCAATGCGGAACTCATCGAAACGCGTCCCCCAGGTCACATCTCCGTGTCGATGCCGCTGGAGCAACTCCTCGAGCGCGGACTCCGGCAACATAAATGCCGACGCGGCTAACTCTTCGGCTGCGGGAGCTGAAAACCAGGTCCGCAGGTGGGGAACAATTGCGCGCTCAAACATCGGCCTCAGTTCACGCGGCGGCCCGGGCAGGCAAACAACCTGGCAGGCGCCGATTGCGCCCATAAAACCAGGAGCGCTTCCGTTGTCGTTCGGCACGAGGTCAAAGCCGTGCGGTATGTACGCCTGTTTCCGGTTCGTTTCCGAGAGGCCTGTCCCGAGCCGTCTCTCTATGGACTCCCACGCGGCAGGCAGAAACTCCAGTTCCATCCCGGCAACCGCAGCGATTACCTCTCGGGTCAGGTCGTCAGAGGTTGGTCCGAGTCCACCGGTTACAATGAGCAGAGAGCTTTCCTTCGTGGCCATGCGGACTTCAGCCATGAACTGCAGCCTGTCGTCCGGGATTGATACTATTCTTCGAACTTGAATTGACAGCGCGCGAAGCGCTGCGGAAAGATACCTGCCGTGAGTGTCCCCGATTTTGCCGTCAGTCAACTCGGTGCCTACCGACAATATCGACGCGGATGCGGGGGACGCAGGATCTTTCGTATCAGACACTCTGTATTGTCTTCTTCAATTGCGAGGCCGTGGTCGAGAATATATCAACTCGATCACTGTTTCGGATCATTTCACATTTGCCTTCAAACACGACACCGTCGGCTATACGCAGTTTTGCGGTACGAACGTTTCCGTAGATCTTGCCGGTCGGAAGCATCTCAAGTCGCTCGGTTGCCTCTACATTACCATGGATTACACCGCCGATAATGATGGCGCCCGCTTTTATGTCGGCCCGCACATCAGCTCCGCTGTCGATGTACAGAAAACCGGAAGCCTCTATCTGTCCCTCGAACCGGCCGCTTATGGTAACCGACTCCCGGAATCGCATCTTGCCTTTGAGGACTGTCTCTTTTCCGAGCCGGGTTACCGTTGAGGGAACCGTCTTCAGCTCCTGAACTCGTGTTGCCATATGTATGTATCCGTTATTTCGTTTTCATCACGAATACTCCGTCCCAATCTTCAGGAGGAGGATTTTCCATGTAGTGTTTGCAGCGCGCGGCATATACCTTGGACGGACCGTCCGCAGAGTCTATCTGAAGCGCCTGCTCGAAACAGCTATATGCATCTTCGAACTGCATTAACTTGTATAGTTTTCGCCCGTTGGCAAATAGTTCTATGACCTGTCTCTTTTCCGCGGTGATCACCATCACCTCCGATCTATTGCTTGGGTACTCGTTCGCGGTATGTGTCGAAATGTTTCTGGTACTTTTCCTCGAGATCGTCGAGGGTAATCTCTTCGGCCTTAATCCGATCACCCTTTCCCTCGAGCTCCCGGATTTCATCCTCAAGCGCATCGAGAGCTGCGACAGTTGCCTTGTTTTCCCGCGCAACCTGCGCTATGAACTCCTTCACGCGATTTGCATCGGAGGTGTCCAATTCAGTCGACGCATCCAGCAGATCCCGTATCGGTTTCTTCAACTGGGAGGCGAAGTGAACGAGTGATCTGTTCAGCGATTCCACGACTTCGATCCGTCGTTCACGCTGGAGAATCTGTTGCGAAAGATCACGGCTTCTCAGTACGGCTTTAATTCGCGCCAGCACTTCAGAAAAGTTGAACGGTTTCGTGATGTAGTCTTCAATTCCAAGTTCAAAGCCTTCAATCTTGTCTTTGACATCATCCATAGCGGAAAACATGATGATGGGAACATGCCGATGTTGCTCGTATTCCGGTTCATTCTTGATGATCTTGGTTACTTCCCAACCGGTGAGCCGTGGCATGATATTGTCGAGAATGATGAGATCAGGCGATGTTTCCTTGACCTTTTCAAGCGCCTCCTCACCGTCTTCAGCAGTCTCTACCGCAAATCCGAGTTTGCTCAGCATAACGTCGAAGAAGTCGAGGTTTATCTGCTCATCGTCTACAATCAGTATCTTGTCTTTCTTTGCCATGAGCGCTTTTCCTCTGGAGTCAAATTATTGTGCAACACTTGACTGCTTCTGTCAATCGCGGGCCCGAACATGAGTTCGCGAACTGTCAGCTGCGTAAGTTCCGGCCTTTCATGCGAATGGCCGCAAATATCCCGCCTGCAACAAGTGTTCCCAGCCCAAGCCAGAGACAGAGCTCGGCAAACCAGTCACCCCAGTCTGTATAGAGGGTTTCCCTTCCGGTGTACACAGGAACGTTGCCGATCATGTATCCCTCTACAAACGCAGGATAGAGTTCGAGCAGTTTTCCATTTGGATCTATTATGGTGGTCATTCCGCCGTTGGTACTGCGCACCACCGAGCGGGCGTTTTCGGTAGCCCTGAACACTGCCATCTGCATATGTTGCATCGACGCCGGAACCGAGTAGGACCACGAATCATTGGTCAGGTTCACGATAACCTGCGCGCCGTGGCGAATGAACTGCCGTGAGAGGTAGCCGAATGTATCTTCAAAACAGATTGGTGTCGAGAACTTCACCCCATCGGCATTGAACACGGTGTACTCGTGCCCTTCCTTCCAGAAGTGCGTATCGGCTTTTACCAGTGCGTTGTAGATCCACGGCAGTTGCTTCCGGTACGGAAAGTTTTCAGTGAATGGCACAAGACGTATCTTGCGATAGGTCTGAGCGATGGTGCGCCCCTTGAACAACAGGACAGCGTTGTAATCCACGCGCCGAAGTTGTCCACTTGCGCTACTCTGCAGCTCGCCGTCGTCGTTACCGATAACGTAGGGCACCGGCTGCTTTGCCATGAACGAAAGAAGATCCTGCACGACAGTATCGCTTTCCGGATCATCCCGATATCGCATATGGTAGTCGATTGCCGGGACGAACGAGGTCTCCGACCAGATGACAATCTCCGGGTGCTCTTTGAGTGCACGCTCACTCTGCCGGATCGAGCGGACAAGTGACTCGCGGTAGGTCGGCAGACCTCCACGCCACGGATCAACATCCTGCTGAACGAGCGCGACCCGCCATTCACGGCTCTTTGAGTAATCAACCTTGGAAGCAAGGCCATATACCACCGCACCCGCAAAGATCGCGACAAAGATAACCACATCAATCCGATGTTTTCGGAGAAACTCCGGCGCACCGTGGAAACCGTTGCGCAATGCATTCCCGAGGAACGTTGAGGGGAACACAACCAGCATCGAGACGCCCCACACGCCGGTCAAAGCGGAGAGGCGGACGAGCGGCAGGAACAGATATTGAGAGTACCCCATTATTCCGTACGAATAGCCGAGAAATCCAAGAGTTCTCA
>Ga0307375_10003963_pt1 | contig 14333 bp, 23 predicted proteins | sample TR1MG_FD_202531 | JGI IMG/M metagenome (GOLD analysis project Ga0307375, IMG submission 202531) | Soil microbial communities from Risofladan, Vaasa, Finland - TR-1 | ecosystem: Environmental > Terrestrial > Soil > Coastal area > Acid sulfate soil | place: Finland: Risofladan, Vaasa | collected...
TCGCTCCGGAATTATTGCCGCTTAGTCTTGACAATCCGGGGCGGGGAAGGGTAATTTCCTCTCGCTTTTAGCGAACATTCCCCTGTAGCTCAGCTGGCAGAGCAAGTGGCTGTTAACCACTGGGTCCCTGGTTCGAACCCGGGCGGGGGAGCAAGTTAAGTTCTTACTAGGTAAGGTGATAGGCCCTGGCGATGTCCAGGGCTTTTTCATTTTCGGAGGCCCACTGGTCGCAAACTGGTCGCAGATGTGGGAGGAAGCATGGGAGTCAAGAAGAGGTATCCTGAGCCGTATCGACGGTCGGACAGCAAGATCTACTACTTCATCTACCTCGGGAAGGACGGCAGGCGCCGCAAGGTGAGCACCGGACTCACGGCCAAGGAGGAGGCCCGACACTTCATCCGCTCCTTCATCGACGAGCAGAGCGCTGATGCTACCACGCTCAGCTTCGCCGAGTACGCCGCTCCCTATTTCAAGTCCGAAACCTGCCCTCACTTCATCCGCTACCGCCAGGAGGGAAAGAGCATCGGCCTCAATCACCTCAGCCAGTGCCGCTCCCTCCTCGACAAGCATGTCCTCAAGGACCCGGCTTTCTCCCGACTCGCCATGAACAAGCTCAAGCGAGGCGATCTCCTCGACCTCCGGCGTCGCCTGCAGGCGGGAGGCCTGGGCATAAACTCCCTCAACAAGTGCATCTCCACGGTCAAGACGATCCTCTCTGAGGCCTGTTTTCGTGGGGATATCGAGAACAATCCGGGCTCCATGGTGGGGAACATCAAGTACGAGCGCCAGGAGCGCGGCGTACTCAACCCCGAGGAGGTTGGCCGCTTCCTCTCCTTCCTGACCGAGCGCACCGCCAGTATCAAGGCCGAGGCTCGAGAAGCTGCGCCGATCAAGAAGGGGGCCAAGGAATCCCGTCGCTCCCTAGACGCGCTTCAGGCCGTGCGCGACGAGGCCCTCATCGCTGTCCTCTTCTGCTCGGGCATGCGGGCGGGGGAGCTCCGCGCCCTCCGCTGGTCCTCCGTCGACCTCAAGACCGGTCGCTGCAAGATCATCGAAGCCGATAAGGGCAAGGACGGTATCGGGAAGCCCAAGTGGGGCAAGACACGGGAGATAGTCCTCGCCAAGCTCGCCCTGGAAGGGCTCAAGACCTGGAAAGCCAGCCTCCCTTACAAGGCTCCCGAGGACTACTTTGTCTTTGGCACCAGCCTGGGCAAGGCCCTGGGCTACGAAGGGCTCCACAATGTCCTCGAGGACTGCATCAAGGAGGCCAGGGTGGGCAAGGTCATCCCCGACGACGACCGATGGGTCTCGCCCCATGCCGCCCGCCATACCCTCAACACGAACCTCCTCGCCGCCGGGGTCGCCCCGCTCCTCGTCCAGAGCTTCCTCGGCTGGTCGAGCGCCGAGGCGAGGATCCTCACCCGTGTGCAGGCCGTCTACACCCACTTCCAACTGCTTCGGGTCGACGATGTTGCGAAGGCGGTGGACCTGATGTACGCTCCTCCTAAGAAGAAAGCGGCGACCAAGGCAGGGTGAACCCCAGGCCAAGATAGGATCAAACGATGCCAAAGCCCAAGAAGAAGCGGACCCCCAAAGCTGTCTCTCCAATTGCCGCGCGTGATACGGACCAACAGCCCCAGGGTGGGGTATTCGGGTCGACAATACTCCCCCGGCTGACGACTCCCGAAGAGCGCGAAGCCTTCGAATTGCCGGACCTCGAACCTATTGTCGCCAAGCTGAGGAAGGATCTGGCCGGAGCGCCCAATAGCGAGTATCGCCTTGAGCTATATCGCCTAACTTTGCTTAGGCTCGAGACCATCCGGGACAGAGGAGCCAGGCAATATCAAAGACTCATGGCTGCGGGTGAGCTCGTAAGCCCCGAGGATTTGGACCCCTATGCGGAGAGACTGCTTGATATCATCACCGGGTTGTCCATCGAGCGGGATCGACTTGCTTTGGAGACTCAGGTCATGCCGGCTCCTCAGACCGCGATTCCTGGCCCGAGCTCCTCACCACCTAAGGAGCGTCTCCCGATCGCAGCACCCCGATTCGCGGCAAGCTCTTCCCCGGTGCCCGATCCAATGTCGCTGAAGGACCTCGCAACCTACCTCAATTACAAGCTTCAATGGCTCTACCAAAACTGGAGGACCTTGGATATCCCATATTTCGAGGAAGGCCGTCAGCCCCGATTCCGCAAGACGAACGTGGACAAATGGATCGAGGAACGGGAGAAGGCGGGGAAGGGGAAAGCATGACACTAGATCATCTCACCAAGGTGCACCTTTACGATGACGAGATACTGGAAACCTCCAAGCGGATCCAGCGCTTGATCGAGAGCGATTCGCCCTTTCACGAGCTGGAAGCCCTGCAGGAAAAGCTGAGTGGGGCCATTGAGAGCAAGCGTCAGAACCTATATCGCACCATCGATGCCTCCTATTTCATCGATCAATATTTCCGAGCGCCCACTGTGGAGGCTCGTCTCGGCCGAGCGAGCGAACTCGCGGAAGAAGCCCTCTCTGTGATCAATACCGTGATGGAAGGAACCGGCGAGTACGATCCAGGCGAGGTCGAACAACTTGGAGCTATAGTCGATTTCTTTCGCTTCATCAGCTCCTCCGCCGTCAATAACGCGGAAGATGATGAAGAGCTGGATGAGGAAGAACGGGATGTACTGCGTCGCATCACGCGAACTGCCAAAGAACTGGATTATGCGTTCTCTAGCAAAGTGTCGACGGATGCCCTTATTGAGGCCCTCGTAGATGCAGACTATCTCACCAAAGAGAACGGGCGACTCTTTGCCAGCCTGATCAAGCGGAAGAATTCAGATCCTCCCTCGCCGGTACCCATTAAGTGGAACAAGACGGTCCACTCCTTGGGCAATCTTCTCTGCCTCCTGGTTCAGCTCAACCTTTTGACGATCGAATACCAAAAGAATCCGAGACGCAAGGATGGTAAGGAAGCTGGTGGCCGAGAAACGGTGGCCGCCTTCATTTGGGCGAACTTCGACTTCCGCTCCCTTCCCATCCGTACCTTTTATCGCTATGTGAAAGAGGCGAAGGAAGACATTGAAGGCATGTTCGACCAGATCGAGAAGGAGCGGAAACGGCATGCCGAGGCGAGAGGGCTTCCGCATTTTCCGATTGAACGGACCAATCGCTTGCTTCATGAATATTATACTGTCATCGAGTATCGAGGCGCCGGGGAGCGAATCCGTAAGGAAAGCACGCATTTGGATACGCGGATTCTCGAGATTGTACACGACAACCTCCTGGATCGCTCGGATGGCGACGATCAATGAGTATCGGGGAGTTTCTTACTGAAGGTTTACTGCCAATGTACTGACTCTCCACTGACAGGCGCGATTTCTTCTAAGCACTACCTTTGGGTTGAGCGTCGTAGTACACGACGCATCCTGCCCAAAGGAGTTCGACCATGGGTACTTCGCCCCCTCAATCCACCATTCCATTCCCTGAGCCAGATCGCATCGATCCCACCTCGATCAACTGTGACGGGCTGCAACTCGAGGGCGAGCCTGAAAGAGAACCAGAAGCACCGTCTCGCCAGCATAGCCTCCCTGATCCACGCATCCTCAACATGGGTTCGGTGCTGGATGTCAATCTGGGCTGGTTAGGCGCCCTCCAGTTCCAGGACCGGGCTCCGGCACTCCAGGGCATTCTCGACCAATACAAGGAGAGCCTCGTCTCCTTCGCCCTGGCGGCCCACTACGCCTATATCGATGACGTTCCACTCGCGTTGTTCCCTGAGCTCAAGGACTCCAAAGAACGCCGACTGCGGTTCTTTGAAGTCTACCTGCCGGAACGCCTAAGGCGCAGCCGACAGAGAATCTCGGAGTATCGTGCGGCCGGGGAAGCCATTTACCGCTTCGCTACAAAAATCGACGATGTGGGGATCGACCTTTTCCAAGACAAGATCATCACCAAGCTCATAGACCTTCCGAAGGCGGTCATACACCATGGCGATGGGCCAGAGGTCTTCCAGAAGCTCGCTTTTATGTCTGCTGAGGCGTTCCACGACTACGCTCAGGGTCTCGCCGAAGATGGCCCCGAATCGTCCAATCCCCTAGGGAGGTATCTCGATGCCTACATCCAGCAAAGATCCCAACTATCTCTTTGACCTTATCCCTGTCACTGGAGCGAGAAAGGCGACTCTTCCGGATCTCGGGGCTTGCACCATCGAGGAAGCCTTCATTGCACTGAGCAAGGTGAGCTCCTGGGCAGAGGTCGAATCGGGTCTTGACACTTCCGTCATACGGAAAGGTGGTCACGACATCCTCCGCGCCATCTTCCTGGCTGGACTTAAGGAACTTAAGCATTACCAGGTTGAGAATTGCACCTCGATGTCCAATTACTGCGAGACCAGAGCCTGCGGCTCCCTCGCGGTCTCAACTACTACACTCTCCGACGATCTGAAGTGCGCCAGCTTATTGCACTCCTTGGCCTTCGCACCTTATAACGAGGACATCGCTACCTACCTCACTCAATCAGGACGAGGTCAGGGTCAAGGCGGAGAGACCGAAAGTGCCTTCGCCAGGCTGCCGTGCTTCAAGGTCGCGGATTTCTTCGGCCACAAGTCGAAGCTTCACCTCCTCGATAAGCTCCTGAAGGCTGGGCACAAGAAGATCGACTGGGCCAGATTTTTCGAGAGCAAGGTCGAGAAATACGAGGCCTTTGTAACGGAGCAGCTTTTCCCCGAGAAGGACCCCTTCGCGAAGTCTCCAGCATCATCGAGAATGGCCGCCGAAAACTGGCCTGGCAGCGAGCAGGCTTTCGCGGAAATCACGCAGCGCGAAACCTCTGAAGCCCCTGAGGCGACTCAAGACGAGGAGACGCTCCTAGATCCTTTCTCCCCTAGGGAAAGCGCAACCTACCCCAGCATCGCCGTGCGCTTCCAGGGGGCGCTCAAGCTGTCGCCCCGCTACATCGGAACCTTAGCGGGGAGTCCTATCTACAAGGATACCCGTCTCGCCACTGATGACGGATATCTTGACCGCGCACGCAAATTGCTCGGAGAAGGAGGCTGAATGTCCGGTTGTCCGAAATCGCGGGCACCTCCCACTTGTCCGGTTGACCGAAATCCCTGGGTGCTTCCGGGAATCCTCAGTTGTCCGGTTGTCCGAAATATTTATCAGGAGTGTGGTGGCTCCGATAAAATGCGTTCTCAGAAGGATTAGTAGCGCCTCCCCATGCGGACTGCTCGAATCTCTGAGAGCTTTGCCCTATATAAATAAACTGGTACTTCCCTGAGTAGCTAAAGCTTGGAATACGTGGCTAGATAATACTGAACTCGACCAATAATGGGCACAGCCCGCCCTTTCCCCTCAGTATCTTTGGTTATCACCCCAGCACGTTGAATCAGGTCCCAGACTTGGGCGTAATTGCCACGGAGTCTTCTAAGCAATGCCTTTGGATACGGATACGCCCCTCGCTTATGGTTCTCCACGGTCAGCCCATCAAGCCTGTTCGGCTCTCTCTTCACTTCATCGTCAACAATCCTCCGCCAGACATCCACGTCCTCTAGAAATCTCAGCACCGTTGGCCTGCTTTGCTTCGCAATCGGTTCTACCTTCTCGATCTCCGCCAGCCTTTTCCTCGCCCCCTCCTCATCTCTGGCATACTTCCCGTTCTCACTCTCCCACAGCTCTACCCATCGTTCCTTCCCACCAGCCTGCGCCTTGCATCGCGCATAGAGGCGATCTATCCGGCTCTCTAGCTGCCTCTCGTCTTTTCCTAGATCCCCCGCATATCCCTCCTCCCTAGACCGTCCAATCCACCCCTTCACCCATTCCAAGATCTCCGCTACCGTCATCCTGCTTCTCTTCCCGGCCTCGACCATCGCAATCAATTGGCCATTCGTCTCCCCGTTCCTAAATGGCATCAACGCCTCTTCGGCCTCTTCTCGATTCTGCGGCTTCCTCCCTTTCCTCCACCCATGCCTTCCTTCTCTTTTCTCGTATCCAGCACTTCCTTCACCCTCCTCGCCGTCCTCATCCTCACCGCCCCCGGCTCCGGCTCCACCTGTTTCGGTTATTCCTCCGCCTAGCTCGCCCGCGTCTTCTGCTTCTTCTGAAACCCCATCCGCGCTCGTTTCTCTCCAGCTTCCCGTCACCCTCTCCCGCAGCTCCTCCTTCTCCTCTTCCGTCATCTCCTCATCGGGCTCCCGTTTCCTCCCCCGCTTCGGCCCTCTATACAGCTCCTTCCGATGCTCCCCGATCTTCCTCTCTAGGACGTTCTCTTTCACAATCTCCTCTAGCCGATATTGTCTCACCCCCTTCCAGAAAGCCTCGCCGTCTTTCGGTTCCTCCATCCTCTCCAGGCTCCCCGGCATCAGCAGTCGGTCCTTCCTCGGCACCCTCAGCCCTTGGGTTGGGCTCGGCAATACCTCAATATCCCTATCTATGCCTAGCTCCCGATATTGATCCTCTACCTCCTCCTTCACCTTTGTCGCTATTTTTCTTACCACCGTCCAATAGTTCTTCTCACTCAAACACCAAAACAAATGGCATCCATGCGGGCTCCTCACCGCCAGGCTTGGCTCCACCGTGAAGCAGCTCTTTACGATCTCCGCCGCCTGGCTTAATTCCAAACTCAGCTCCATCGTTACTGGCTCTGCTCTCTTCGCTTCCGGCACCTTCACGTCCTCTATCGCCGCCATCGCCCTCCCTAGCTCCTCGAGGAACTCCCCGCTCCCGTCATCCCTCTCTTTGAGCATATCCCACCCAGCCCACGCCGCGATCTCCGCGCTTATCCTCTCATCTCTGGCTCTATCTTCAGCCCGCTCTTCATCGCTTCGCTTATCGTCGCATTTCCATTCCCTTTCTGCTCTATCCGCGCCACCGCTCTTCCTGCCTTCCTCGTCTTGCCCGCTCTCCTTTCCGCCCTTCGCCTTCTCAATCTTCCCCGGCACATCGATATCGAAACTTATGAACGACGTCGTCCAGCTCGCTCTCAATCCAATCGTCTTCTTCCCATCCAGCGCATCCTGCACTGTCCTATCCCCGGCGTACCAATTCCACTCCCGCCATTCCTGCAAGTCTTCTCGCCATATCTTTGTCGGCTTCCTGAAATAGTTCAGCCGCTCCAGGAACGCAGCCACCTCCGCACTCCTGAATTCTACCTCTACGCTATCTTCTTCCGGCCTACGTCCTTGTTGTCCCTCGTCCGTTCCTAGGTCTGTCTCTTGTTCGTGCTCTGCCTTGGGCGCTCTTCTTTGCACTTTCTCGTTTTCGTTCTTTTTCTCATTTTCCATATCCCACCCCATCACCCGCTTTGCTCTGCAATTCCGATCCATATTCTAACATAGGGGTCCCATTAGCGCGCGATGCCCTTTTAGCATCAATTTCTACCACTGCACATCTCTCCCGTTTTCTTCAGGAAAGGACGGCTCAATTAATCTCGCTCTCTCTTGGCCGTTTCCTCAGAGTGCTCGCTTTTATTCCCACCTAGTATATATCCAGCATCTCGACCACAAGGAGACCCACCAATGTCCGATCGCACTTCCTTTCCCTCTAGGCCCTTCGTGCCCACCGAAGCCACAGTGGCCTTTAACAATGCACTTCGGTCTAGGCGCCAAGCTCCAGCTCCGGAGCCATCACCATCTCCAGCCTCTTTACCTGGCGCTGCTCAGTTTCGCGCCACTTCCCAGGCTCCCTCTACCTCCAGCACTCCCATGGAACCATCCGTCAATGCTTCCGAACAGCCTACCTTCATTGACGACATCTTCGCTGAATTCCGTGAATGGTGCGAAACCAAGCGCACTTGCTGGCCTACCTCACTCGATGAGTTCCTGAGCTACTGCGAGTTCATGCTCGCGAAGGATCTCGGAGACGCCAATTTAGGTCGCGGCCACCAGACTCGCCTCGACTATTCCTGGGTCCCCTCAATCCTCTGCGATATCTTCCACAGCTCCCTCTCCCCGGAGCCAATGCTCAACATTCTGGAGTACTTCCTCAGCCTTCTCTCGATCCTAATCCTTTCCGATGCGACCACCGCCGCGGACGAAACTCCTATCTTCCGTGACCTTCTTATCAGGACGGTCGCTCCCTCTGCGGACGATCTCACCCTGGCCCCCGACTTCTTGGGCGCGCTCGATCCCGCCGATGCAAGCGACCACACTTCGAAGTTCAATCTCGAACCAGAGGAGATATCCCTTGTCAGGGACATCCGCCGCCAGCTCTATCTCCACATCATCGAACCCCAATAGCCCACGCCGTTCTTCTCAGAGGCGCAGATGGTCAGATTCTTTTCCATCTGCGCCATTTTCATGCTATGCGAACAATCCTGCGAGTGTGTTGCCTCTCCAACTCGTAAGTATATATCCATCAGAGGCTGTGCCTTCCCCCTAAGATTTCGCGGAAGACCGCTTCTGTCTTGCCTGTTTCAGCAAGGCACATTTTTGCAGGAGAATCAGCATGTCCGAGTCTGCATCCCAGTCCACTTCCAAGCTCACGCGTAAGACCAAATGGGCCTCATTCATGGAAGATCGCTGGTCAGAACTATTTGATCACCCTAAGTCCGTGGGAACTTCTGAGTACGAGATGATTTTCTTGTCCTCGTGCGGCACCCAAGGCAACTTCGGATGGGTCCCGGGCTTTCTCTACATCATAACGATGTGTATGGAGCCTCTTAATCCTTCGAGCCGCAGCAGGATCATCGAGTATTTCTTTCATTTTCTTTCTGGCCTTATCTATTGCGCTGAACTGAACTCCAATCCCAAGTGCTCTACTGAAGGATCCGAGGAGGATCCTTCTCCAACGTTCAGAGACCATGAGGTTTATTTCTATATTTGGGATGAACTACTTGCACAGCTTCGGGCTCTCTTATTCGACCCTAGCAAATCGAGTATCAAAGACCTTCCCAAGCCTGAATACCTCAACATGTGGCACGGCATCGAGAAGGACTGCATCAAGCTAATAATAAGTAAGCTCGGCCTCTCTATCCTCAATATGGTTGGTCCACTTCTCCATCCTTCTGAACAAGATGTCGATGATATCCAGAATTGTTTTGCTCAGGCATATCGCTATGGCCCCCTCCCTGCAAATAGAGATTTCGCCAAGAATCCCGGTTAGCCCTGCCTCCTTTGAAGGCGCAGATGTTTCCAATCAAATTCCATCTGCGCCTTTCTTTCTATTTTTATCTTGTTGCCGACGCCAATCTTCATTCTGCGTTCTGTGCCGCTACAGATAAAGCGCATAACGCCTTCTATGTTATCTCATTTAAATCTATTCATATTTAACAACAACCACACAAAGGAGCCTCAATGAAATACGATATTGTAAGTGAACGCACGGCACCTTCATACAAGATCAGCTCACCCAAGGACATCTACGGCGCTCTCGCCCGCTACGCCCGCGCCCGCACGGAGCGCTTCCTCGTGGCGACGCTCTCAGGGGCTCACGAAATCATCAAGATTCATATCATAAGCATTGGGCTTATCAATCGTACCGTCGTTCACCCTCGCGAGGTCTTCTACCCCGCCATCGTTGATGGTGCTGTCGCGGTTATCGTCAGTCACAATCATCCATCAGGCTATCTCGACCCTTCTCCCGAAGACCAGGAGATAACCCGCCGTTTGCGCGAGGCTGGCGAGCTCCTAGGCATCTCCCTTTTAGACCATGTCATCATTAGCCGCTCTGGCTACTATAGCTTCGTCGAGCACGGCCTCCTCGAACCTCCAGCGCCTGACTGATTGTCCTCCCCTTACAATATGCTGCCTGATTATCTCAGCGCCAAGATGCGGACAAAGCTTCCGATCACATCATTGCGATTGGTCTCCTGATACCTGTAGGCTTCGATATTTCGTATCTACATATTTCACCGCGATACCCGATACAGGGTGTGCCGAAAAATTACCTAAAATTGACCGCTATTCATTGCAAGGGCGTCTTCTCCACAGCGTACTCATTCTTCGTAGCGTTCCACCCGGTACATATCTAATAGCACAGATAATCCCCCATACATCTATCGCTATTCCGATATCCAGCCCAGCCCGAGCAACTCTCAATGGAGCCCCCCATGAAACTAAACCCCAATCAAATCCTCTTCGTCCATGGTGGCCTCGGCCGCCTCCATCGCGTCACTGCTGTATTCACCGACACCGCCTCAGCCAACGCCTATCTTTCCGCCACCCCTGCTGAATCCGTTATTGCCGTCTTCGATTCCATCGTGCTCATTGCCGCCGTCTCCGACCTCGGCACCCCTCTTCCGCCTACTGCCCGTCCCTAATGCTTCGGCCTACCCAGCTCCGCTGTTCACCGCCTTCATCTTTCCCCTCTAGCGCGTAAGCTCTTGTTCAAGAAAACATATGGGCTCCTTCAGATAATTCCTTCCAAGGCCGCTATAGTGCCTTCCAGGCCAATTTGCCGCCCAGGATAGAATGCAACTCCGGCTTCAATCCTACCCGCCACATCATCTTCCAACATTTCGCTAGAGCTCCATTGGGTAGCCCTGGTTGCTATTCATATTTGAGGCGGCTAACTTGCCTAGCCTGATGATGGGGCAATCGGGATTATGGCCGCAATCACTTCTCCTTCATCTTCCCAAGGAAGCCTCATGAACCTTTCCGCCACTCTTTCCTACGGCCCGCTCATCCTCGACATCAACTACGACTACTCGCCCGCCGAGCCCGACGTCTTCTATCTCCGCAACGGCGACCCTGGCTATCCCGGTTCGGATGCCGAGCTCTCCATCACATCCATCACATCCCTCCAGGCTCCCGGCATCTCCTTCCTCGAAATCTTCGAGGCTATGGACGCTGAACACGACCTCGGCTTGCTCTCCCTTATCGAGGACACCTGCCTATCCGACGCTGAGCTCACCTGCTCTAACGCCCTCGCTCGCGAAGAAGTCGCCCTCGACTCCTACTACGACTCCCTCCGCGATCGCTAGCAGCCCGGTATTGTCTGCTTTTTCATCTTCTCCTCATCCCCACAAGGAGCCCGCCATGCCCCCCTCGGCCGCCGCGCTCGAGACTCGCCCTGTCGTCCATCTGCTAGGCGAAGATGGTAACGCTTTCTCTATCATTGCTCGTTGCCGCACCGCTTGGCGCCAAGCCAACAAGCCCACCTCTGAATGGCTCGTCATTCAGAACGAGATGCTTTCTGGCTCCTACGATCACCTTCTCGAGATCGCCACCACCTGTTTCAACGTCGAGTGAATCTTTCCCGCCCAACCCCACCGAAAGGAGGCACCCAATGCCACTCGCCCTCATTCCGCAGACCTTCGAAGAATCCCTTTCCTTCTATTCCCTCATCCGCTCCATGCGGAACGATCTTCCGGACGGCCAATGGCTCGAACTTAAGGATGAAGTTCATGACCTCATCGCCTCCGAAGGCAAGGACTCTTCAACATGGTCCGACTCCGCCAAGGCCTGGTTCCTATCCATCCTGCAAGAGAACATCACGCGCTGGTTTTGATCTCGTCCCTAATCGCAGCTCTCGCCCGATACTTCTTACGCCATCCGCCACATCTTTCCGGGAGGGTCCCATGTACGTTCTCAAGAGCTCACAAGGTGATTACGTTTCTAGAATCGACCGCATCGGCGCGGCCTATGGCGGCGGCTATTCGGTCTTTTTCTCACGCGATCCTTCTGCGGCCATTCAAGTAGCGTCGAAGGAAATCGCTGACAACGCCGCCAAAGCTATTGGTCACGAGAAGGATATCTCGGCAATCTTCATCGGTTGCGATTGCCTGATACAGGAGACCCAACATGAAACTCAAGGAAGGTGATCTCTTGGACTTCATCCCAAAGGACGGTTCCTTCCCTCTGAGGGGCGAAGTCATGGACGGCGGCTACATCCACGTCCAAACCGACACGGGTGCTGAGCTCTTCATTCCGGACCACATCCTGATTTGCAGGCACTGCCGCCTGACCTACAGAATCTAGCCACCCGCCGCCATATCCTGCCGTTCCGCCTTATCGAATCGCACAACATTGCATGGAGTTCTCACCGATAGCTTCGGCAGCTACTTATATTTATGACCAACATGCTACCCCGATAGGCGCAGCCTGGCCACAATCCCCATTTCCAAGGAGGTCCTCATGCAAGCCGCCGTCATGGACGTCGTCAGGGCCGAGCCCGCACCGCTCGATCTTCCTACCTCGATTCTTTACCCGGACTTCGAGTTCACCCCGCCCGACCCCGGCTCTGCCGACACACTGCCTGCCTTCATGATCGATACCCTCTCGAAGGCGGATTGGGCTGTCGCCAAGATCCTCGCCGCAGAGGCCCGCATATCCCGCAGGGCCGAACTAGCTGCCGAGCTTCACTCCCGCATCGACACCTGGCTTACCAAATCCTCGACAGCCGATCAGGATTCGATCGCCTACCTCTCCATGCTCCTTCGCCCTTTCGTCGACTCCGAGCTTTCCATGCAGCGACGCTCGCGTTCGCTCCTCCTGCCCTCGGGCACAGCCTCCTTGCGCAAACTACCCGACCGCCTGGACATCGTCGATCGTGAGGCCGCCTTGGCCTACTGCAAGAGCAACTACCCCGAAGCCGTGATAGTCAAAGAAGACCTCGCGAGGACCGCACTCAAGTCTCTGATATTCAATGGCGACGCCATTCCCGGGGTCTCGGCCGAAATCGGCTCGACCGAGCTCTATATCAAACCCAACGCATAGGAGGCATTCATGCGCAACCTCAATTCTATCCTCATTGAAGGGACCCTAATCGAGGTCCCCTCCTATGTTGCCGCTCCCAGCGAGGGCAGCATAGATCGCTGCTCCTTCTCCCTCGACTGCGGTCCTACAGCTCCAACGATCCCTGTCCTCGTCTACAGTCGCCTCGCACTCCGGTGCCACGAGCTCTTGGACAAGAACTCCTCAGTTCGCGTCGTCGGCCGAATCGTCCATGACACCGAGGCTTCCGAACGCACCGGCTCCTTCTCCCTCGCGGTCGTTGCCGAGCATGTCGAAATCAGGCCCGTCTCCATGCGCGGCGAGGAGGTTGCATGATGGCCGACAACGTCATCTTTTCCTATACTCGTGCCCAGGCCTTGGCCGACGGCGTCCTCATCGACGCCACTGCGCTTGCCAAGGAGGCGGGCTTCAAGTGGCCCGTCGCCCTGACCGACCACCTCTACCATTCCTACATTGTCCCCGCGCTCGACCTCGTCGCTGAAGGCCAGTCTATCACCGGTCGCCTCTGGGACCTTCTCCAGGTGCTTCGTTACGCGATCACGAACTCGAAGGATGACACCTACTTGCAGTTCTCGGTCCTCTTTGCCATGTCCCCCGGAGCCGCACCCATCCCCATCGAGCTCATCTCCGTCGCTTGCCCCGGCGATGATGGAGAACCAGTGATCACCTGCATGCTCGAAGGCGATGATTAGCGATCCATCCGAGCCCTCCTCCCTCAAAAGGGGAGGGCCTTGCTTTTATACTACATGCCTTCTACCTCATCCTCACTGTTCTAGCGATCCTCTATCTCCTCACGGTGCTTCAGGGATTTGAGCTTAAGGGTGTACCCATATAGTACTAGCTAGTACTTGCTACAAGGTGGGCAAGCTATTTATCGGCCTGCTGAGATCGCCAGGGTCAACTTCCGATGATCGACCGCATCCGCGCCGCGTTTTAACACCCTGCTCCCATATGATCCTCACACGGCTGGAACTCCCCATAATCAAGCAGAGTTCCTGCTCCCGGCATGTTTCCTTACGGAGTCTCACAATGGGCAACCCTTATGCTAACCTGGTCCAGTTGCTCAATGCCATTACACTCCTCTCCCAACCTTCCGGTACGACGATTAAGGCGCTCATGGAGCGCCTGGAGGTTTCCCGCCGTACGGTCTTCCGGCTCCTCGAGGCGCTCGACGAGCTTGGTTTCCCATTGGTCCACGATCGCCCCGAGTTCGGCGGCGAGAAGACCTACCGACTCCTCGACTCGTTCATACAGCGCCTGCCCAACATTTCTCTTCCTGGCTTCTGCTTTTCGCCTCGTGAAGCCATTTACCTGAAGGCAATCCTGGATCGAAGACATGTCTTTCCTGATCCCGAATCAGATTCCGCCCTCACGTCTCTTAGGTTGAAGCTCAAGACCATCCTCAGGGACGAGACTACCTCCTCATTGTCGGGAACGCCGCGCCAGATTGGTTCAAGAGGTCCTGCCCCAGATGACGACGGGGGACCCATTCTTATCTCGCTCCGAAAAGCAATTTCCGATCGCCGCGCCTGCGCCCTCCGCTATCGCGCTATGATGAGCCCAGGATTTCGGACAGGGTTTTGAGGATGAATAAGGTGGATCAGGGCCCTTCCTGAACAGAAGGAAGGAGGCGTAGATTAGCCATTATGAGGAAGCGATACGACAAGGCATTTAAG